>Ga0308157_10006254_pt1 | contig 14380 bp, 11 predicted proteins | sample PhyBR1_FD_201035 | JGI IMG/M metagenome (GOLD analysis project Ga0308157, IMG submission 201035) | Phyllosphere microbial communities from UC Gill Tract Community Farm, Albany, California, United States - DLSLB.R1 | ecosystem: Host-associated > Plants > Phyllosphere > Unclassified | place: USA...
GCCCGAAAAAAAAGCTGAAGACCGGCGGCATGGGCCACCTGTCTTCAGCCTTGTCTTGAGCGGATCTGACTTAGCTAGCCACGCCCACCAACTGCACGCCAGCGCTGCCGCCCGTGATCGATGCGGTGATCAAGTCGGCGAAGGTGTGCATGCGGTCGGCCGTCCAGGTGGCAGCCATCTCGTACGGGTTGCTGCCTTGATCGGCGTGCGCCACCAGATCGGCGAAGTTGATCGCGGCGACCTGCTTGCCGCTGGCATCGACCAGGTCCACCTCGGCGATGTTCACCTTGGCGTAGTCGGCCACCGTGAACTGCGCGTAGGACTTGCCGCCATCGACATAGTTGATGACCAGGTCCGAGCCGTCGATGTTGGCCTTGACGTGATCAGCCGCGATGGTGACGCTGCTGAACAACTTGTTGCCGGTGAACTTGAGCACGTCGTTGCCGCCGGCCACCTCGTGCACCGTATCCTTGCCGTCGCCCATGGACATCACATAAGTGTCCTTCCCAGCGCCGCCGTTCAGCGAATCGTTGCCCATGCCGCTGTATAGCGTGTCGTCGCCGGCGCCGCCGAACAGGCGGTTGTTGACGGCGTACTTGTAGCCCAGCGTATAGGCCAGCATGCCGGCGATGAAGAAGTCGGCGCCCTTGTACTCGCTCAGGTGCAGGTTGATGCCCAGGTATTTGCCCAGCCAGTTCACGCCGTCGCCGCTGGCGTTGGACGCCGTCTTCAGCGCGCTGCCCAGCCAGTCGGTGGCGTCGGCCAGCGCCGTGCCCACGTCGGCGTCGGCCACGTAGTTGACGCCGCTGCTGATGCCGTTCACCGCCGAGGTCAGGCCGCTCTTGCCGGTGTCCAGCGCGGACTTGAGCGGCGATGCGACGTCGATGCCCGACGACGACAGGCCGGCGGTGTTGGTGATGCCGTTCAGCGCGTCGTTGGCGGCCGCGTTGAGGCTGTCGGCCAGCTTGCCGCCGCTGGCGGTAGCCTTGGCCAGCTCGGCCTTGATGCTGTCAGCCACGCCGGCCCAGCCCTTGCTGATCTCGTCCGTGAAGGTGGTGTTCAGATACTTGGTGATGGCGTCGAAGCCCTTGCCGGCGTCGCTCCAGGCCGCGTTGAGCGCGTTGGCCTTGCCCACCAGCAGATGGTCGATCACGCCCCAGCCCAGGCCCATCATGGTGTCGTTGCCGTTGCCGCCGCCGACATAGGTGCCGGCGTTGGTGGCGAAGATGGTGTCGTCGCCGTCACCGCCCATGATCACATTGCCCACCAGGTTGAGCTTGCCCAGGTCGCCCTTGGCCAGCGAACCGTACTGCGAGCGGATGAAGTTGGCGTTCATGGCCGCGCCCACCCAGTCGCCGGCCGACTCGTAGTCGTTCTCGACAATCGATTCGGCCGCGTTGAACACGGTGATCTCGGCCAGGCCGATGATGGTGTCGTTGCCGGCGCCGCCGACGGCGATGTTGTTCTGGCCCGACGAGACGATCAGATCGTTGCCGTTGCCGCCCATGCCGATGGTGGTGGTGCCGGCCAGGATCAGCGTGTCGTTGCCGTCGCCGGCGTGCACGAAGTTCATGCCGGTGTCCAGGCTGACCTTGGTCGAATCGGTGGTCTGGGCCTTGTCCGAGCCTTCCACCGCCTCGGTGGTCGTGCTGGAGTAGCTCAGCTTGCTGCCGCTGTTGAGCACGACCAGGAAGTCGTCGCCCGAATCCGACAGCACCACGTTGTGGTCGCCGTAGACCACGGCGGTGTCGTTGCCGGCGCCGGTCCAGGCCACGTTGAGCTGGGTGCTGCCCTTGGTGCTGCCCTCGACCTCGTTGGTGGTGGTGCTGGTGTTGCCGCCGCCGTAGCTCACCATCACCAGCACGTCCTTGCCGCTGCCGCCGATCACGCCGTTGTCCTTGCCGACCACGGTCTCGACGTTGTTGCCGTCGCCGGCCACGATCAGGTTGCCGTTGACGTTGACCGACTTGGCCGCCGTGCCGAAGGCCAGCGCGGTCAGCACGTCGTCGCCGCTGCCGCCCTCGATCAGGTTGCCCTTGCCCAGCGCGGTGACGACGTTGTTGCCCTCGCCCACCGACACCACGTTATAGGTGCCGACCACGGTGACGACGTCGTTGCCGGCGCCGGTGACGATGCCGGACTTGCTGCCGATGGCGCTGACCACGTCGTTGCCGGCGCCGGTCGCCACCAGGTTGTTCACGCCTAGCGCGGTGGCCACGGTGTCGGCGCTGCCGCCGATCAGCACGTTGTTCTTGCCGAAGGCGGTCATCACGTCATGGCCGCTCTGGTTGGACGCCGCGCCCGACAGGCCGGCCTTGGAGACCAGGTCGGTGGCGGCCACGCCGGAGGCCAGCGAGTCAACCAGGCCGACGGCGGTGGCGGCGATCTCGGCGTAATTGCCGGTGGCCAGCAGGTTGTTGGCGCCGACGGCCGTCACGGTGTCCGCGCCGGCGTCGCCCCACACCACGTTGCGCGCGCCGAACACGGTCACCGTGTCGTTGCCGGTGCCGCTCCACACCACGTTGTTGGCGCCGATGCCGGTCACCACGTCGTTGCCGCTGCCGGTGTAGACCACGTTGGTCGAACCGATGGCGCTGACCACGTCGTTGCCGTCGCCATGCGCGACGTTGTTGCCGATGAAGGAAGCCACGGCCTTGGTGGCGCCGCCGGCCGCGCTGCCCAGCTTGGCCGTGACGTCGGCCAGGCCGTCGCCGATGCCGGTGACGATGACGTTGACCGAACCGGCCGCCGTCACCACGTTGTTGCCGGCGGTGTTGACGATGATGTTGTTGCCGCCCAGCGCGGTGGTGATGTTGTCGCCGCCGTTGGCCAGCACGATGTTGTTGCCGCCGGCCGCCGTGACCACGTCCTTGCCGGCGCCGGTGTAGATGACGTTGTTGCCGCCCACGGCCACCACGGTGTCGTTGCCGGCGCCGCTGTTGATGCCGGCGGCCAGCTTGGCGCTGGCGTTGTTGATGGCGGTGGAGGCCGCCTTGCTTGGCATGGCATCGGCCAGCACCTTGCCCAGTCCGCCGGTGGCGGCCTTGACCATGCCACCCAGCTCGGTCAGCACGACGTTGGTGCCGCCCAGCGCCACCACGGTGTCGCCGCCGACGGTGGTGGCCACCAGGTTGGCGCCGCCCACGCCGACCAGCGTGTTGCCGCTGCCGTTGGCCAGCATGACGTTGTTGACGCCGACCGCCGCCTCGATATTGCCGCCCTGGTTGCTGACCAGCGCGTTGCTATCGCCCAGCGCGGCCACCTTGTTGCCGCTGCCGCCGGTGTAGGCGATGTTGAGCAGGCCTCCCAGCACGATGTTGCTGCCGCCGCCGTCGTCGATCACCACGTTGGCGCCGCCGCCGGCCACGATGTTGTCCCTGCCGTCGCTGGCGGTGATGCCGTTGGCGCCGCCCAGCGCGACCACTGTATCGTTTCCGCTGCCGGCGTTGATGACGTTGGCGCCGCCGGTGGCCTGCACCTGGTCGTTGCCGGCGCCGGTGTTGATGACGTTGGCGCCGCCGGCCGCGGTGACCGTGTCCGCGCCCGAGCCCGAGCTCATCACGTTGGCCGCGCCGTTCAGCGTGACGTTGTTGTTGCCGTTGCCGGCCTTGACCTCGTTGGCGCCGCCGTTGGCCTTGATGGTGTCGTTGCCGCCGCCGGCAGTGATGTGGTTGTTGCCGCCGTCGGCCGTCACCGTGTTGTTGCCCTCGCCGGCATCGACCACGTTGCTGGCCGCCTTGACGGTGATGCGGTCGTCGCCGCCGTTGGTGTTGATGACGTTGCTGGCGCCGTCGGCCGTGACCGTGTCCGCGCCGTTGCCGGTGTTGATGACGTTGGAGGCGCCGCCGGCGCTGATGACGTTGTTGCCGTCGCCCGCGTTGACCTTGTTGGCGCCGCCGTTGACGGTGATGTTGTCGTTGCCGCCGTCGGTGCTGACGGTGTTGGCGCCGCCGTTGGCGGTGATGGTGTTGTTGCCGCCGTCGACATCGATCTTGTTCCAGCCGCCGTTGGCCGTCACGCGGTCGTCGCCGTTGCCGGCGGTGATCTCGTTGTAGGCGCTGTTGATGGACAGGCTGTTGTTGCCGTCGCCCAGGTCGACGTCGGCCGCCGCGCCGGCCGACACGGTGACGCTGTCGTTGCCGGCGCCGCCGCTGATCTTGTTGTACGCGCCCACCTCGACGCGGATGGTGTCGTCGCCGTTGCCGCCGTCGATGCGGTTGTAGCCGCCCACGCGCACGACGATGGTGTCGTTGCCGTCGTCGCCGTACAGGTTGTTGTAGGCGCCGGCCGTGACGGTGATGGTGTCGTTGCCGCCGTCGCCGTGGATGATGTTGGCGCCCAGCGAGCTGGCCGTGTAGTTGTTGTCGCCGTTGCCCAGGCTTTTCTTGGTGTAGCCCAGTTCGCTGATCTTCTTGGCCACCGCCGTGATGTCGTTGCCGACCGCGTCGAAGGCGTCGCCGATGCCGTTCAGGTCGTTTCCGATGTCCTTGATGGTGTCGCCGACCTTGTCGACCACACTGACGATAGGCTTTTCCACGTGTTTCTTGAACCAGCTGCCGATACTCATCTATACCCCTTGTTATGGTTTGATACGCTTGCATTAAATCAAGGGAAAATGACAGGATGGCAAACACAACGATTACAGAACTGTAATAAATGCCGCGCAACCGCCATTGACGGCGGCCGGGCCAGCCCGGACAATGCCTCCATGAAAGCGCTTTTAGTAGAAGATGAACAACGTATCGCCAGTTTCGTGTGCGCCGGCCTGCGCGAGCATGGCTTCCTGGTCGACCATTGCGAAGATGGCAACCTTGGCTACGATTACGCGCTGTCGCGCGAGTACGACGTGGTGCTGCTGGACGTGATGGTGCCGGGCCGCGACGGCCTGTCCATCCTCAAGGCCATGCGGCGCGAGGGGCGCAACGTGCCGGTCATCCTGCTGACCGCGCGCAACGAGCTGGACGACCGCTTGCAGGGCCTCAACCTGGGCGCCGACGATTACCTGGCCAAGCCCTTCTACGTGGAGGAGCTGGTGGCCCGCATCCACGCGCTGCTGCGGCGCGTGAGCGGCGAGCGGCAGAGCGTGCTGACGCTGGGCGCGCTGCGGTTGGACCGCCTGAGCCGGGTGGCCGACGTCGACGGCCGCGCCGTCGAGCTGACCGGGCGCGAGTTCAACCTGCTGGAATACCTGATGCGCTCGCCGGGCCGGGTCTACACCCGCACCCAGATCCTGGAACATGTGTGGGGCTACGACTTCGAGCCGCAGACCAATATGGTGGACGTGTGCATCCAGCGCCTGCGCAAGAAACTGGACCTGCCCGACAGCGTGGCGATCGAGGCCGTGCGCGGCGTCGGCTACCGCCTGCGCCAGCCGGACGCCCCGGCGTGAGGGCGCGCTGGCCGCGCCTGCGCTCGTTCCGGCTGCGCATCGCCCTCGGCTCGACGCTGACCGCGCTGGCCGCCATTTTCCTGCTGTATGTGATGGCGAGCTACACCATCATCCACCGCCGCGCCGACATCATCGACCACATGTTGTCGGCCCACCTGGCCGGCCCCGGCTTCCAGGCCACGCCGCAGGCGCTGTGGCCGGCCACCGACGCCCAGCTCAACGCCAGCTTCGGCGGCTTCGCGCCGCCTGGCATCGGCCCGGAAGCGTACGCCCTGTTGCGGGTGGACGACGCCACACAAGGCACGCTGTACCGCAGCCCGGCCTGGAGCCGCGTGCTCGGCGACGCCGCCCCGCAATCCGGCCCCGGCCTGCGCACGCTGGAGGGCGGTGGCCAGAGCTGGCGCATCGGCAGTGTCACGCACGGCTCGGTCACGATCTGGGTGGCGGTCAACCGCAGCCTGTCGGACGCCCAGGTGCGCGCCAGCCTGTTGCGCTTCGCGGCGGCCATCGGCGTGCTGGCCGTGGCCATGGGCGCGCTGGCCTGGTACCTGGCAGGACGCGCCATGCGGCCGGTGGAACACCTGACCGGCGTCATGGTGCGCCTGACCGCAAGCGACCTGGACCAGCGGGTCTCGGCCGCCGAGGAAGACCTGGAATTCGCCCAGATGGTCAGCGTGTTCAACGGCATGCTGGACCGGCTGCAGCGCAGCTTCCTGCAGGCGGCCCGCTTCTCCGGCGACGCCGCGCATGAATTGAAAACGCCGCTGACCATTCTGCAGGGCGAGCTTGAACGCAGCTTCGCGCGAGCCGGCGCCGATCCGGTGCTGGAGCAGGGTCTGGCCAATATGCTGGACGAGGTGCGGCGGCTGGACAGCATCGTGCGCAAATTGCTGCTGCTGGCGCGGGCCGACGCCGGCCAGTTGGCCATCCCCATGTGTCCGCTGGACCTGCGGCCGGCGCTCGACGAGCTGGCCGAGGACATCGGCCTGCTGGACGACGCGCGCCCCGTGCGGCTGGAACTGCCCGACCACATCGCCGTGCGCGGCGACGCCGAGCTGCTGCGCCAGGTGCTGCACAACCTGGTCAGCAACGCCACCAAGTATGGCCAGCCAGGTGGCTGGATTGCGCTGTCGGCGCGGCAAAAGGCCGGGCAGTGGCGCATCGACGTCAGCAACGCCTCGGACGGCATCGCGCCCGAGCACCGGCATCGTCTGTTCGATCGTTTCTACCGCGCCGACCATTCGCACCAGCGGCGCGTGCCGGGCGTGGGACTGGGCCTGTCGCTGGCGCGCGACATCGCCGTGGCCCACGGCGGCACCCTCGCGCTGGCCGACGCCAATCCCGGCCAGGTGCGCTTCCGCCTGACGCTGCCGGCTGTCTGAGCCGCCTCGCCGTCACGCCGGCAGCGGCGCCTCCGGCCTGGGCGCGAACATCTGATCCTTGACCAGCCTGAAATACGCGCTGTCCAGCTGCCGCACCAGTTGCTCGTGGCTGCCCTGCTGCACCAGCCTCCCCTGCTCCAGCACCAGGATGCGGTCTGCCTTGGCGATGGTGGAAAAGCGATGCGCGATGATGATGGTGGTACGGCCGGCCATCAACCGGTCCAGCGCCCCCTGCACCAGCCGCTCGCTGGAGGCATCCAGCGCGCTGGTCGCCTCGTCCAGGATCAGGATGGCCGGGTCGCGCAACAGCGCGCGGGCGATCGCGATCCGCTGCTTCTGCCCGCCGGACAGCTGCACGCCATGCTCGCCGACCACGGTGTCATAGCCCTGCGGGAAGCCCTGGATGAACTCATGCGCGTGGGCCAGCCGGGCAGCGGCCATCACCTCGTCCAGCGGCACCTTCCGCTCCGGCACGGCGAAGGCGATATTGTCGGCGATGCTGCCCGAGAACAGCGACGGCTCCTGCTCCACCACCGCGATGCCGCGCCGGATGGCGGCCAGGTCCAGCCCTGCGGCGGGCAAGCCATCGAACAGCAGGCGCCCGCCGTCCGGCTGATAGTGCCCCAGCACCAGCGCGGCGATGGTGGACTTGCCGGCGCCCGAAGCGCCCACCAGCGCCACCTTCTCGCCAGCCGCGATGGCGAAACCGACGCCGTCGAGCGCGCGTACAGCAGGCCGCTCCGGATAGCTGAACACAACGTCCTCAAAATTAAGCCGGCCCGTGATCGGCGCCTGCGGACGCGGCGCCGGCGGCGGCCGGTGAGTGCGCATGATCTCGAAGATGCGGTCGGTCGCGCCCATGCTGCGCATCCACATGTTCCAGGATTCGCTCAGCGCACCGGCCGCCTGCGTGACGATGTTGGAGTAGATCACGAACGCCATCAGGTCGCCCACCGACAGCGCGCGCTTGCCGATCAGGTAGGCGCCCAAACCCAGCGCGCACAGCAAGGCGCCGAAATCCAGCACCGACAAGCCGGCACGAAAAGCCGACTGCCGCCGGGTGCTGGCCATCGACAGATCCAGCAGGCGGCGGCAGGCCTCGGCGTAGCTGGCCGACGCCCCGCCCTGCTGGTTGAACGCGTGGACCAGCCGCACATGAGTGAAATGCTCTTGCGCTACCCGGCCGCTGTCGGCCATGCAGGCCTGCACCGCCTTGGCGTAGTCGCGGTGGCTGGCGCCCGAGACCTTGCCGAAGTACAGGCTGGCCGGGACGAAGACCAGCAGCATCACGCTCAGCAACGGCGAGATATACAGCAGCATCGCCACGCCGCCGCCAAACATGAACAGCGATTGCAGCGCGTTGGCGCCGCCCATGGTCAGCGACTGGTGCAGCGACTGCACGTCCGCGCTCAGGCGGCTGGTGATTTCGCCGACGTGGTGGCGGTCGAAGAAGGATACCGGCTGGTTGATCAGCACATCGAACAGGCGGCGGCGGACGCCGTTGATGATCAGGTGCCCGGCCAATTCGAAATAGTAGTAGCGCAGCGTCGACGCGGCGGCCTGCACCAGCAGCCAAAGCAGCCCTAGGCCGACCACCGGCGCGGAGATGGTCTCCAGCCGCAGCTCCTGGACGTGGTCGATGAAGTAGGCTACCCCCTTGGGGAAGACCAGCTGGATCAGCACGCCCAGGCCCATGAAGAATACCGCCGCGCCGACCTGGCAGCGCACCGGATAGATCAGGCGCAGCCGCTCGAGATGGGGCTCGAAGTTCATGGCGCGCCCTCCACTGCGGTGGTCTCGGCTTTCTCGGCGGGACCAGCGCTGTGCGCGTTGTCGGCGCTCGCAGCGTTGTCGGCATCGTCGGCCACGCTGTCGCCGAGCTGCGCGCGCAAGTCCAGCCAGTTTTCGTCGCCGATCATGCCGGCCGCTTCCAGCACGCCCTCGTGATTGACCATCATGTAGGCCGGCGAGGCGAGCGTGGGATTGAGCAATTTGTAGTCGCGCAGCTTCACCCGCAGCGCCCGCGTCAGCGGAAAGCCGCGCAGGAACTGGCGCAGGCGCCAGCCCGGCTCATGGCTGACGATCCATATGTCCAGCCCAGCCTCCTCGGCCGGCGCGAGCATGCGGCCGATCTCGGCCAGCTTGGTCTTACATTTCGGGCATTTGCTCGACAAGAACAGCAGCGCCGACGCCTGCCCGTCGGCGCCCAGGCGATGCACCACGCCGCCACGCAGCGCGCGCGCTTGCACCTGCGGCAATGGCGCGCCCGGCGGCAGCTCTTCGGGCGTGTCACGCTCGCGCCGCGTGGTGTGGAGCACCGACAGCGTCAGCTTGATATTGAGCGCCAGGCCAAGGGCCAGCACCGCCAGGGTCAGGTAGAGAATCTGGCTATCCATCGCTTGGACTTAGTAAGTGTACGATCTCATGGAAGTGCACGGCGACCACGCAGGCCAGGCACCCCAGCGACGCCGCCAGCACCGCGACGTGCAACGGCGGCGTGAGCCCGGCCGGCTGCGCCAGACCGGCACCGATCGCCGCCATCACCAGCACATTGCGCAGCAGGTCGAGGCCGGACAGCGAGCGCTCGGCCTCGCCGAAGCAGCCGCAGCGGACCACGCTCTGCGTGTAGAACTTGTAGCCGACCAGCGCCGTGAACACGCCCAGCATCAGCAACGCGGCCAGCAAGCCGGCGTGCGTCAGGCCGCCGAGCAGCAGCACTGCCACCGCCAGTTCCGCTACAGCCACCGCCGGCGCCGCCACCGCGCGCAGCGCCGGCCCCATGCCGAACAGGCTGGCCAGGTTGTCGCGGAAGCCGGCCAGGTCGCGCAGCTTGGCCGTGGCGGCGGCCAGCATCAGCAACACGACGAAGTAGCGCAGGATCTCGCCGAGGAATGGGCCGGTGCTCATCGCGGGTAGCGCTCCACGCTCCACGACGGCGCCAGGCCGCCCGGATGCCGGCGGCGTTCGCTGGCGCCGTAGCGTGTGGCGAACAGCGCGTCGCACCACGGCGCGTCCCCGCTGGCGCGCTGGCCGCCGCCGACGTGGCCCTGCAGCAGCCGCGAGATTTCCCACGCCTCCCGTTCGACCGCCGCATCGCCCCGCACCCGCAAGCCCAGCGCCGCCAGCTCCTCGCGCGTGATCGCATAGTTGTGCGAGTGGTAGCCGGTCATCAGCTGGTCGACCAGGCGGCGACGGACCGCCGCGTCCTCGCCCGGCAGGTGGAAGGCCAGCAGCTGCTCGCCGATCTGCTTCTGCTCCAGCGTGCTGCGGTAGAACGCGCCCAGGCTGGCCGGGAACACACTGCCGCCCAGCAGCGCCAGAGCCTGCTGCCGCGCCTCGCCGGCCGGCACGCCGAACCATTGCTGCGCCATGTCGCCAAGGCATTGGATGTCGAGGCCGGAGAACGCTGTGCCGTCGGCGCCGTTGAGCAGCGGATCGATGGGCGAGAACAGCGCCAGCGGGCCGGCGATGATCTCGTCGCCACACAAGGTCAACAGCGTGGCCGCCGATTCGCAGTGGTAGGGAACGATGAAGCACAGCTCCTCGGCCTGCGCGCGCAGCAGCAGCGCGATGCGGCGCGCGGCCTGCACCACGCCGCCGCGTCCGTGCAGCACCACGTCCAGCCGCCGCGCCGGAGCCAGGTCGCGGCATTGTTCGTACAGCGCCGGCAGCAGTTCCATTTCCAGCTGGGATGCGGCCAGCACCAGCACGCGGCTGTCGCGCACCGCCTCCAGCTCGCGGATGCGGTCGGCAAGCGCGGTATGGTCTAGTGGCATAGCGCGCCCTCCACCAGCGTCTCGGCCATGGCGTCGATCATCCTGAACTCCGGTATCAATTGTTCGATGTACAGGAACTGGCCGGCCGGGTTATTTTCCAGGAACACCACCTCGCCGCCCGGCGTGACGATCAGGTCCAGCGCGCCGTAGCGCAGGTCATAGCTGCGCACGAAATCCACGCAGCGCCGCCGCAGGTCGTCGGGCAGCTGCGCCGCCTCGTAGCGGATCGGCGCCGACATGTCGCGCGAGTCGACGGCGGTGCGGGCATCGTCCTGGCTGTGGATTTTGGCCGCGAACACGCGCTCGCCGATCACCGTCACCCGCAGTTCGTATTGCTTGGGAATGTAGCGCTGGAAGTGGCAGTGCAACTGGCCGACCGCTTCGACGTTGCGCAGCATGTCGTCGTCGACGATGGTGGTGCCGAGCCCGCCGTTGCTGCGCTGCTCCGGCTCCAGCTCGCCGCCGGCCAGCATCGGGTCCGACAGCGATTTGAAGATCATGTCGCCGGCCAGGCCGTGCTTGAAGGCCAGCACCTCCTCCGGCGCGTTGGTGGTCAGCGAATCCGGCACCAGGAAGCCCATGCGGGCGGCGCGCGTGAGCTGCTCGCCCTTCCACTGCGCGCCGCGCAGCGCCAGCGGGTGGCTCACCCAGTAGCAGTCCAGCGTGTAGAGCAGGCTGAACAAGGCATGCTCCGCCTCCTGCCTGGCGTAGGCCAGCTCCTGCGGCGCCAGCTCGTCGCTGAGGAAGGTGAATTCGCCCGGCTTGCGCAGCCAGACCGCGCCCACCCCGGCCAGGTCGAGCCAGTGCTCGTCGCCACGGCGGCGTATCTTGTTGTGCACCGCGCCGCCGGCGTGCCACTGGCAGGTCTGGAAGTCGCGCGGAAAGTGATCCAGGTCCAGCCTGAACAGGGGATGCCCGCCGGCCGTGAGCCTGGCGGCGACCAGGTCGGCATGCAGATCCTGGCTGTTGCTGATAATTAAAATCGTCTTGCTCATCGAGTGCTCCGCGGCTGGGCGTAAAACAAAAAAGCCTTGCTGACGGAGCAAGGCTTTCGTTGGCGGGCCTGTACTTAGCAGTAGATGCCCTTGTCGCCGCGATGCGTGAATTCGTTGTAGTCGCGGTAGTTGTCGAAGTCGACCGGGCCGGTGCAGCCTGCCACGGCAACGCCGTCGCGGACTTTCCATTGTTCTGCAGGTTTGTTCTCCTGTTTCGCAGCCAGCTTGAATGCGAACAGTTTTGCCTCTTTTTGATCTGCCATTTCCATAGTCCTTAAAAAAAGAATATTGAAAAATCTCGCACAGTCTCTATTTGCAGCGTTGCAATGTTAGGAGCTTGTATAGACGTTGTCAACTTCTATACCAAATAAGTAAACATTCCTTTTTGGGGACGTATCCGCATCATTTTTGTGCTTATTTGTGCACGCGCAAGTGATGCGTCTTGAAATACAGCAGTGTCGTCCCTATAATTGGCACTCGTTCCAAGGGAGTGCTAACAGCGCTCTCGGCCAAACTTTCCGCCACAGCAAGCTTATTGGTGTGGCAACAAACTGTTCCATTGTTAATTTAAGGAGTTTTGTATGAACCTTCGCCCTTTGAACGATCGCGTAATCGTCAAACGCCTCGACCAGGAAACCAAAACTGCGTCCGGCCTGATCATCCCTGATGCGGCTGCTGAAAAACCGGATCAAGGCGAAGTGCTCGCCGTCGGCAATGGCAAGATTCTGGAAGATGGCAAAGTCCGTCCGCTGGACGTCAAAGTAGGCGACCGCGTCCTGTTCGGCAAATACGCCGGCCAAACCGTCAAAGTCGACGGCCAGGAGCTGATGGTCATGCGCGAAGAAGACATCATGGCAATCGTCGTCAAATAATTGACCCGCACGTTTGCACTAGTACTCACCTAATTCTGGAGAAACAACATGGCAGCTAAAGAAGTAATTTTCGGCGACGCAGCGCGCGCCAAAATGGTTGAAGGCGTCAACGTCCTGGCCAACGCAGTCAAAGTCACCCTGGGCCCTAAAGGCCGCAACGTTGTGCTGGAGCGCTCCTTCGGCGCCCCGACCGTCACCAAGGACGGCGTATCGGTCGCCAAGGAAGTCGAGCTGAAAGACAAGCTGCAGAACATGGGCGCGCAAATGGTCAAGGAAGTCGCTTCCCGCACCAGCGACAACGCCGGCGACGGCACCACCACCGCGACCGTGCTGGCGCAAGCCATCGTTCGCGAAGGCATGAAGTTCGTTGCCGCCGGCATGAACCCAATGGACCTGAAGCGCGGCATCGACAAGGCAGTGGCCGCCACCGTCGAGCAGATCGCCATCATCGCCCGTCCATGCACCACCACCAAGGAAATCGCCCAGGTTGGTTCGATCTCCGCCAACTCGGATTCGTCGATCGGCGACCGCATCGCTGAAGCGATGGAAAAAGTCGGCAAGGAAGGCGTCATCACTGTGGAAGACGGCAAGTCGCTGAACGACGAGCTGGACATCGTTGAAGGTATGCAGTTCGACCGCGGCTACCTGTCGCCATACTTCATCAACAACCAAGAGAAGCAAGTCGCGATCCTGGACAATCCATTCGTCCTGCTGTGCGACAAGAAGATCTCCAACATCCGTGACCTGCTGCCGGTATTGGAACAAGTCGCCAAGGCTGGCCGTCCACTGCTGATCATCGCTGAAGACATCGAAGGCGAAGCACTGGCCACCCTGGTTGTGAACAACATCCGCGGCATTCTGAAAACCTGCGCAGTCAAGGCCCCAGGCTTCGGCGACCGTCGCAAGGCCATGCTGGAAGACATCGCGATCCTGACCGGCGGTCAAGTGGTTGCTGAAGAAGTCGGCATGACCCTGGAAAAAATCACCCTGGAAGAACTGGGCCAGGCCAAGCGTATCGAAGTCGGCAAGGAAAACACCATCGTCATCGACGGTGCTGGCCGCGCTGAAGGCATCGAAGGCCGCGTCAAGCAAATCCGCGTGCAGATCGAAGAAGCGACCTCGGACTACGACCGTGAAAAACTGCAAGAGCGCGTGGCCAAGCTGGCCGGCGGCGTTGCCGTGATCAAAGTCGGTGCAGCCACCGAAGTTGAAATGAAAGAGAAGAAAGCCCGCGTTGAAGATGCACTGCACGCTACCCGCGCTGCCGTGGAAGAAGGCATCGTGCCAGGCGGCGGCGTAGCCCTGCTGCGCGCTCGTGCCGCTCTGAGCATCAAAGGCGACAATCCTGACCAGGAAGCTGGCATCAAGATCGTTCTGCGCGCGATGGAAGAGCCACTGCGCATGATCGTGCAAAACGCCGGCGAAGAAGCGTCGGTGGTGGTTGCCGCAGTTCTGGCCGGCAAAGGTAACTACGGTTACAACGCCGCCAACGGCACCTACGGCGACATGGTTGAAATGGGCGTTCTGGACCCAGCCAAAGTCACCCGTTCGGCACTGCAAAACGCAGCATCGATCGCTGGCCTGATGCTGACCACCGACTGCATGATCGCTGAAGTCACCGAAGACAAACCAGCCGGCGGCATGGGCGGCATGGGTGGCATGGGCGGCATGGGTGGTATGGACGGCATGATGTAATTGCCGGCATAAGCCTCGCTGTACAGGAAAGCCAGCCTCTTCGGAGGCTGACTTTTTTTATTTGCAGAGTGCGGTAACGTTGACGAGGTCGAGGAACCCTGCGCCGTCGTTGTTGGTGCCGGTGTTGTTCGTCAGGGTGCAGACCTGCCCCGTCGGGTTGGCCGATACCGTGACCGCATAAGTGGCGCCGTGCAGCTCCATCGGCGAATACGAAACGGCGAACACGGCCAGGCCGTTGGCGCTTGCCTTCAGGATGTTGCCCGCGCCATCG
>Ga0308157_10006255_pt1 | contig 14379 bp, 7 predicted proteins | sample PhyBR1_FD_201035 | JGI IMG/M metagenome (GOLD analysis project Ga0308157, IMG submission 201035) | Phyllosphere microbial communities from UC Gill Tract Community Farm, Albany, California, United States - DLSLB.R1 | ecosystem: Host-associated > Plants > Phyllosphere > Unclassified | place: USA...
TCCACACCGACTTCGAGAAGGGCTTCATCCGCGCCGAAACCATCGCGTATGACGACTTCATCAAGTACAAGGGCGAAGCCGGTGCGAAGGAAGCCGGTCGCCTGCGCCTGGAAGGCAAGGAATACCGCGTGCAGGAAGGCGACATCCTGCACTTCCGCTTCAACGTCTGATCCCACGCCAGCGGATCTCGCCGGACGCCCCGCCTTGTGCGGGGCGTTCGCGTTTGCGGCTTCGCCCGAGCAGCGTGGACAAAAATTGACCGCCTTCTGAGGCGCTTGCCGCGCATGGCTCGCAACTGCTTATCCACACCAAACTCCCATCGCTTTCCACCTGCAGTGTGGAAAACCCGGATGACTGTGCGGGGCCTGGCCGATGCGCGGCTCGTGCGGACCGCAACCGGGGCGTGGGCCCGGCGCTTCCGTGCCTGGGCAAGCGTGCATGGACAAAATTTCGCCACGCCCCCAAACGCCTGTGAGACAACACTCCCACCCACTTGTCCACATCAAGTTCCCATCGCTTTCCACGTTGCATGTGGAAAACCCCCAGCGGCATATGGACAAAAAACAGCCATGCCCTGAATCGCCCGCAGCGCAGGGCTCGCAGGCACTTGTCCACATCAAACCCCCATCGCCTTCCACGCGTGGTGTGGAAAACCTTGAGGCCGCCCCGCGTTGCCGTTTCAGGGGCACTGGCAACTTCGGATCTTTCGCATGGAGCGCTTGCGGGCGCTCCTCCATGCTGCCGCCAGACGGACGTTCTGGACTGGCAGGGGCGATGGAATCAGGCGTGTGCTGAAGCCCTTCGTCCTCCCCCGTGGGCCGGAGGACGGCACAGCGATGGGGATGCCTCAGCCGAACAGTGATGCCTGCAGGCAGTACTCGATCAGCGCCTGGTCGCTGTCCACGCCCAGTTTGCGCATCGCGCTGATTTTCTGGGTGCTGACCGTCTTCGCACTGCGCTGCAGTTGGCGGGCGATGTCGCCTACGCTCATGCCGCCGGTGAACAGGCGGATCACTTCCAGTTCCCGCGGAGACAGGCGTGCCCGCACCACCGCTGCATCGGCAGGTTCTGCGGCTGCCACCGGCAACAGCCCATGCGGGCGATGGATGCGGTCGGCCAATACCGTGCGCAGGGCCTGCACCAGGCTCCCCAGACCGTGACTCTTGAGCACCACGCCGCCGGCGCCTGCGGCATACATCGCCGCTACCAGCGAGGGATTGGAGACCATCGTCAGCACCAGCACATGAGTCTCCGGAAAGCTGCGGCGCAGGAACGAGATCAGCTTGATGCCATCGCCGAAGGTGTCACCGCCGGGCATGCTGTAGTCGGTGATCACCGCGTGTGGGCGCGTGCTTGCCATCAACTCGATCAGCGTCGCCGGATCAGCGGCTGCGCCGACCACTTCCAGGTCCAGTTCGCCGGCCAGCACATCGCGGATGCCGGCAAGCACGATCGGATGGTCGTCGGCGATGAGGATGCGCAGTGTCATGTCGGTGTCGCGTTGCTGGAAGGTGGGGGGACGTCAGCGGGTGCAAACGGTTCAAGCAGCCGCTGCAGGCGACGCTGGAACTGGTTGAGCGCTTCGATGAGCGCCGGCAGTTCGCAACCGTCGCCGAGCTGTTGTTCGATGTGCTGGCCACATGCCACCAGTGCCGGGGCACCAACGATCACCATTGCGCCGCGGATGCGATGCAGCACCTGTGCCACCTGGCCGGGCGAGGCATCGGCAATGGCCCGCTGCAGGCTGTCGAGGTCGGCCTGCATGGTCTGCAGGAACAACGCCTGCATCTTCTCCGGAACCTGCAGGGGACCATCTTCTACGACGACTGGCTCGCTGCGCGGCAACGCTGCAACCTGGCTCAGCAGCCGCTGCAGTGCTTCGAGTGTGATCGGCTTTACCAGAACGCCCTGCATCCCCGCCTCCTGGCAGCGCTGTCGCTCGGCCGGGTCCGCGTTGGCGGTCGCGCCATGGATAGGCACATCTACGCCGCGCGCGCGCAACGCCCGCGCCAACCCGTAGCCGTCCAGGCCAGGCATGTTGAGGTCGCTCAGGACCAGAGCGAAGGGCCGTTGCTGCCAGTATCCCAATGCTTCATTGCCATCGCTGGCGACCACGGCGTGGCAACCCAGCTGTTCCAGCTGGTCGCGCAGGATGGCCTGGTTGATCGGATTGTCTTCGGCAACCAGCACGTGCAGATCGAATCGGCGTGAAGCAGGCAGGTGCCCGCCGAGGCTGCCTGGCAGGGACCGTCCGGCTGCAGCAGCCAGCGAGATCACGATCGCATCAAAGTGCTGCAGGCCGACCTGCCAATACCCCCGCACGTGCTGCGGCCGCAGCCCGCCCTGAGGACAGGCGATCACGCGCGGGCCATCCCATGCAGGTATGGAGTCATCGAGCAGCACGTCGAGCATCACCGCCGATGGATCGAAAAGCTCGGGTGCATCCTCGCGGTACACGCTGGCCTGCGCGCCGCGCTGCTGCAGTCGTTCGCACAAAGACTGCACGAGTTCGCGGACACTGCCGCGCACCTGCACCGGCATTCCCGTCGGCAACTGCGATGACGGCGCCTGCAGCGGGTCCGGGCTCGTCGGAGGCAGAGGCAGCTCGACGGAGAAGCTGCTGCCGAGCCCGCTTTCGCTGACCACCCGCAGGTGGCCTTCCATCATGGTGGTCAGGTGGGCACAGATTGCCAGGCCCAGTCCGGTGCCACGCATGGCGTCGGTGCGCGGATTGGCCTGGAAGAAGGGTTCGAACAGGTGTGCCTGGTGTTCGCTGGCAATGCCGATGCCGGTATCGGCAACCTGCCAGCGCAGCCAGCTGCGATCATCGATGCGCTGCACGCCCAGGCGCACGACAACCCGCCCGCTGTCGGTGAACTTCAGTGCATTGCTGATCAGGTTGTTGAGGATCTGGCGGACGCGTGCGGCGTCACCGTTGACCGCAGCCGGTACGTCCGGGTCTATGCAGGCGTAGAACTGCAGATCCTTGCGTGCGGCGGCAGCGGCATAGGAATCCAGCGCATCCTCGGTCAGCCGTACCGGATCGAACGCGCCGGGCTCCAGGCTCAGCTGGCCGGCCTCGGCCTTGCTCACATCGAGGATGTCACTGATCAGCTGCATCAACGTCGAGGATGAGCGCTGGATCGTGTCCAGGTAGTCCTGCTGGCGAGCATCCAGCGGGGTCAGGCCGAGCAGTTCCAGGGTACCCAGCACGCCGTACAGAGGGGTGCGGATTTCATGGCTCATGGTGGCCAGGAACTGGCTCTTGGCCCGGTTGGCCTGGTCGGCCGCACGCCGGGCCTGCTGCAGTACCTGCTCCGCTTCGTGCTGGCTGCTGAGATCGATGAACAGGCAGAGTATCGCCGGCTCACCGCGATAGCGCGCGGGCGTGGCGGTGATCAGCAGGTGGCGATTGTCCGGGGTGGTGTAGGCCAGTCCATTGCCGCCGGTGGTGCCACCGGCGGCCAGCACGCTGCGCCGCCACGGCCCGTGCCAGCCGCCTTCGCCATGGTCTTCGCCCAGCCAGTGACGCGCCAGCGCATTGTCCAGCAGCACGCGGCCATCCGTGCGCCGCAGCAGGCACAGCCCGATCGGTGCGTTGTCGAGAATGGTGCGGCTGAAGGCTTCGCTCTCAAGCAGTCGCGCGTGGTTGCGGCGCAGCGGTTCGATCACCGACCGCCGGTAAGCGCGCAGGATCAGCGCGCCCCCAACGGCCAGCAGCAACGCCACCAGCATGCTCCCCAGCAAGGGGCCATGCGGGTGCTGGAACACCTGTTGCCAGCTGACGTGGTACACCGCCAGCCATCCCTGTTCGCTGCGCATGCGGAACAGCAGGCCGCCCACGCCCGCGCGCCAGGAGGTGTCGGCGCTGCTGGCGTCGGCCGCATCGCCGAGCAGCAACCGGCCGCTGCCGTCGAAAAGGGACATCCGTTCAAAGACCGGTGTGCCCATTACCTGGCGGTAGTCATCAACCCGGGCGGGATCCAACAGGCAGGCTACTGCCGCCAGTGACTGGTCCTCGCTTTCGCCCCACAGGTGGGCATCCTGCGGCGTGTGGGCGATGGCGAGCAGGCGGTTCTTTCCATCGCGCCAGGCCACCGGCGTCCAGACGATGCTGCCGCGTCGCAGAGCTGGTTGTTCGCCGAGCATCCGATGGACCAGCGCCAGGGCAGGTTGCAGGTGATGCGGGCTGCTCTGGCCGGCATCACGTAGCGACATCTGGATGGGTGCAAGCAGTCCACGGCGGCCCTGGCCATCGACCAGCAGGCAATGAGGAGGCGGAAACCGGGAGGCCGTCCAGAAGGCGCCATAGAAGCGCAGGAAGCGATCGCCCAGTTCGGTCGTTGCCGGTGTTGCCGCACCGCCGCCAGCACCGATGGCGGCGAAGCTGGTGAACAGCGGCCCCGATGGTGCCGGCGGAGCGGCATCGTCGGCCGCTAGTCCGCTGCTGCCCACGTCATGCAGCCGCCATTGCCGCAGGAAGCGTTCCTGCTCCTGCAGCGTGCCGTCCAGACGGCGGAAGTGGTACCGGATTTTGCCCTGTTCCTCGTTGAACAACTGGCTGCCGGTGGACAGCAGCAGGCCGGCCTGCAGCGTCGCCAGCACCACCACGCCGATCAGCAGGGCATGTACGCGCAGGGAGCGCCGCGCAAGTCGGCGTACAGGAGCGGCCTCGGCCGGCATGGGCAGGTCTCGGAAACAGAAGGCGGTCGATTGCGGCCGGAAGGGTCCAAGGCACGGCCGGTACCGCCGTGTGCACAGGATCGTCAATGACTCTTGATGGAATTGTGAAGTTTTTCAGCCACGATGTCAGTGCGACGCCGCCCGGGTGTTGCCGGCAGCCTCGTGCGGGTTTTCTTCATCCAGCAGACGGGTGAACTCGTCCGATGGCAGCGCCTGGGAAATCAGGAAACCCTGCACCTGACTGCAGCCGAGCTGGCGCAGCGCAGCCAGGTCGGCATCGCATTCCACCCCTTCGGCGACGATGGTCAGGCCAAGCCGATTGGCCAGGGCGATGACAGTGGCCAAGGTCAGATGCAGGGCGGGATCGCGCGCACAGCCGCTGACCAGCGCACGATCGATCTTGACCTCGGTGAAGGGGGTGTTGACCAGGTTGTGCACCGAACTCAGCCCTTGGCCGAAGTCGTCCTGGGCCAGGCCGAACCCCTTCATCCGCAACCGGCATGCGCCTGCATAGAAGTCGCTGACGTGGCGGGTGGTGCTGTTCTCCATCAGTTCGAAGCACAGATCAGCCGGATTGCCGCCCGCGGCCAGGGTCAACGCCAGCAGCTCATCGGGAAGGTCGGACTGCTCCAGCAGATGCGGTGGCAGGTTGATCGATACCGGTACGTGGAAACCCTGGGAGCGCCAGCGCGCCTGCGTCTGGATGCTGGCGGTGAGCATCGCGCGCAGCAGTTCGCCCTCCAGGCCATGGCGGCACAGCGCAGGCAGAAAGCTGCCAGGCGCCAGTGTTCCCAACTGCGGATGGCACCAGCGCACCAGAGCCTCGGCGGCGACCACGCGCCCGGACTGCAATGACTTCTTCGGCTGGAACCACGCGGTCAGGCTGCCGTCGGCCAGCGCCTGCCGCAGCTGCGCCGCGTCCGGCTCGGGCGCCAGCGCAGCCGGAGGCAGACGCACCGCCAGCCGGGTCTGGGCCAGTGCATCGAGCAGCGCATCGACATCGCTGGCGGCGACCGGCTTGGCCAACAGCCCGATCACGTCCAGGCCCAGTGATTGGGCCATCAGCCGTGCCGAACTCATCATCCGCCGCGAGGCTGCGCTGACCACGGCAAGCCTGGGCGGGCGCGGCTGCGCGGCCAGTGCCTGGATGAACTGGATGCCATCCTGGCCGGGCATCAACAGATCGCTTACCACCAGGTCATAGGCCTGGCAGGCACACAAGGAGATAGCTGCGTCCACATCTTCGCAGGCGTCGACCTGGACGCCCGTGTGCGCGCTGAACAGATTGACCAGATAGCCGCGCTGGAACGGCTGGTCTTCCAGGATCAGGACACGGCGGGTCACGCCGGATCTCCTTGGCGAACGGCGGAAAGCGCCTGACGCAGGCGTGCGATGTCGATGGGTTTGCTCAGATAACCCTGCATCCCGCTGGCCAGGCAGCGCTCGCGCTCCTCGGCGGTGGCGTTGGCAGTGGCGCCTATCACCGGCAGCAGAGTGCCCTCTGCCCGCAGCCGGCGCGCCAGAGTGTGGCCGTCCATGCGCGGCATGTTGATGTCGGTGACCACCAGGTCGAAGTCGTGGGTCTGGCACAGCTGCAACGCCTCGACACCATCCTGCGCGAGTTCCACCTCGCAACCCAGAGCCCGCAGCTGTTCGGCCAGGATCACCCGGTTGATGGGATTGTCCTCCACCGCCAGCACCCGCAATCCCAACGGGCCCGGTTGCACATCGCGCGCTGCGGTGGGCAGCGTTGCGCATTGCCGCTGCTGGCGTGCGACCGCCAGGGCGATCGAGGAAATGCCATGCAGGGTGACCATCAGCGCGCCATCGGCGGTAGGTGCCGGTTGGTCGCCAGCATCGATCGAAGCCAGCACCCGCGGTCCCTGCCAGGCCAACGGTTGCTCCGCCTCGCCATCCATCAGGATTGCGCCGTCATGGTCGAGCAGGGCAGGATCGCCGTGCAGGGGCTGCGCATTGGCACCCCAGCGGCGCAGCCAGCCACAGGCACTGTCCACCAGCTCGCGATCGCGGCCGCGCACGTAGACAGGCGGTTCGGCCAGCAACGCGGGCCCATCCTCGGCCGCCGCCAGCACCGGCAACGGCAGGCGCACGGTGAAACTGCTGCCCAGTCCCGGTTCGCTGACCACGCGCAGTTCGCCACTCATCAAGCGCACCAGGCGGTCGCTGATCGACAGGCCCAGCCCGGTGCCCTGTGCACTGGCAGCGCCACGGACCTGGCGGAAGGGTTCGAACAGGCGCGCCTGTTCCTCGGTGACGATGCCCACGCCGGTATCGGTGACCTGCCAGGCCAGCACGCTCGACTCGCCTTCGCGCTGCACCAGTCGCACGCGCAGCACCACCCTGCCATGCTCGGTGAACTTGATGGCATTGCTGAGCAGGTTGCCCAGCACCTGGCGGATCCGGTCGGCATCGCCGAGCACCCGTGTCGGCAACCGGGGATCGGTGCAGACCAGTACCTGCAGGCCCTTGCGCGTCGCCGCAGCGGCGAAGCTGCGCAGCACGCTTTCGGTCAGCTCGCGCGGCGAGAACGATGCCGGCTCCAGGCTCAGCTGGCCCGATTCGATCTTGGACACATCCAGCACGTCGCTGATCAGTTGCAGCAGCACCGACGAAGAACTCTCGATGGTGCGCAGGTACTGCGACTGGCGCGCATCCAGGGGCGTTCGGCCGAGCAGCTCCAGCGTGCCAAGCACGCCGTACAGCGGTGTGCGGATTTCATGGCTCATGGTCGCCAGGAACGCGCTCTTGGCCTGGTTGGCAGCGTCGGCCGCCTGCCTTGCCGAAGACAGCGCTGCCTGCGCCTGGCGATGGCGTGAGATGTCATGGAACACGCACAGCAGCACGTCGTCATCCTGGTAGCGGCAGGCCGCATGCAGTACCTGCAGCTGGCGACCGTCGCGTGCGGTGAACTCCAGGCCGCGACCGCGTTCGCCGGCATGCCCGCGCCACGGTGCCTGCCAATCGCTGTCCGTGCCTTCCTCGCCCAGCCAGTCGCGCAGCAGCTGGTTGGACAGCAGCAGCTGGCGGTCGCTGCGGCGCAGGACACAGATGCCGACCGGCGCCAGGTCGATCACCGTGGAACTGAAATCCAGGCTTTCCAGCAGGCGCCGGTGCTGCAGCAGGGCCGGCTGGATCAACTGGCGGTCGACGCGATGCCGCAGCAAGCGCAGCGCGATGCCAGCCAGCAGCAGCAACGCACTGCTGATCAGCAGCGAGGTCGCCATGTCGCCGAGCAGCAGGCGGGGAGGCAGGTGATAGACCAGCCGCCAGCCGTCATTGCCTACGCCCTTCACCAAGGCCACGCCGCGTGGCAGGCCTGTGCTCCAGAGCACGCCGAAGCTGTCGTCCTGGCGCTGCTGCAGTGCTTTCCAGCCTGCGCTGTCCAGGCGCGGAGCCAGGCTCGACAGGGCGGGCTGCCCGTCGCGGTCCAGCAGGGCGTAGCCGCCGATGCCCTGGCCATCGATCATGTCCGAGGCGGCCGCACTGTCCAGCAGCAGCATCAACCATTGGCCCGGTTGCGGTCCGGCCTGTACCGGTTGTGCCAGGGCGACCCCGGCGTCGCCCGCGCGCAGCCAGTACACCGGGTCGGTACCGGCAAGCGTGCCGCTGCGCTGCCGCAGTACCTGCAGCGTGGGCAGGCCGGCGATGTCCACGTCGGCCTGGCCGCCGGCCAGCCAATGCGTTCCCTGCGCGTCGACCAGCAGCAGATGGGTCTGCAGCGTCTGCAGCGTGTGTTCTGCGCGCGGCGACAGCAGCAGGCGCTGGCCCGGCTTTCCACCCGGCCCGTCCAACGGCAGCTGGCGTACGCCCTCGCTGGACGGCGCCGACGGATCACCCACCACCACCGAATCGCCCAGATAGCGCAGCAGGGCCTCACGCCGGTCGAAGTAGATCTGCGCCCTGTACGCGGCGGCATTCATGTCGCGGCGGTGGCTGGAGATATCTTCGGTCAACGCGGTCAGCAGGTAGAAGCCGGTGGCGGCAGCCAGGCACAGGAACACGCACACCGTCAGCCAGCGCAGCAGCACCGAAGCGGGGGTCGGCGGTGCGACCAGGGGCAGGGAAGGGCGAGGGAATCGGAACATGCACCGATCCTAGGGAGGACGGTCACCCGCCCGGAATCAGCCATGTCCTAAAAAGCGGCGCGCCCGCCGTGGAGGAGGCCGCCGGCGGGGAACCGTTCAGGCTGGGGCAGCGGCTGGCGGTCAAAAAAAGACCCCCGCCGAAGCGGGGGTCTGTGGCGAGCCAGCAGCAGGGCGTCCTTACAGCGCGCTGCCGCCGAACTTGTGGGTGTACTGCAGGTTGATGGTGCGGCCGACGCTGTCGAACCAGGACACGTCGTAGTACGGGTACGCCGTATAGGTATTGTCCTTCGGCGGCATCTTGTTGAACACATTGACCACCGACAGCGACAACCGCGAGTGATCGTCAAAGCGGTACTGCAGCGAAGCGTTGTAGCGGTAGGTCGCCTTGATCCACGGGCTGTCGCCGTTTTCCTCGTCGAACACCTGGTCGTAGCTGTCCGAGGTTGGCAGCCTGCCCAGGCGCGAGCCGTACACGGTGGCCGACCAGGCGTCCTTTTCCCACGTCACGCTGACGCTGGTCTTGGTGCGGGGAATATCGAAGCCGCTGTTGACCGCGAACTGGTCTTCGGTCACATCACCGGCATAACGCTGGAAATCATGCTTCTTCACCCAGGTGTGGGTGCCATTGAAGATGAAGTCGCCAATGCCGGTCTGCAGGCGGTAGCGCAGGCCGACGTCGACGCCGGAGGTGGACTCGCGCGCCACGTTGATCGGATTGACGTGCACACCGTACAGACGGCCGTCGGCGGTGCGGGTGATGCGGGCCAGGGCGTCCACGCAGGTCGGCGAGCCGATGTCGGCGCCGCCCAGGCGGCAGTTCGCTTCGTTGGCCAGGATCGTACGCACGTCCATGTCCTGAACCTGGTCGCGCATGTCGATGTTGAACCAGTCTGCCGACAGGTCCAGGCCGGCAGCCGGCGACCAGACGAAGCCAGCGCTCCAGGAAGTGCTGGTTTCCGGTTCCAGCTCGCGGTTGCCGCTGCGGCTGCGGATCACGTTGCGCTCGTAGTCGGCGCAATCATCGGCGGCGTCGGCGCGGCAGTTGTACAGGTCCTCCGCGCTGGTCTCGTCGTTGCCCGGGCCGGCGAACACATAGTGCAGGTCCGGCGCACGGAACGCGGTGCCGTACGAGCCGCGCACCAGCAGCGTGTCGATCGGGCGCCATTCCAGGCCGCCGCTCCAGGTCGCCTTGCCGATGGTGTGGCCCGAATAGCGATACTGGTCGTAACGGCCGGCCACGCTCAGGTTGACCGTCTCATGCAGCGGCATGCGCAGCTCGGCGGCAGTCGCCCAGCGGTTGCGCGAGCCCTTGCCGTCCGAATCCTTCCAGCTGTAGTAGTAATAGCCGGTCGCCAGCGGGTCCGGGTTGAGCGCGTAGGCCTGCTGCCCCACTTCCACCGTCGCGGCAAAGCCGGCATCGCCACCGGGCAGGGTGAACAGCGAACCATTGGTCAGGGTCAACGCCGCCGTCTCGGTGCGCGACTTCGGTGTATAGGTGGTGCGTGCGGCGATCGAATCGTACTCGGCACGGGTCAGCGGCCGGTACAGGCGCGACGGATCGGCGTTGTAGATCGGGAAGCCATCCTCGTCCTCGCCCAGCTGCGGGCCCAGGAACAGGTCGTTGGCCTTGGATGCGATGATCTGCGCCCAGCTGATCCGCGACTGGTACTGCGAATGGCTCAGTGCTGCTTCGTAGTCCCAGTTGCCGATCAGGTTGCCCTTGAAGCCGGTGGTCACGCTGAAGGTCTTCTGCGTGCTGCGCACCATCGCATTGTCCAGCCCGCCCATTTCCTCGGGCGAGAACTGGCGCTGCCAGAACTCGATCTCGCCGGTGGCTTCATTGTTGAAGTAGCCCGACTCATCGCCGTCGGCGGCCATGCGGCCCCACTTGGTGACATCGCGCATCAGCGACATCGTGTGGTAGCCCAGCTGCACGTCGGCGAACCACTGCTGGCCGTTGTCGAAGTCGTAGCTGAGCGAGGCATAGCCGTTGGCGCCGCGGCGCTTGCTGAGGATCGTGCCGTAACCGATCGCGCTGTCGCTGCCGCAGTAGTAGCCGTAGCGCGGGCGGAACGCGCGGTAGGTGCTGCCCTGGTTCTGCGCGGACAGTGCATCACAGGTCGCTGCGCCCGGATCCAGGTAGTCATCGTTGTAATCGGTACGCAGGTAGGAACGACGGGCGATGCGCGCGCCTTCGGTCGGTCCGTCCTGCGTCGAGTCCTGGATGTCGCGGTCGTAGGCCCACAGCGGCGTCTGCGACTGCAGTTCGACGCTGTACACCGCGTTGAAGTTGCCGCTGCTGAAGCCGCTGGCCAGGCTCATGTCGAACGACTCACCACCGCCTTCGGTGGTGGTGCCCATGCGCATGTCGATGGTGGTGCCATCGGCCTTCTTCTTCAGGATGAAATTGACCACGCCGGCGATTGCATCCGAGCCGTAGATCGCCGACGCGCTGCCGGTCAGCACTTCAATGCGGTCGATCATGCCCAGCGGAATGTTGGACACATCGGTGAAGTTGCTGCGGCCCTTGAACGGCATCGGGAAGTCGGCAATGCGACGGCCGTTGACCAGCACCAGGGTGTGGTTCGGCCCCAACCCGCGCAGGTCGACCTGCTGCGCACCCGGCGAGAAATCGGCCCCTCCGGAGGACTGCTGGCTCTGCGTCTCACCGCCGTTCTGGGTCATCGCGCGCAGCACGTCCGGCACGGTGGTGAAGCCGCTGGAGCGGATCTGCTCTGCGTTGATGACAGTGATCGGCGCCGGTCCTTCCACCTGGGCGCGCGGGATGCGTGAGCCGGTCACCTGCACCGCATCCAGCTGTTGTACCGAAGAGGAAGCGGGAGTCTGTGCCGCCGCCGAAGCAGCAACGCCCATCAACGCCAGCTGGATCGACCACGCCATCGCCTGTCTACGCATGAGAAATTCTCGGAAGTAATGCCGGCCCACAGAGGAGGGGCCCTGTCCCCCATTCACATTTCAGCAATGGGCGCGCGCATTTAACGCCTTTTTCATGTCCTTGACTACTGGGGATAGGTCTGGCAAAGAGTGAAAACGGTTGCAGGTCGTTTTTGTTCAGGGAGATCAGAATGCGACGCCTTCGCTACGGGCTGCGTGGCCCGCTCATCGCCTTGCTGCTGTCGGCGCTCTTCTGGTCATCGCCAGCGGCGGCACAGGAACTGATGGACCCGGGCTTCGCCTACTACGAAGTGGGCGATCTGGATGCACCGCGGCCTGGCCCGCGAGCCCCCGCGATGATGCTGATGGGCGGTGGCGAATGGGTGCCTGAAGCCTTCCAGTGGTGGCTGCGCCAGGCCGGCAATGGCCGTGTGCTGATCCTGCGCGCCTCCGGCACCGATGAGCTGCAGGACCGTCTGTATCGGGAGATTGGCGGCACCACCGCCGTGCAGACCCTGGTGTTCGACAACCGCCGCGGCGCCGATGATCCGGCCGTGCTGCGGGTCGTGGCTGCGGCCGATGCGATCTTCATCGCCGGCGGCGATCAGTCCCGCTACATCCGCTTCTGGAAAGGCACCGCGCTCAATCGCGCGCTGAATGCCCACGTGCGCGCCGGCAAGCCGATTGCCGGCACCAGCGCCGGGCTGGCCATCCTCGGCGGCTACGCCTATGGCGCGCTGGATGGCGGCAGCATCGATTCGGCCAGCGCCATGGCCGACCCGATGGGCGAGGCGGTGACCCTGGACCGCGGCTTCCTGCAGTTGCCTTATCTGCAGCGGGTGGTCACCGACACCCACTTCGACAAGCGCGACCGTCTCGGTCGCCTGATCGTGTTCGTGGCCCGCGCCGCGCATGACAGTGGTGACCCGGACATGGTCGGCATCGGCGTCGACGAAGACACGGCCCTGTGCGTGGAGCCTGACGGCCAGGCCCAGGTCTACAGTGCCGACGGCGAAGGCAAGGTCTGGGTGGTCAGCCCCGGACGCGACGCCGACCGGCTCGTGGAAGGCGAACCCCTGCGCTTCCATGCGGTACCGGTCACCGTGGTTGCCAGCGGCAGTCGCATGCGCTTGGACGACCTGCAGGCCGACGCGGCATACCAGGCTTTGGCTGAAATCAGCGATGGCGAGATTGAAGTCGTCCGCCAATGATCCGGTAGCGCCGGGCCATGCCCGGCGGATGCCGCCGCGCTGTGCCTTCCACCGGGCATGGCCCGACGCTACCGTGCAATCCAATCCTTGTCCTGCTGGAGATCTGCTTCCATGAAACTGCGCCTGGCGCTGTCCGCGCTGTTGTCCCTGCCACTGCTGGCCCAGGCCGCACCCACCGCATCACCGCTGCTGGTCATCCACGGCGGTGCCGGCGTGGAGCGCAAGGATCTCTCCGCGGCAGAAGAACAGGCCGCGCGCGCTGCGCTGAAGGCGGCATTGCTGAAGGGCCATGCCGAACTTGCAGCCGGGCGTCCGGCGCTGGCGGCGGTCACCGCGGCCATCACCGTGCTCGAGGATGATCCGGCCTTCAACGCGGGCAAGGGCGCGGTGTTCACCCACGAAGGCCGCAATGAACTGGACGCGGCGGTGATGGACGGTGCCACCCAGGCGGCCGGAGCAGTGGCCGGCGTGCAGCGCGTGCGCAACCCGATCCTCCTGGCGCAGGCGGTGATGCAGAAGTCCAGGCACGTGATGATGGTGGGGCAGGGCGCCGAAGCCTTCGCCACCGAACAGGGCGTGACCCTGGTCGACCCCTCCTACTTCCGCACCGACAAGCGCTGGCAGCAGCTGCAGCGTGCATTGAAAGAAGAAGCGAGCGGGCAGGCGCATGCCGACCTGGAAACCGCAAAGCACTTCGGCACGGTCGGTGCGGTCGCCCTGGATGCACAGGGGCATCTTGCTGCAGGCACCTCCACTGGCGGCATGACCAACAAGCGCTATGGACGTGTCGGCGATTCGCCGATCATCGGTGCCGGCACCTGGGCCGATGCGCGTTGTGCGGTGTCGGGTACCGGTTGGGGCGAGTACTACATCCGTACCGCGGCAGCCCATGAGATCTGCTCGCGAATGCGCTACCTCGGTCAGTCGCCGGAACAGGCGGGCAAGGGCGTGATCAACGACGCGATTCCGCAGATGGGCGGCGACGGTGGGGCGATCGTGCTCTCTGCAGATGGAAAAGCGGCAGCGCCGTTCAACACCCAGGGCATGTATCGGGGCTGGATCGGGGCCGATGGCGTTGCCCATGTGGCCATCTTTGCCGACGAGACAATCGCGCTGCCTTGAGCAGACCCTTGCGTATCAAGGGGTTTGCGACGCGCGTGAAAAAAAGTGAAAAAAAGCGTTGACAGACCCCCGCTTCATCTCCAGAATTGCGGGCTCACCACCACACACCGCAACGCTTCGGCGGCACGGAATGGGGTGGTAAGGAGGGATACCCAAGCGGCCAACGGGGGCAGACTGTAAATCTGCTGGCTTACGCCTTCGGTGGTTCGAATCCACCTCCCTCCACCAGCTTCATGTTGTGGCACATTCCCGGTGCGGGAGTAGTTCAATGGTAGAACCTCAGCCTTCCAAGCTGATGGTGCGGGTTCGATTCCCGTCTCCCGCTCCATTGAATGAACTTTGAATATTATCGAGTTCATGCC
>Ga0308157_10006256_pt1 | contig 14378 bp, 14 predicted proteins | sample PhyBR1_FD_201035 | JGI IMG/M metagenome (GOLD analysis project Ga0308157, IMG submission 201035) | Phyllosphere microbial communities from UC Gill Tract Community Farm, Albany, California, United States - DLSLB.R1 | ecosystem: Host-associated > Plants > Phyllosphere > Unclassified | place: USA...
TGGAAGAAGTGGCCCTGACCCGCCTGATGCAGGTCGGTGCCGCCAACCTGCACCGCAGCTGGCTGAACGTGCCGCACGTGACCCAGTTCGACTCCGCCGACATCACCGAGCTGGAAGCCTTCCGCGTGGCGCAGAAGGCCGTGGCCGAAAAGGCTGGCGTGAAGCTGACCGTACTGCCACTGCTGCTCAAGGCTTGCGCATTCCTGCTCAAGGAACTGCCAGACTTCAACAGCTCGCTGGCGCCAAGCGGCAAGGCCATCATCCGCAAGAAGTACGTGCACATCGGCTTCGCCGTGGACACCCCGGACGGCCTGCTGGTCCCGGTGATCAAGAACGTCGACCAGAAGAGCCTGCTGCAACTGGCTGCCGAAGCTGCGGCACTGGCTGAAAAAGCCCGTACCAAGAAGCTCTCGGCTGACGAGATGCAGGGTGCCTGCTTCACCATCTCCAGCCTCGGCCACATTGGCGGCACCGGCTTCACGCCGATCGTCAACGCGCCGGAAGTGGCGATCCTTGGCGTGTCCAAGGCGACCATGCAGCCGGTCTGGGATGGCAAGGCCTTCCAGCCCAAGCTGATGCTGCCACTGTCGCTGTCCTACGATCACCGTGTGATCAACGGCGCTGCCGCCGCGCGCTTCACCAAGCGCCTGGGCGACGTGCTGGGCGACATCCGCACCATGCTGCTGTAAGGCGGCCCACTGCCCCTGCATGCAGGGGCAGTTCCTTTTTCGAGCTGCCACGCTCGTACCTCAACCCCGTCGATTGGCGGGGCTTTTTTTGCCCGCCGGAAAACCAGGCCAAACTACAGATTCCGGCCAGGCCGCCGATAACCCCTACACAGCATCACACATGGCTGCTTGCCAGCCCTTGGCACATGATGCAACCTTGCCAGACCCGCAGCGGCCCTACGCAGCATTCCCTCTTCAAGCGAGTCTTCGATGAAAAGCCAACCCGATGCCGCCAGCCGTGTGGCGGCCGAGGTCGTCACGCCGTTACCCGTGCCCTCGCGGCTGGGCATGCTGCGTTTCGAAAGGCTTAACGAAGCCAGCTGGGCCATGCTTTACCTGGACCCAGCCTGCGAGCGGCAGTTCGGCCTGCATGCCGGCACCTTGTGCGCACAGTTCGATGCGCCCTATGCCAGCCTGATGGAGCCCGAGGCACGCTACCGCCTGCACGACGAGATCCAGCAGCAACTGGCCCAGCGCGGTTACTACCGGGTGCGCTATACCCTGCATACGCCCAATACCGCACTGCGCCTGCTGGAGGTGGGTGAAGCCTACAAGCAGCACAACCGCCTGCTGCTGCGCGGCTACCTGAGCGTGCTCGACGGCCAGCCGCACGACGCCGCCGAGCAGGATGCCAACGACCTGGAATCACGCAACAACCGCCTGCAGCTGGCCTTGCAGCTGAACCAGCGCGCCCAGCAGGAGCAACTCGAGCACTTGGAACGCGTGCGCGGCCAGCAGGACCTGATCCTGCGCCTGGCCCGCCAACGTTACAGTGCCGAGAACTCGCTGCTGGAAGCCGCCCAGCTGATCACCCAGAGCGCTTGCGAAATCTACAACGTCGACAGCGCCAGCATCTGGCACCTGGAAGACCAGCGCCTGGAACCGATCACCGCGTGGAAACGCGACACTCAGGAACACCGCCGCCCCGAAGCCATCGACGCCAGCCACTTCCCGGACTACCTCGACGCGCTGCACGCCAGCCGCGCCATCGATGCCCATAACGCCGGCCATGACCCGCGCACCCGTGAGCTGGCACGAAGTCTGTGCCCGGAAAACAAGGCCATGCTCGACGCCAGCATTCGTGTCGACGGCCAGGTGGTGGGTGTGCTGTGCCTGGAGCAGACCGGCCAGCCCCGTGCCTGGCAGTCGGATGAAATCGCCTTCGCCGGCGAACTGGCCGACCAGTTCGCCCAGGTCATCACCAACCACAACCGCCGCGCTGCAGCCAACGCCCTGCACCTGTTCCAGCGTGCGGTCGAACAAAGCGCCAGCGCGTTCCTGCTGGTCAACCGCGATGGCCGGGTGGAGTACGTCAACCCAAGCTTTACCGCCATTACCCAGTACAGCACCGACGAAGTACAAGGCCGCCACCTCGGCGAGCTGCCGGCGCTGGAAAACCTCAATGAGTTGTTGTTCGACTCACCGTCGAGCCTGGCCATGGGCAACAGCTGGCAAGGTGAATTCAAGAGCCGGCGCAAGAACCTCGAGCCCTACTGGGGGCAACTGTCGATTTCCAAGGTGTACGGCGACAACCGTGAGCTGACCCACTACATCGGCATCTATGAAGACATCACCCAGACCAAACTGGCGCAGCAGCGCATCGAACGCCTGGCGTACACCGACAACCTGACCAACCTGGGCAACCGCCCGGCGTTCATTCGCAGCCTGGATGAGCGCTTTGCCCGCGACGGCGAACACTCGATGTGCCTGCTGCTGGTAGACATCGACAACTTCAAGCGCATCAACGACAGCCTTGGGCATCAGACCGGCGACAAGCTGCTCATCAGCCTGGCCCGGCGCTTGCGCAACAGCCTGCACAGCGGCGGTATCCTGGCACGCTTTGCCAGCAACGAGTTCGCCGTGCTGCTGGACGACACCCTCCTGGAAGATGGCCAGGGCGTGGCCCTGCAGTTGCTGCGCACCCTCGACAAGCCGATGTTCGTCGACAACCAGTTGATCAACGTTACCGCCTCGGTCGGCCTGGCCTATGCCCCCTTGCACGGCAGCGACCCGGCCAGCCTGATGAAGAACGCCGGCCTGGCGCTGCACAAGGCCAAGGCCAACGGCAAGCACCAGGTGCAGGTGTTCACCGAAGTGCTCAATGCCGAGGCCAGCTACAAGCTATTCGTCGAGAACAACCTGCGGCGCGCGCTGACCCAGAACGAGCTGGAGGTGTTCTACCAGCCCAAGCTGTGCCTGCGCAGCGGTCGCCTGCTGGGCCTGGAGGCGCTGCTGCGCTGGAACCACCCCGAGCGCGGCATGATCCGCCCGGACCAGTTCATCAGCGTGGCCGAGGAAACCGGCCTGATCATCCCCATTGGCAAGTGGGTCGTGCGCCAGTCCTGCCGCATGAGCCAGGAATTGCGCGCCGCTGGCATGGGTAACCTGCATGTGGCCATCAACCTGTCGCCCAAGCAGTTCTCCGACCCGGACCTGGTGGCGTCGATCAGCAGCATCCTCAAGGAAGAAGCCCTGCCCCCGCACCTGCTGGAGCTGGAGCTGACCGAAGGCTTGCTGCTGGAAGCCAGCGAAGACACCCACCGCCAGCTGGAAGAACTCAAGGCCCTGGGCCTGACCCTGGCCATGGACGACTTTGGCACCGGCTACTCGTCGCTGAGCTACCTGAAGAAGTTTCCGATCGACATCCTCAAGATCGACCGTAGCTTCATCAACGAAATCCCCGACAACCAGGACGACATGGAAATCACCTCGGCAGTGATCGCCATGGCCCACAACCTGAAGCTGAAGGTGGTGGCCGAGGGCATCGAAACCCCGGAGCAGCTGGCATTCTTGCGTCGGCACCGGTGTGATGTGGGCCAGGGGTACCTGTTCGACCGGCCGATCCCGGGGCGCGAGCTGGCCGAGCGGTTGAAGCGCTATCCGCGTGGACCGGTGGCCTGACAGCGGCGTAAACCTCGGGCACTATAGAAGCCATTCGGGCCTCTTCGCGGGCACGCCCGCTCCCACAGGTTCCCCACAACATTCAGTCCTGTGGGAGCGGGCATGCCCGCGAAAGCCCCAACACCTATCCAACTGATTAAACACAGAGGAACGGCCATGGTCCTGCGTTCGGAAATCCTGGTGAACAAAAACGTCATGCCTACCGCGGAACAGGCCCTGCCTGGCCGCGAAACGCCAATGAGCCTGCCCGAGTTCCACTACGTCTTCAAGGACACCCCACTGCTCGGCCCGTTCTTCGAAGGCAGCATCGACTTCGCCATCTTCGGCCTAGGCTGCTTCTGGGGCGCCGAGCGCCGCTTCTGGCAGCGCGAAGGTGTGGTCAGCACCGTGGTGGGTTATGCCGGCGGCTTCACCCCGAACCCAACCTATGAAGAGGTTTGCTCGGGCCTGACCGGCCATACCGAAGTGGTGCTGGTGGTGTTCGACAAGGACAAGGTCAGCTACCGCGAGCTGCTGGCGATGTTCTGGGAGCTGCACAACCCAACCCAGGGCATGCGCCAGGGTAACGATGTCGGCACCCAATACCGCTCTGCCATCTACTGCACCAGCCCGGAACAGCTGGAACAGGCCAAGGCCAGCCGTGACGCTTTCCAGGCCGAGCTGAGCAAGGCCGGGTTCGGCGAAATCACCACCGAAATCGACCAGGCACCGACGGTGTACTTCGCCGAGGCCTACCACCAGCAGTACCTGGCCAAGAACCCGGACGGCTATTGCGGCATCGGCGGTACCGGCGTGTGCCTGCCACCCAGCCTGCAAGGTAACTGAAGCATGAGCACGATGACGCTGTTCCACTCGCCCTTGTCGCCGTTCGTGCGCAAGGTGATGGTTGTGCTGCACGAAACCGGCCAGTTGCAGCGGGTGCAGCTGCAGCCGGTCAACATCAGCCCGGTGAGCGGCGACCCGCAGCTGAACCAGGACAACCCGATCGGCAAGATCCCGGCGCTGCGCCTGGAGGACGGCACCGTGCTGCACGACAGCCGGGTGATCTGCGAGTACCTCGACCAACAGCACGTCGGCCTGCCGCTGCTGCCACGCGAAGGCTCGGCGCGCTGGCGGCGCCTGACGCTGGTGTCGCAGGCCGATGCGATCCTGGATGCAGCGGTATCGTGCCGTTATGAAAGCTTCCTGCGGCCTGAAGACAAGCGCTGGGACGGTTGGCTGCAGGCGCAGGGCGACAAGATTCGCCGTAGCCTGGCCAACCTGGAGCAGGAGCATTTGCCTGAGCTGATGTCCGGGTTCGACCTGGCGGCGATTGGCGTGGCCTGTGCGCTGGGGTATCTGGACCTGCGTCAGCCCGAGTTCGGCTGGCGCGAGCGCCAGCCTGGGCTGGCCGCGTGGTATGCAGAAGTGAGCAAGCGGCCGTCGATGGTCGCCACTTCTGCGCAGGCCTGAAGGGCCTCTTCGCGGGCACGCCCGCTCCCACAGGGACAGCACAGTATTCGAAAGCTGTGCATTACCTGTGGGAGCGGGCGTGCCCGCGAAGGCCTCACCTGGGTACCACAGGAAACAACTGCCCAATCCTGACCCAATCAGCGCCCGCGCTGTTTGCCCTCCCTCAAGCTACGTATCAGCAGCCTGGCTTGCCAGCAGTAAATTTCTTCGCTGGGTTGACCGCCGCCTTGAACTCGCGCAGCGCCTTGGAGCCAATCAACAGCGGGTAGTTGAAGTTGCTGCGGTCCACCAGGTTCACTTCAACAGTGCGTTTCACGTCACCCAGGCACAACTGCAGGTCGACCACCGGGCGCTTGGAAACTTCTGGCGTATCCCCTTCGTCTTCCTCATCGGCCCGCCCTTTGATCTTGCTGATACGCGAGACCTTGTGCTCGTAAACTTTGCCATCGGCGTCCTTGGTCGCCAGGCGAAAGCGCACCCACTCATCACCATCGCGGGTGAACAACTCGATATCCTTGGCCGACAGCGACGCGGTAAAGGCGCCGGTATCCATCTTGGCTTTCAACGTTTCGCCCAGCTCGGGCAGGGCGATGTTCTCGTAACGGCCGTAGAGGGTAGGGTCGGCGGCCATCACCGGCAGTGACAACAACGACAACAGGGCAAGCAAAGGTTTCACAGGCAGGCTTCCTTCAAAGAGGTCAGTGCTTAGACTGCACTGGCAGGATAGGTTCGTTGTCACAAGGTTATCCAACATGTTGTGAAACATTTGTTCCTGCCGCCGGGCATCGGACATTTGGCGTAGGCCCCGGCGCTGCTTATCATTGCGCCCTGCCAACTTCATACAACAAGAGTTTCCTTATGCGTCGCCTGCTTACCGGCATTCTTACGACCACCCTGCTGCTGCTCAACACCTTGGTGCTGATCTGCCCGCTGCTGGTCTTCGCCCTGCTCAAACTGGTGTTGCCGGGCCGTGGCCGTGACTATGCCTCGTGGGCGGTGATGTGGGTGGCCGAAACCTGGTCGGAAATCGACAAGGCCATCTTTGCCCTGTGCATCCCCACCCAGTGGGATATCCGCGGCGTCGAGAACCTGCGCAAGGACACTTCTTACCTGGCGGTGAGCAACCACCAGTCCTGGGTCGACATTCCGGCACTGATCGAAAGCCTCAACCGGCGCACGCCGTTCTTCAAGTTCTTCCTGAAAAAAGAGCTGATCTGGGTACCGTTGCTGGGGCTGGCCTGGTGGGGGCTGGATTACCCGTTCATGAAGCGCTACAGCAAGGCCTTTCTGGCCAAGCACCCCGAGCTGAAGGGCAAGGACCTGGAGATCACCAAGGCCGCCTGCGAGCTGTTCAAGCGCCAGCCGGTGACCGTGGTCAACTACCTCGAAGGCACGCGCTTCACCAACGCCAAACGCCAGGCGCAACAGTCGCCTTACCGTTACCTGCTCAAGCCCAAGGCCGGTGGCGTGGCGTTCGTGCTGGCGGCGCTGGGTGAGCAGCTCGATGCGCTGCTGGACGTGACCATCGTGTACCCAGGCAACAAGGCGCCTGGGTTCTGGGATTTGCTCAATGGCAGCATTAGCCGGGTGATTATCGACATTCAGGTGCGTGAGCTGGACCCTGGATTGTGGGCGGGGGATTACGAGAACGATCCTGAATTCCGCCAGACGGTGCAGGCCTGGGTGAACCAGTTGTGGTTGGACAAGGACCAGCGGATCGAGCAACTGCGGGGGGAGAGGGGCTGAGGTGTTTACCGCCTGATGGGGCCTCTTCGCGGGTGAACCCGCTCCTACAGAGGGTGGTGCTAGCTTCGGGCTTGCGCAGCCACCCGCGGCCCGCTCAGGCAGCCCAACAATCCGATTAAAACCCAGGCTAATAATCAACATAAGGATTACTTTTTTGTCATCCCCCACCCCAGTGGATAAAAATCGACCAAAGCACAACTAAAAAAACGCTCTGGATCGATCGATGGCCAACCCACCCAGCTCCAACTCCGCTCAGCTTCGCCGTGTTCTCGGCCTTCCGGCCCTGGTGTTCTTCGGCCTGGTGTACATGGTCCCGCTAACCATCTTCACCACCTATGGCATCGTGACAGAGCTGACCGGGGGCCGCACCGCCAGCGCCTACATGGTCACCCTGGTGGCCATGCTGTTCACCGCCGGGTCCTACAGCTTCATGGTCAAGCGTTTCCCAGTGGCAGGCTCGGCGTATTCCTACACCAACATGGCTTTCGGCCCCAACGTCGGTTTCCTCGCTGGCTGGTCGCTGCTGCTCGACTATCTGTTCCTGCCGATGATCAATTACCTGTTGATCGGCTTGTTCCTCAATATCGCCTTCCCGGCCATCCCGGCGTGGTCCATTGCGCTGGCCTCGATCGCCCTGGTCACCGTGCTCAACGTGGTCGGCATTCATTCGGTGGCCAAAACCAGCAACCTGATCGTCGGCGCGCAGATCGTCTTCATCGTGGTATTCGTGGCGTTGTCATGCCAAACGCTGGCCGGCCAGCCGCTCGACCTGCTGTCGCCGCTGCTGGGTGACGGCTCACAACCTGGCTTTGGCGCGCTGATGGCTGGTGCGGCGGTGTTGTGCCTGTCGTTCCTTGGCTTCGATGCCGTTTCGACCCTGGCTGAAGAATGCCGCGATGCCCGCCGCGACGTGCCAAGGGCGATCATCCTCACCACCCTGTTCGCTGGCGTACTGTTCACCGTGCTGGCCTATGTCAGCCAGCTGGTCATGCCGGGCACCACCTTCGCCAACGCCGATGCGGCGGCCAACGAGGTGATGTTCAAGGCGGGTGGGCAGTTCCTGGCCAACTTCTTCACCGCCGCTTTTGTTGCCGGCAGCCTGGGCTCGGCGCTGGCCTCGCAGGCGGCAGTGTCGCGCATCCTGTTCACCATGGGCCGTGACAACGTGCTGCCGCGGCGCAGCTTCGGTTACCTGTCGCCACGGTTCGGCACCCCGGTGTTCGCCATTTTGCTGGTGTCGGCGTTTTCGCTGCTGGCGTTGGTGATCGACCTGGCGACCCTGGCCTCGCTGATCAGCTTTGGTGCGCTGGTAGCGTTTTCGGCGGTGAACCTGGCGGTGGTGAAGACCCACCTGATGGATGACGGGGCGCAGCGCAACCTCAAGGGGCTGCTGTGCTATGGCCTCGTGCCGCTGGTGGGCCTGGCGTTGACCCTGTGGCTGTGGACCAGCCTGTCGGCGCTGACGCTGGTGATTGGCTTGAGCTGGTTTGCCCTGGGCCTGGCCTACCTGGCGGTATTGACCGCCGGCTTCCGCCGCCCGGTGCGCCTGGTGGACTTCAGCGAAGCCGCCTGACCAAACGCGATTCTGCGTTACAAATGTTTTGCTCAATTGCTTAAAGCTGGCGCGATCCCTGTGGGAGCCGCGCTTGCCGGCGATGGGCCGCAAAGCGGCCCCGACAATTTATGCAACAACCTTGAAATCGTGGGGCCGCTGCGCGGCCCATCGCCGGCAAGCGCGGCTCTCACAAGCACAGCGCACGCCTGGACGCGGGTGATAATCCTGTAGAAGCCGGCTTACCGGCCGTAGGTCCGGCACTTACGCTACAAGATCATCAGACCGAAGGTTGGCCCAACGGCGCAGGAGTAGTCCACAAACTCCCCAGATTCTGCAACAACGACCCGGCAATCCCCTGCTGCCCCAGGTACTGCAGCAGCAACGGCGCGAACTGCCCGATCATCCCGGTATCCATGCCCAGCGCCTTGAAGGCATTGTCCAGGTCGCTGCGGTTTTCCACGCTGTTGCCCAGTGCATTGCTCAATGCCGACTGACTGCCCTTGTTCACGCCGGCGTCGCTGAGGTTGACGGCGAAGATCGCCCTAAATAGTGGTCTCAAAAACTATCATTTTTGACAGTGGCTGCACATTCCTTACGCCTAGATACTGGAATGAGCTGTCATTATTAGTGGCGATCCTATGTCACCTTAAAACGGGGAATGAAGATATGCACAAACACGAAAATCACGTTTATTCAGCCTACGGACAAACTGTGAATGTACTTTCTAGCGAAACTCTTTTGAGGTTCAATGGCGAGTACTTTTCACCAGTGTTCGGCGGCTATCTACTCGGAAACGGGAATCGCTGTTATTCACCAAATTTAATGCGATTCCTCTCCCCTGATACGTTATCCCCCTTCGATAAGGGGGGAATCAACCTTTACGCTTACTGTTCAGGTGACCCGATTAATTATGTCGACCCATCGGGCCAATTTTCTGTCAAAGAGCTGCTAAGCATTCGCTCACGTAGGCCCAAACTTAGGACTGCGGGAGCTATAGAACGTCACCCTACTGCCCTAAATCCAACAAGCAGCGTGCCAGAAGGTTATAAGCTGGTGGGTTATCATGGCAGCTCATCAAAGTACAAGCAGTCTTTGGAGAAGAGAATCGAGCCTCGACCTGGTGATGGAAATACAGTGGGTGCGGGCTTCTACTTTTCCTCGCGCCGTGATATAGCATCAAAGTATAACGGGGGGGACAGAAGTAAAGCTCAAGTATTCGGGGTATACACAAAAGACTTCAACCGCCTTGAGGAGGGTAGGGATTTTGACTATTATGGTGACAGCAAAGAATTGTTCGCTATTCGCGAACATGTATTTGACATGTTCGTTGTTAGAGCGGAGATAAAGGGGCCCCTCATTCGTAGAAACTCGTATCGCAACATGGATGCGAACACGCGGCGATAACCTTCAACTGATTGCGCTCTCGGAGGCCCACCTGACGAGTGACGGGGTGCGGAGTGGCCTCAAATGGCTGCTGGCGTCTTGGCCTCTTTGGCGGTACTGACCGCCGGCTTCCGCGGCCCAGTGCGCCTGGTGGACTTCACCGAAGCCGCCTGACCAAACGTGATTCTGCGTTACAAATGTTTTGCTCAATTGCTTAAAGCTGGCGCGATCCCTGTGGGAGCCGCGCTTGCCGGCGATGGGCCGCAAAGCGGCCCCGACAATTTATGCAACAACCTTGAAATCGTGGGGCCGCTGCGCGGCCCATCGCCGGCAAGCGCGGCTCTCACAAGCACAGCGCACGCCTGGACGCGGGTGATAATCCTGTAGAAGCCGGCTTACCGGCCGTAGGTCCGGCACTTACGCTACAAGATCATCAGACCGAAGGTTGGCCCAACGGCGCAGGAGTAGTCCACAAACTCCCCAGATTCTGCAACAACGACCCGGCAATCCCCTGCTGCCCCAGGTACTGCAGCAGCAACGGCGCGAACTGCCCGATCATCCCGGTATCCATGCCCAGCGCCTTGAAGGCATTGTCCAGGTCGCTGCGGCTTTCCACGTTGTTGCCCAGTGCATTGCTCAATGCCGACTGGCTCTCGCTGTTCTTGCCGAGCATTTCGCCCAACCCACTCAAGCCGCCCATCGCATTGGCGCCGGCCAGTAAGTCCAGTCCCGGCACTGCCTTGGTCAGTTGCCCGTAAGCGCTCCATGAACCCCACATTCAAAGCGCTTACCTGATCCCCGATGCTGTGCTCCCGATTTCTTTCTGGAGCTCGCCGACCATGATGCGACCCGACGCCAAAGTCGAAAAAGTGTACCTCTACCCCAAGCCTGTCGACTTTCGAAAATCCATCGATGGCCTGGCCGCGCTGGTCGAACTCGATATCAAGGTGGCGGTGTTCGACCCAGTGCTTTTCGTCTTCCTCAACAAGCCGCGCAACCGCGTGAAGATCCTGTATTGGGGACGCAACGGCTTCTGCCTCTGGCTCAAACGCCTGGAGTCCGAACGGTTCAAAACTTCACCTGATCCGACTGACGTCGCCATTGTCCTGACCGTTCAGGAACTGAACTGGCTGCTCGATGGCTTCGACCTCTGGCGCAACCGTCCGCATCAGGTTTTGACGCCTCGATACGCCGCCTGATTCGGTATAATCCGCGGCATGATTTCCATGCCCGAAAACCTCCCTGACGATCCTGTTCTGCTCAAGCAACTGCTTGAGCAGATGATCAACGAGCGCGCGTCCGACAAGGGCAAGATCGTTCATCTCGAAGAGGAAGTTGCGCTATTGCGCCAGCGCTTGTTCGGGCGCAAGACCGAGCAGACTGGCGATGCGGCGACACCACAGTTGCCACTCTTCGACGAAGCGGAAAGTCTGGCCGAGCCCTTGGATGAAGCTGACGACGAAGAAGTCGTTGCGCCGACCAAACGCCGTGGCAAGCGCAAGCCGCTGCCAGCTGATTTGCCGCGTATCGAAGTTGTCCACGAACTGCCCGAGCATGAACTGACCTGCGCTTGTGGCTGCCGTAAACATGCCATCGGCGAAGAAGTCAGCGAACAGCTTGAAATCGTCCCGATGCAGATTCGCGTCATCAAACATGTTCGCAAGGTGTACGGCTGCCGGGACTGCGAGTCAGCGCCCGTAACGGCGGACAAGCCCGCCCAGATGATCGAGAAAAGCATGACCAGCCCGAGTGTGCTGGCCATGCTGCTGACCACCAAATACGTAGACGGCTTGCCGCTTCACCGCTTCGAAAAAAGTGCTGGGGCGTCACGGTATCGATATCCCGCGCCAAACCCTGGCACGCTGGGTGATTCAATGCAGCGAGCACTTTCAGCCGCTGCTGAATCTGATGCGCGAAAGCCTGTTGAACAGTCGGATCATCCACTGTGATGAAACACGTGTGCAGGTGTTGAAAGAGCCGGGGCGTGAGCCCAGCAGTCAGTCCTGGATGTGGGTACAAACCGGCGGCCCACCTGATCGGCCAGTGATCCTTTTCGACTACGCCACCAGCCGAGCGCAGGAGGTGCCGGTGCGCCTGCTGGACGGTTATCGCGGCTATGTCATGACCGACGACTACGCCGGTTACAACGCGCAGGCTGCACAGGACGGGCTGGAGCGATTGGGCTGCTGGGCGCACGCGCGGCGCAAGTTCGTCGAAGCGCAGAAAGTACAGCCCAAGGGCAAAACAGGACGCGCTGACATCGCATTGAACCTGATCAATAAGCTCTATGGCGTCGAGCGCGACTTGAAGGACAGTGACGACGAAGATCGTAAGGTTGCCCGCATGGAGAGCAGCCTGCCATTGCTGACCCAGCTGAAAAACTGGGTAGAGAAAACGCAACCTCAGGTCACGACGCAGAATGCCTTGGGCAAGGCCATCGGTTACTTGGCCAGCAACTGGAGCAAATTGGAACGCTACGTCGAGCACGGTTACTTGCCGATGGACAACAACGCGGCCGAGCGTGCGATCCGCCCGTTTGTCATCGGGAGAAAGAACTGGTTGTTCAGTGACACGCCCAAAGGTGCCACTGCCAGCGCACAACTTTACAGCTTGGTAGAAACGGCCAAAGCCAACGGCCAAGAACCCTATGCGTGGCTGCGCCACGCACTGGAACGCCTGCCGCAGGCGTGCTCAGTGGAAGACTACGAAGCGCTACTCCCATGGAATTGCACACCTCAAATACACAGCTAGGTGCGCTGCCCATCTTTGGTTAGGTGGGGTTTATGGAGCGCTTACGAACCATCAGACCGAAGGCTGAGCCAACGGCGCTGGCGTCGTCCACAAACTCCCCAGGTTCTGCAGCAACGAACCAGCAATCCCCTGCTGCCCCAGGTAGTGCAGCAGCAACGGCGCGAACTGCCCGATCATTCCGGTATCCATGCCCAGTGCCTTGAAGGCATTGTCCAGGTCGCTACGGTTCTGCACGTCGCTACCCAACGCCTTGTCCAAGGCCGACTGGCTACCCTTGTTGCTGCCCAGCAAATCCCCAAACCACTTAGCCCGCCCAGGGCATTGGCGCCCGACAACAGGTCCAGGCCCGGTACCGCCTTGGTCAGCTGGCCATAGTCCTCACTGCTCAGGCTGTTACGTGCCAGCCCCAACATCGCCCCCGCCCCGCCCACGGCCTGCTCGGGGGTAATGTTCAACTGACTGCCCAGGGTGTTGAGCAAATCGGCCTGGGCCTGGGGCGCCTGTACCTGGCCTTGCTGTTGCTGATTTTCCGAGAGGGGCCTCGTTGAGCAGAATGGCCTGGAAAACGAGAGATCTGACTGGCGCTCATTGGGCTTGCTCCCACCGTCTGATAACTAGCAAAACTACCAGTTGTGGTTATGCAATGCTTCGCGCAGCATCAAGCACTCCGACAACTGTTGGGTGAATATTATGTCGCACAAAACAAACGGAAGAACCGAACCAGCTTGCGAAGCGACCGGCCTGCGCTTGAAAAAATTGTCAAATGACAATTCTTTACTCTTCTATCAAAATGGTCATTTAAACACTACAGTATCTCCGCACGGGCACCGTCATATTGTCCGCGTGCAAGATACAGCTTTGGCGCAACTCGAAAGAGCGCAGGCGACAAAACTATTGACGAGCGATCGCGCCAATTCTGTCTTGGGCCTACTCGACAGGGTCATGACGTACTCACCTTACGGCCATCTGGATACCTCGGAAGACGCCGTGCTATTGGCCTTCAACGGTCAATGGCGTGACCCGCGGACCTTATGCTACCTATTAGGTAGCTATCGGCTGTTCAGTCCGCAACTACAGCGGTTTTGTAGCCCAGACTCTTTTAGTCCCTTTGCCAGTGGTGGTTTGAACGCTTATAGCTACTGCTTTGGCGACCCCACAAACCATACAGATAATTCGGGTCATATAGCATACAGAATATTTAGGCGTCTCTCGCCCAAGTTCAGGAATATTAAGTCAGAATCCAAATACTACAATTCAAAAATTAAAAATTTGGTAAATGAGACCAACAAGGCACAGAGAAAAGTAAACTATATTGAAAATGAATACCAATACAAACCTCATAAACTACTCAAAGACGCTGTGAATATGGAAGAAAATCCCGATAAATACGAAAAGAGTCTTAGAAAATACCAAGCAAAGTTAGCACCTGCCAAAGAAAATCGCGATAAGCTCTATAGAAAGCAGCAAGAAAAACTTCCCAGCTACATAAACAAGTCTGTTGGGCGAGAACAGGGGGCTGAGCTAAAGGAGCGCTTAGCCGAGGCTTTAAAAGCACGGCGGCAGGCTAGGAGGGATGAAACCGAAGAGCCGGAGTGGATTGGAGAGTTTTTTGAGAGCTTACCCCATCAAGTTTCCGCCGTCAGGAGGGCCTTATTCAACTGAGTAGTGACTTTCCAGGGCTGGAACGGGATGATCTGGGCTGGGCTCTAGTCTCGGGCGGTCGCTGCGAAATCAGCGACCGGCTTTGACAGGCCGCACTCGTCAACCACATGGCTTTTGCCGTTATGGCAGCTGTGCATGGGGCACTCATGTGCGCCGGGTTTTGGTTGACCTACCGGTCTGTCAACCCATGTCCAGCTGCC
>Ga0308157_10006257_pt1 | contig 14378 bp, 13 predicted proteins | sample PhyBR1_FD_201035 | JGI IMG/M metagenome (GOLD analysis project Ga0308157, IMG submission 201035) | Phyllosphere microbial communities from UC Gill Tract Community Farm, Albany, California, United States - DLSLB.R1 | ecosystem: Host-associated > Plants > Phyllosphere > Unclassified | place: USA...
TTAAACTCTACAAAGACACTCGACCAGATTGGCTGCCGGATTCGGCATATATCATGGCAGATGGCGGTTATCAAGGTCTTGCTAAATTACATGACAACACGTTTACTCCGTTCAAAAAGCCTAAAGGGGGCAGTTTGATTCGTGAGGCAAAACAAGCCAATCAGTACCTTGCTAAGTGTCGCATTTTAGTTGAGCACAAAATAGGATTAATTAAGTTATTCAAGATGGTCGCTGAGCGCTATCGCAACCGAAGACGACGCTATGATCTTCGGATGAAGTTGTTCGCAGGCATCGTCAACTTTGAGAATGCGCTTTAACTTTTGCAAGAGGTCTATTAAGTAGGATTTAAGATGAAAATATATAATCTGAAATTAATGCCAATATTTTTTATTTCGATACTAAGTATTTCTACTTTGACACAAGCTAAAGTAAATTCACTTCCGGATATCTGTAATGAAAATGGAACAGCTATCATGGTTATTAAAGGCGTAGATATTGGTGATGGTTATCATGTCGATTTACAGTATGGAAAGCAGCTGATAAATGCGTATTGCGATGTTGGCGACTGTGAAGTGCTATATGATTACGGAATAAAAGATATAAAATCTAAAGTTACATTAAGCACTATTCAGATGGAGGAAGAAGAAAATACTTTAACATGCAGTGTTACAGATATTGAGCTTAATCCCTATATCCCATAGCTTTAAAAGTATCTGATTTAGCCGAAATTTGAGCGTCTTTTTTTGTAGTTAAGGTTGATAAAAGTTAACATCGAAAGGAGAAACAGCGGCTAAGCTAAGATTTGAAATCCGACCCTGATTAGATACGTTTGCACAAATCACGGCTAGAAAACGGCTAGTTTCAATCGTAATCAATGCCTTTTTTTATAGTTTAAAGAAACCTGATAAAACCTGATAATCAAAGCTGGATAACTGCCTAAGCAAAATGCGTATGAGCTGTAACTAATGCGGCTTGATATTGTGTTTTAAGTTGACCACAGTTGACGGATTAGCAAAAAGTGAATGACGCTATATGCCAGTAACAGTAAGGCTTTGAGCGCCATTTTAGGAGTAAAAATAGGTGAGGCTGTAACAATAAAATGGCTATCCTTGTTCACCCCAAAGGTGAGGGCTTGAAATATTAAGTTTTATTAAGTTTAGGGCGCGATGTATGAGCGTTCATCATGATGACGAACCCAGCGGGATAATGACCCAATGCACCAAAGTGGGGGTCAAGTTCATCATGACAATAAACCCCATTTTGGGTTATCCAGCCTTTAATTAATAACCGCCAATGGTGGGAATAAGTTAACACTCATTGCAATGGTGGCGGAGTTTACGTCCTTATGATGAAAACCTATTACCGCGCCTGATTATCGATGTTTTCGGACATCTTAGGAAACCCTTAGTTTTTGGACATCGTAGAGCAGCTGGCTAAGCATAGGTTTATGGAACGGTAAGCGCGTGAATAAGTTGTAGTAATCTTGGGGTTTTATCCAAGTTTAGATTTATAACCGCCATTGGCTCAAATTTGAACGGCGTTCAATCAACATTGGTGAGCGCAACTTTGCGTTGGCTGATTATATCGACTAAGCCAGCGCAATAATGAGCTCGTTGACTATACTGAGTGAACCAGCGCTTGCAGACTTGCTTAGTTTTCGGAGTCCTTAAAAAAGGGAAAGCGTACTTAACACCTAGCGGAGATGATCCAATTGCCTTGCCCCCTAATTTGAGGTCATAAGTCAGCAGTAAAAACTATAAGACATAAAAAAGCCCCCCGATAGAGGAGGCTAATTTATCAAATTAAGCTTGAACTTGAATCAAAGTGTACACTGTGGCGTACACGCTAAAAGTTAAACTATCTTTAAACCCTTAGTAATCAAGCACTTAACTTGAAATATTGGTACCAGTGGTCGGACTCGAACCGACACGCTTTTAAGGGCAACGGATTTTGAATCCGTCATGTCTACCAATTCCATCACACTGGCATGTGGGGGGATAACCAAAGTTATCCAATTGGGCTACAGTATTCTCTGTATAGGCGCGTATTATAGCAGCCTAATTGCCGCCGTCAAGCGTTTTTTGCAGTTTTTTTAGCCAACGAATGCGCGCTCAACCACATAGTCCGCTTGAACCCCCATCCTTGGCGATACGGTTAAGCCAAAATCATCCAAGATACTGGAAACTTCCGCGTTAAAGGGCATACTGCCGCAAAGCATCGCACGGTCATCGTCTTTGTTGATCGGCGGCAAGCCAATGTCTTCAAAAAACTTGCCCGATTTCATCAAATCGGTGATGCGACCTTTATTTTTAAAGTCTTCACGGGTCACAGTTGGGTAGTAAATAAACTTTTCGCGGAACCATTCGCCAAAGATTTCATCATTAGGAAGCTGATTTTCAAACATATCGCGATACGCCAAATCATGAGCGTGACGAACCCCATGAACCAAAATTACTTTTTCAAAGCGCTCATAAACTTCAGGGTCGCGAGCAAGTGATAAAAACGGCGCAAGCCCAGTTCCCGTTGACAGCATATAAAGATGCTTTGCAGGAAGCAAATCGTCTAACACCAGCGTTCCGGTTGGTTTTTTACTGACCAATAACTCATCACCAACTTTGATGTGCTGTAATCGTGAGGTCAAAGGACCGTCTTGAACTTTAATGGAAAAAAACTCCAAATGCTCTTCATAATTGGGGCTAGCGATAGAGTAGGCGCGAAGTAGCGGTCTGCCATCAACGACCAGACCAATCATCGCAAATTCGCCGTTACGAAAGCGCAAACCGTCGTCACGGGTAGTTTTGATGCTAAATAAATCGTCGTTCCAGTGGTGAACCTCTGTGACCGTTTCGGTGCGAAGTTTTGACATAATGTCCTCGTCGTTGGCAAATAATAGGTTGGCAAAAAGGATAATAGAAGCTTAAAAGCTATTATTTTAATGATTTTAAGATGAATTGACACCGAATTTTATCATGATAAAAAGCGGTTGCGCAGCCAAGCTGAATGCAAGCCATTCTCAACAAATTTGCCATGATAACAAATTTTGGCATAAAAATCCGAGCAGCTTTTGGCAGATACCATGATAAAATGGAATATCGTTAGCGAAAAATAAAGCTTCGCTGCAACCATTTTGAGCAGCTATCGCGTAAAGCTTTCATAATAAAAGCAATCATAATCAAGGAAAACTATGGCAGAGCATACCGCGCCAATCATTGGCTATTTAAGGTCGCCATTGTCCCAAAAGTTTGGCGCGCCAAGGCAGCCTAATTTGGTAGCGCTGCAAGGCGTGATTGAAATGGTCGCGCCATTTGATGTGCCTGAAGCGTTTGAGGGACTTCGTGATTTTAGCCATCTTTGGCTCACTTGGCAATTTCACCATAACGATAAAAAAAACAATCTCAAAAATCATGACGATAAAACGTTTCGTGCTCAAGTTCGACCGCCACGATTGGGCGGTAATCAAAAAATTGGCGTGTTTGCCAGTCGCAGTATGTATAGACCATCAAGGCTTGGCTTATCGGTCGTTAAGCTTGAAAACGTGCTGATGATTAATAACCGCACTTTTTTACAAATTAGCGGCGCTGATTTGATTGATGGCACGCCAATCATTGATATCAAGCCCTATATTCCCTATAGCGATGCGCTATCCGATGCAAGTTTTGGTTTTGCACCAAGCGCCCCAAAGCCGATTGACGTTGTAATTTTACCAACTGCCCAAGCGCAATTTGAAGCATTGATCGAAAATGAAAAAAAAGCTAAACCCAAATCAGGGCAGGAGCAGTTGATATTTAACATTCAGCAAAATCTTTTAAACGAGGATTTGCCCATCATTAAAGCACTAATTGCTCAAGACCCGCGACCGGCTTACCGGCAAAAAGAGGTTGGTACAAGATTTACTATGCGCTATAAATCGGTCGATGTGAGCTTTTATCAAGAAAACTTAGGTAAGCTGCAAATTTGCGACATTTGGCAAGTTTTTGATTAGCACTTCTTTATAGCCAGCGTTGAAATTTTAAGTTCAGCAGCCATTTATTGATAGATTTATTAAATTATTGAAATAAAGAGATTTTTTATGTTTACAGACAGCCATTGCCATTTAAACCGATTGGATTTGAGTCGCCATGACGGCAAGCTTTCAGGGGCAATTGCGGCGATGAAAGACGCCAATGTCACCCGAGCGATGGCAATCATGTGCGATTTTGCCGAATTTGACGACATCCGTGCAATCGTCAATGAGTTTAGCGATGATACGCTTAATTTAGGAATGAGCGTTGGCATTCACCCTTGCGAAGATTTAGCGGTACTTAAATCGGCAAGCGTTGAGCGTTTAATTGAAACGGCAAGCGACGACAAAGTTTGGGCAATTGGGGAGACGGGGCTTGATTATTATTGGTCAACGGAAAACAAAACCGAGCAGCAGGCAAGCCTTGCCCGTCATATTTATGCCAGTCAAGCGTTAAAAAAGCCCCTTGTCGTGCATACTCGCGAGGCAAAACATGACACGCTTGATATTTTAAAGGCGGAAAACGCCGAGCACGGCATCATTCACTGCTTTACTGAGAATTGGGAAACGGCAAAACAGGCTCTTGATTTGGGATTTTATATTTCCTTTTCGGGAATTGTTAGCTTTAAAAGTGCGCAAACCATTCGCGAGGCGGCGCTAAAAGTGCCAAAAGATCGAATATTAATCGAGACCGACAGCCCGTATTTAGCGCCCGTTCCTAAGCGTGGCAAGCCCAATGAGCCTGCATTTGTGCCCTTTGTGGCAAGCTGTTTGGCAGATATGTTTGGCATGAGTTCAGAAGACGTTGGCAAGCTTACGGCAAAAAACTTTGAAAATTTGCTGGCACAGTACTCTTAAAATAGTTATGCTATGACCAGTCAGTCATTTAGCAAAATTGAACATTCAGTTCCTAAAAATAGTTAAAAATATCTGAATGAAACGCCGCTTAGGAGGGATGATGAGCCGTCAACACCAATTTAAAACTCGAGAAGAAAATATTTTGGCGATGGCTGAGCAGTTATTGCTTGAGTCAGGGAACGGCGACATCACGCTTGACAGCTTAGCCGATCAGCTTGATTTGGCAAAAGGCACGCTTTATAAGCATTTTTCGAGTAAAGATGAGCTGTATTTGCGAATCATCATCCGCTATGAAGAGCAGCTTTTTGCGATTAATAAAATTGATGACTGTGCGGCGGCAGGGGTTGCTCGGATGATTTTTCAACAACTGCTCAATCCACAAAAAGCGATGCTATTGAATCAAATTGAGGAGCGCCTTGCTGCATCCGTGACGGGGCTGAATCGCTTATTTGGCGAGCTTTATGACATTCGCCGTCAGCGGATGCGCCGCTTGATTGATATTGTTAGCGCCTATTTAATTGAGTCGCAAAGCCGAATGACCACGCGCGATTATTTGTCCTCGATTTGGGCGATGGGTCAAGGTGGGGCAGGATTGCTCAATTCAAGCTTTTATCAGCGTTATTTGGGTCGCCGTGACACGCTTAGAACCGCGTTTGTTCAGCAAATGCTTGATTTGCCAAAGCATTATCCAATTTGCAGTGATGATGACAATTTAGATGCCGATAAAGAGGAGTTGGTCGAGCAAATCGAGACCGAGTCTGAGGAGCACCGCAATACCACGTATTAGCCCAAGTCTCAATCAGCGCCGCCTACAGTCGGGGTTTACGCTTGTTGAAATCGTTGTTGTGGTGGTGATTTTGGCAATTTTCGCAGGGATGATGAGCTTGTCGGTTGGTAGCAGCGAAGTCCGCAAAAACCGCGCGTTTTATGAGCATCTGATTGATACGCTCGGTTACGTTCGCCTGCTGTCTGCTGAGCGTATGCAGCCGATGGGGCTGGCATTAAAAGCTGATCAAGAAGGTCAAGTAACGCCCGTTATTGTTGCGTTAAATAATCCTTATTCCGGATTGCAATCCAAGGGTCGCCCAAAAAATAAAGACGCCATGGAATTAAGCACCGATATTGAGGGCTTATCTGCGATGAAAGAGGATCAAGTGACCCCAAGCTGGCAGGTCGAGCCTGACGTTCAGCTTCCTAAATTGCCTATTGGGATCACTTTAACGATTGCCTCACTTGAGCCGCAAGATACCGCCAATCGCAAGCTTCAGCCGTGGTTTTTAGCGCAGGATGTTCCGCAAGTGCTTTGGTTTGGGACAGGTCAGGCGGCACCTGTGACCCTTGAAGTTCGTCATCAATCAAGACTGGTCGGTGAGGTGATTACCATTATGCCTGATGGCAGTATTAAACAAGGTCAAGACCAGTAAGCGCAAATTTGGCGCTATTTTTGGCATCTTAATCAGCAAGGCTTAAGCTTATGCGCCGCGAAGGTGGGTTTACATTAATTGAAGTGATGGTGGCGCTGTCTATTTTGGCAGTGGTTGCCGTTGCTGCAAGTCGCGCCAGCAGCGCTTATTTAAACTCGGTTGAAGTGCTCAAAACCAAGACCTTGGCGCAATTTGTTGCTCAAAATACCGCCGCTGAATTGCAAATTAACGAGGTTTGGCTTGATGCGCCGCAGTCAAAAACCATCGATGAGCAAGGTAGAATGTGGCAAGTGTCAATTACCCCAAGCGATAGCATCACCCCTGCGCTAAAACAAGCAACCATTCAGGTCGCGCCAATCAATGACGGTCAACCAAAAGCTGCCGTTACCGAGTTGACTGTTTTATTAAGCAATCCAAATCAAGAGATCGGTAGTTTGGATTTGACAACGTTAACGTCCGCCAAGGCAGGTCAGCTGTGAGAGATTTTGAGCAAGGATTTACCTTACTTGAATTGATGGTGGCGATGGCGATATTTGCCGCCCTTGCAGTGTCAGGCTGGCAAGTCTTTGATGGGGTCAATCGCGCCCGCGACCGCGCTCAAGTCCATGCCGAGCGTTTAGCTGAGTTGCAATTTGCCTATTTGCAGCTTCAGCAGGATTTAAGCCAAATCGCACCGTACCAAATCCCAATTGAGCCAAATTTGGAGAATAATCAAGACCAGCCGCTTGACCCAAAGCCTTTTGCCAAGCTTGATAGTCAGTCATTCAGCTTTGTTCGCTTTGCCGACCCTGACCCAAGGTTTCAATCCAGCCCCGCGTTGGAGCGCATCGATTATGTATTTGATAATGAGCGCTTGATTCGTAAAAAATATCTTGCCATCTCCAGTGACCGCAATACCGATAATCAACGATCAAGCTTAGACAGCGTGGTTTTAACCCATGTCAGCGAGGGACGTTGGCAAGCTTATTTACCAAAATTAAGCGCCACTTTTCCCAATGAAGTAGCAGCAAGTGGTGAGGATATCCAAAATCCGCCGTTATTATTGCCCAAAGGCGTTCAATTAACCTTTAAGCATCAAGGCGAGCCGATCACTTGGCAATGGGCAATTGTGAGTGATTCGCAAATTGTTTTGCAAGCTGCCAAAAATAAAGCCAGTCCGCCATCGAATAACAATGCAAATAACCAAAATACTGCCAACAACGCCAATGCCAATGCCAATAATAATGCGGCTAGCTCGGATAATAATAGTTCGCCGACGCCCAATGATAATTCGAGCAATCGACCGGATGGCTTATTATGACATCGCGCAAAATAGGAGACGGCAAACTAACTGGCATAAGACGCGAGCGCGGCGTGGCGTTATTGACCGTTTTATTGCTCGTGGTTAGCATCACTGTGGTGGCAGGGGCGATGCTTGCTAGCCAAAAGATCGCCATTCGCAAAAGCAGCGTGACTGCCAATCAATCCCAACTCATTCACGATATTCATGCCGCTGAAACGCTGGCAGTTACCGTTATTCAAGCAAGCAATGCGCTTAGCGACACTGACAGCAAAGATAGCCTTTGGTCACAGCCGCTGCCACCGAGTCCTATTGGCAATCATAGCGTAAGCCTTCAAATTACTGATGAAGCAAGTAAATTTAATCTTAATAATTTATATCATGATGGCAAAGTGGATGAGGCAGCGCTCAACGTGCTCAAGCGATTGCTTGTCAGTCTTAATTTAGAGCCAAAACTTGCCATCGCCATTTTAGATTGGCAAGACCCAGATAGTGAAGTTTATCAAGATGGCGGCGATGAAGCGGCGGTTTATCAATCGGCAAATCCGGTCACCATCCCCAATCAGCCGTTTTTAAGCATTGATGACTTGCAAGATATTCCAGCGATGGACGCTGACAAACTGGCAACGCTCAAGTCCTTTATCACCGCCGTGCCCTATTATTTGCCCATCAATGTCAATACGGCAAGCCCCGAGCTGTTAGCCGCGCTGATCGATGGCGCAACCACGGCGCAATTAAAACCGCTGATAGCACAGCGTGACAGCCAGCCGCTAGAAAATTTGGATAGCGTTTGGCAAATGCCGCCATTTAGCCAAGTAGCAAATGAGCAAAAACAACAGTTAACCTCGATGCTTGCGGTAAATAGCCAAGCGTTTTTAGCGTTGATTGAAGCGGCAGATGCTGAGCAATCCCCTCGGCAGCGCTTTGCCACGGTGCTTATCAGCAATTTACCCAATAATGATGCTAGTAAAAATCGTGATAGCGCAAACAACAATGCAAACGCAAATGCTGAAAACAAAACTGATAATTCAGCTAAAAAAACGGTAAAAGTGATGTCACAGCGGCTTTGGGCGTTTAATCCCACAATTTAGCATCCAATGATTTAGTATCCGATGCTTTAACGCTGAGAAAATCAATCAGCAAGTTTGGTTTCTTCGCTGGATTTCCAGTTGTAAGCGCCGTAAAACAACATTTGCGCTTGCCGAGTGCAGTTGTGCAGCATCAGCTGCTTTTTGGCGTCAATGTCTGCCAAATCGACCTCATCATCGTGACTTTCTGAATAAGTAAGCTCAAGCCAATCGATAATCCAAGAAAAAAACATATTGACCCCAGCTTCAGCTAAAAGCCTGCGATCATAATCATTAATATGCGTAAAAGCGGGCTGAAGTGCCAAATCCTCACCCAAAATCTGAGCGTGCATTTTTACCAAATCACTGATCGCTCGGCGAACGGCATCTGAGCCGCCAAAGCGCTCACTGACCAAAAACTGCCAATAGCGCGGCTCGCTGCTGACCGTTGTTAAAAACAGCTGAATACTTTTGGCAATTTGCCGATCAAAGCTGCGTTTTTTGCCGATGTGCAAGCCATTTCGTAAAATCTCAAGCGTTCCGCCTAGCTCCTCAACGACCAGCGCCTGCCCAAGCGATTCCATATCATCAAAATGGCGATAAAAGGCAGTGGGGACGACGCCCACCTCACGGGTGACTTGGCGCAGGCTGATGGAGCTAAAAGACTGACCCATCATGCACAAATCTAACACCGCATTAAAAAACGCATGGCGGGTTTGCAGCTTTTTTTGCTCGCGGCTGACAATCATAACAACTCCTTTTTGACTTCCTCCCCTCCCTAAAGAGAAGGGATTCCTACCGCTAGACGGTCAAGCCCGACCGCGACCTTTGCTAATACCATGATGTTTAGATCTTAGTGCTCAGGTCTTATTCTAAGATTGTGGCTACCGTTAGGATTGCCAGAAGACACGCCACAAACTAGGAGGTATTCAGGGTGTTACCATGTCGCGCCAGCCTACTGGCTGAATCAACGCAACAAGTTAATAGTAGCAAAAGCGCTAATTATAAGCAACAAACCATACCCAATATCCATGCCCTGAACGGTATGGTTTTACGGCATTCCTTCATAAAACAGGCGCGATATTACCTTGAAGCTCTTGCGCCAAACGATACGCCTCGTGGTCATTCATTCCAGTGATAAAGTCTAAAATATTTAAGATGTTTTGATAAATGTCATCACCAAGCGCTCGGCGGTGTTCCGAAAAATGCGGCGCTAATAATAACCCCAAGCGCTGTTTTTCAAAACTCATTTGCGTGGCAGGCTCCCAAGCCAACGGTAAAAAAGCATCCAAAAGCGCCGTTAAGCATTGGTTTGCCATCAGCTCTAAGCGAACTTTGCTTGGGTGATTAAAAATCTGTGATTGCGCCAAGTGTTTGGCTTGCAAAATGCCATTTTTAACATCGCCTTGGCAGTAATCAAACAAGCTTCCAACCAGCGTTCCCGTTAAAATGGCATCAATTTGCTCAACAAAAACGTCGCTGATGCTCTCAACCAAGCGCATCATCGCTCGCGCCCGCAGCATGGCTAAATGCTGACGGATCGAGACTTGACTGGATATGGGCGTTTGAGCCTCGCCAATAATTGCAAATAAAATTTTGGTCACGTCAGGGACGCTAAGCATATTTAAATGAACGCCATCTTCTAAATCAATCAAGGCATAGCAAATATCGTCGGCAGCCTCAAGTAAATACGCCAGCGGGTGACGCGCAAAGCCGCCATGATCGGGCGATCGAGGCAAATTGAGCGCTTCAGCTAGCAAGGTAAGCTGCGCTGACTCACTTTGAAAACTGCCAAATTTATTCAGTCGCGGCGACTTTTCGGCGCTATCATAACCTTGATTACTGTCAATAGCCAGCCATGGGTATTTCATAAACGTGCCCAATGTGGCGCAAGTTAAGCGCATACCGCCTGCATCCGGATGATGTTCATTTTTGGTCAATAAGCGAAACCCTTGAGCGTTGCCTTCATAAGCCAATAAGTCAAGCCGTTCAGCTTTAGAAAGCTGGCTTAATACCGCTTGGCGTTTAGGATCGGCAAACCAATCACGAATGGCAAACTCGCCGGCGTGACCAAAAGGCGGGTTGCCAATATCATGCGCCAAGCAAGCCGCCTGAACCACCACGCCAAAATCCGTTGGCGTGACCCCAATGGGCAATCCTGAAGGCAAGTGATGTTGCAGCTTTTCTGCTGCCATCATCGCAAGCGAGCGCCCGATACAGGACACCTCAAGCGAGTGGGTCAAGCGCGTATGAATCCCCAACTGATTGGTTAAAGGGTGGACTTGGGTTTTTTGATTGAGTTTATGAAACGAGTGCGAAAATACCAGTCGGTCATAATCTTGATGAAATGCGCTTCGGGTTCGGTTTAAGCTTGGCGCTTTTTTGGCAGAGCCTAAGCGCTGATCGCTGAGCAAATTTGCCCATTGGTCTTGAACCGTTTTGGAAGTTATTGTCATTATTTTATCCAAAGTAATAAATGATAACTCCCAGTATAAGCAAAAAAGCTGGCAAGAGTGCCAGCTTTTAATACAAGTTTGCAAGACGATATCAGCGTTTTTGGCTTTGACTTTAAAACGGCTGTGAAATTAAACGTTAAAGCGAAAATGCATCACATCGCCGTCTTGAACGATATAGGTTTTGCCTTCAAGTCGTGATTTGCCAGCGGCAGCCGCGCCTTTTTCACCGTTATATTCAATAAAGTCATCATAAGCAATCACTTCAGCACGAATAAAGCCGCGCTCAAAGTCAGTATGAATGACGCCAGCCGCTTCAGGTGCTGTTGCGCCAACTTTGACCGTCCAAGCGCGAACTTCTTTAACCCCTGCGGTAAAGTAGGTCTGCATATCCAGCAGCTCGTAACCGCCGCGAATCACTTGGTCAAGACCGGCTTCTTCCATGCCAAGCTCCGCTAAAAAGTCGGCTTTATCGGCGTCATCCAACTGGGCAATTTCAGCTTCCAACTGATTGCAAAGCGGAATGACAATGGCGTCATCGCCTTGGGCGTACTCACGAACGGCGTCCAAATACGGATTGTTTTCAAAGCCATCCTCAGACACGTTGGCGATATACATAATGGGCTTTAACGTGATTAAGCCATAGCTGCGGATCAGCTTTTTTTCATCCGCATCAAGGTTGGCAACGCGAGCAGGCTTACCATCAGCAAGTAATGGCTCGATTTTTTCAAATACGGCAAGCATCGCTTGGGCGTCTTTATCACCGCCTTTGGCTTTTTTGGTGAGGTTGTGAATGGCGCGGCTCACAGCTTCTAAGTCAGCTAAGGCAAGCTCAGTATTAATCGTTTCAATATCATCAATGGGGCTGACGCGACCATCAACGTGGACAACGTTGTCATCATCAAAGCAGCGAACCACGTGAGCAACCGCGTCAGTTTCGCGAATATTGGCTAAAAACTGGTTTCCCATCCCTTCGCCTTGAGACGCTCCGGCAACCAGCCCTGCAATATCCACAAATTCCATTGCGGTTGGCAATACGCGCTCAGGTTTTACGATATCAGCAAGTGCCTTTAAGCGCGTATCTGGAACGGGAACGATGCCAGTGTTGGGGTCTTTGGTACAAAAGGGGAAGTTTTCCGCCGCAATGCCAGCTTTGGTCAAGGCGTTAAATAAGGTCGATTTGCCAACGTTTGGCAGCCCAACGATGCCGCAATTAAATCCCATAATCATCTCACAATAATAAATTCAGTAAAAAAGAATCAGGCTAAAAATTGAGCGTATTGTAGCAAACTAAAGCTGTACTTTGGCGAGTTTTGGCAATTAGTTTCTGCTATCTTTTGACACGCTCCCAATTATCACGCCCATATCTTGTTGATCGTGGCGCTCAAGCTCTGGCGAATAGAGCGCCGATGCCACCCCGCCATCCAAAAATAGCGCATTTGGGCAACCCAGATTGTCTTTAAATAAGCTTGCAAACTCATAAAAGGTCACCGGCTCATCGCTAATCACCAGTTTTACCGTGCCATCACTGCAAACGCCGGCGCCATTTCGTGGTTTTTTTGAGGTGCTCTCAGGGTTAAATTTAGGGTGAATTTGGTTATTAATGACGAGCATGGGACCTGATTGGGTCGCAAACCACGGCTTGATTTGCTGATTTTTGAGCTTTTCGCCAAGCGCTTTACTCTCGTCAATCGCCACGCGACCAGATTTGTCCCACCAAAGCACGCCGTTTGGCAACAAATGAAAATTACCGCCGCCATCTTTGGTATTTAAGCTATGAATTTCGCGACCTTGGATCACTGTGTAGCCAATCGGCGCAAAGTTTTCATCGTACATTCCGGCGTTCATAGCAAACTCAAGCTTGGCTTGGTTTAAGCGTTTAATCACATTATCAAAGGTGAGCAGCGGTTTATCCTGCTCATTTTGCCAAAACAGCTGCAATTTGTCGCCGGATGTGGTGCAAACGCTGTGCGCAAATGGCTCAGTATGGGTCACGCAAGTTGCAGTGTCATCATCAAAATCAACCAGTTCGGCAAGGTCTTGTTTGCAGCCACTAAGAAAAGCGGCGGCAGTAACAACAACAATCGAAAAAAAAGAAGCTCGCGGCATAAAATATCAGTCTTTAACTATCCATCAATAATGAAATCAATAATAAATTTTTAGTAAATGATAATCAAATAACCTTTTCAATTAATTTTAAAAATAGTTTTTTTAAAAATTTTGCCGCAAGCTTAAGTCACCACATTAAAAGCGAGCACCAAGTTGCAGCGGCTTTGATGACGACTCATTTGATGCGGCGCTGACCGTTTTGATCGGTTGCGCTTTGGTGTTTTTACCTTTGTCCCGCGAGTCCTTATTATACGCAATGAGTGCGTCGTGGTCGGGTAAAAAGCTGCTTGGGTCTGCCATTACCCACATCTGGTTAAACACATCCGAGCGTGCGCTTTGGTCAAGAAGCGCGCCTTCATCGGTAAAATAATAAAATTTGGAGAGCAGCTTAATTTGACCATCCTCAAGCCGCCTTGCGATGTGGTAGGGCTGTAATTGGCTTGGGTGGATGAGCCCCACCGCGCCGACGATGCTGGCAAGCGATTTTAAGGTGTTTTTATGAAAGCTTGCCACGCGCTCCGCTTTACTTGGTACATCAAGGGCTTTTTGGCGAAACGGGTCTTGGGTAGCAACGCCCGTTGGACAGGTGTTGGTGTGGCACGATCGCGATTGAATACAGCCAACGGCAAACATAAAGCCGCGAGCGGAGTTGCACCAATCTGCGCCAAGCGCCAGCATCCGAGCAATATCAAATCCTGAAACGATTTTGCCACTCACGCCAAGCTTGATTTTATCGCGGATGCCCGCGCCAACTAAGGTGTTATGAACCAGTAAAAAGCCATCAATAAGCGGCATGCCAACGCTGTCCATAAACTCAACCGGAGCGGCGCCCGTGCCACCTTCAGCGCCGTCAACGACAATAAAATCAGGATAATTGTCCATTTCAATCATCGCTTTGACAACTGCCATAAATTGCCAAGGCTGACCGATGCAAAGCTTGAATCCCACCGGTTTGCCGCCAGACAATTCGCGAAGCTGCTGCCAAAATTCAACCATCTCATAAGGATTGCTAAACGCTGAATGCGCGGAGGGCGAAATACAATCTTGACCCATCGGAACGTGGCGCGTGGCAGCGATTTCTTCAGTGATTTTTTCGCTTGGCAGAACGCCGCCTTTACCGGGTTTGGCACCTTGTGACAGCTTGATTTCGATCATTTTAACTTGTGGATCAACTGCCTGTTTGGCAAA
>Ga0308157_10006258_pt1 | contig 14378 bp, 17 predicted proteins | sample PhyBR1_FD_201035 | JGI IMG/M metagenome (GOLD analysis project Ga0308157, IMG submission 201035) | Phyllosphere microbial communities from UC Gill Tract Community Farm, Albany, California, United States - DLSLB.R1 | ecosystem: Host-associated > Plants > Phyllosphere > Unclassified | place: USA...
TGCCGCAGTCACTTGTTCAGTCTTGCATCGATAGGGGTGAGCTGGTCGTGGTGCTACCGGATCGTTGCCGTGTGCGGTCTCCGTTCAATGCGGTTTGGCCAGCGACCCGCACCATGCTGCCGAGGGTCCGTGTTGTAGTGGACGAACTCGTTCGTCGAGCTGGCGCGGGAACTCTGTAGGGCCGGCGCCATCGCCAATTGGATTCTGCTTCAAAAGCAACTGACAGCGAGCCCGAACGTCTCGAATTAAGATCGAAGGCTACTGTCCGGCCGACGCGAAGCAACCACCGCAATTTTTTATGCGGGAACCGCCTGTAATCGCCTTCAGCAGGACAATACCAGAGAAGGAATTCTCGCAGATCATCCGCCAGTCGGATAAATAGCTGACGGCCTACCTCCGGCCTGCCCGAACACTTGCCCGGCGCCCACTTTATTGTCGCGGTGCAAAGACCAGCACAACAGCAATCAGAACTAACAGCGGGCCCATCCACTTAAATTGCCGAACAAGGTGATTGAACCGTTCCTGATGGCTGTCGAATTTGATGTGGCGAAAGCCGACCAGACTCATCCATATGCCCGCAGCAAACATTATCACCTGATCAATGTATTGCACACCACGTCCTCCTCCCAGCGCGTTGAAGGTATCCATCACCGACCACCTTAAACGAGGCGAGAGCGATTTACATCGTCAGGTTAAACAGCAGATGGGCGGAGCAGTTCTTTACTATCCGTCAAAACGACCACCCGTGGATCAAAAGACAGCAGCGCAGCGTTATTCTCCTCCAGCCACAGGGGGTGAAAATGAACGTAGCCAATCTGCAGATCTAAGGACTTTGCATGGCAATTATGGCCGTCAATCATGCCTTGGTTGAAAAAGGCGTTCTCACGCGAATAGAGCTAAACGGAGCACTTAAGAAGGCCAAAGCGATAGCGCGAAGCGACGAACGTTTTGTCGAGGATCTCAATCCTTCGAGCCTTGATGCCGTCTGCTTTCCTATCCGAATTCTCGAGGCCGCAAACAAGGAAACAACTCCGCGATCCAGCACGTTTTCCGAGCTTGCCCGAATAATTGGAGAGACCAAAGAGCCGTACAACGATATGTATTAAGCTAACACGGATCTTTTTACGTAGTCTCACATCTTTATGCCCTGCATCCTGGAGACTGCAAGAGGGGAGGGGCGCACCACTCGAGGAATAAAGTTCCCCGCGGGGAACTATAAAGCACTTATGCAATATATAAGATGAAGCCGTGGGTCGTTACCGCGCCTCCTCAGACTCCAAAATACAAAATTTTCAAAAGTTCCCCGCGGGGAACTTCCTCTTTTCTCAGCGCCCGAATCGGACTAGCTTGAAGTTGCGCAGAAAGTTCGCACTTTTGTATTTTTGCGAAACTACATTTGGTTTTACCATTCGTTAACTCTAGTGGCGTCTAATATGCTCCAATTCAATGAGGATAAAATCGTGAATCGCCACCTGAGCAGTCTTCAGTTTATGCAGGATTTTTCGGGCAAGCTCGAAAGCGCTCTACAGAATCTTTCAATCGCTCAATATCCGCCAGATGCCCGTCGAGAAATGCGTAAATTTTCGTCGACGGAAGTCGCAGCATTGCTCGATGTCTCGGAAGCATATATCCGCCAAGTCGTTCAAAAAGATATAGGTCCGACGCCAGAGGTAACATCCAATGGGCGCCGCCTTTATACGTTGGAACAAGTCCTTGAACTCAGAATGATGCTTGCGTCGAAGGGACGTAAGAAATGGATGAACCCACGACGCACCGGAGACGAAGCTTGCCATGTAATTGCAGTTACGAATTTTAAGGGCGGGTCGAGCAAGACGTCGACGACGATTCATTTAGCGCATTATCTCGCGTTGAAGGGCTATCGCGTTCTCGCTGTGGACCTTGACCCGCAAGCCTCATTGACCAGCTTACACGGTACGCTTCCCAATTTTGATCCACGGGTTGATGATACTCTGTACGCAGCGATCCAGTTTGAGAATCCCCGGCCCACTAAAGAATTGATCCATCAGACTCATATTCCGGGACTGGATGTAATTTGCGCGGGATTGGAACTGACAGAGTTTGAAACTGCAGTAGCGCTTCAGATGCGCAAAAGCGGCACCAACTTCCTCCTTCGTGTATCACAAGCGTTGGATCAGGTCTCAGACGACTACGACGTTATCCTGATGGATTCAGCGCCATCCCTAAACTTCTTGACGCTTGCGTCGCTTACGGCCGCTACCGGTGTGATAATTCCTGTACCCGCTCATATGCTCGATGTTGACGCTACTGGAAAGTTTCTCGAGCTCGCAGCGTCGTATATGCAGGTGTTGAATGATGCCGGAGCCGAAGTTGATTGGGATTTTGCAAAGTTCATCATAACCAAATTTGAAGCAAACGATCACCCGCAAGCTAATATGACCGCTCTTATGAGACAGGTCTTCGGCGAGGACCTCTTGCTGAATATGGTTATGAAATCGACAGCGGTAGCAGATGCACTCACGTGGAAGCAAAGCCTGTATGAAGTGCAGCGATCACGTTTTTCAGCGCCCAAAACGTATGACAGGGCGATGGAGTCACTCAACGCTGTGAACGATGAAATCGAAAAGCTGCTTTGGACAGCATGGGGCAGAGAATGAGCCGGAAAGATTCCCGATCCATCTTCGCAAACCTTATGAAGCCGCAAGAGCAAACTGGCGACATGACGCCAGCAGCTTCGCCATCGCCTCATCTTCGAAAAGTGGCGGCAGGGCTTCGCCAACTTCACGAACGCGAGGAGACGTTCGCGAAAATTCTGAAGGACGGCGATCGCATCATTGACATTGACGTTAATGATATTGCTCCGTCGCCAATTCAAGATCGCTTTGATGGCTCTTATGAAGAGTCAGCAACAGCAGAGATCGTTGAGTCAATGCGAGAACGGGGACAAATCGTTCCTGGTCTCGTCCGTCCGTTGGACGATGGAACACACCATTATCAGATCGTGTTTGGCCGCCGTCGCTGGAATGCAGCAAAGCAATTGGGATTGCCCTTCCGGGCCGTTATCAAGGAACTTACTGACGAACAGGCAATAGTCTTTCAGGGTGAAGAGAACACTAATCGAGAAGACCTTAGCTTTTTGGAAAAATGTCTTTTTGCGCATGAACAGGAAGCAGCAGGTTTTCGGCGTGATGTCATTTGCGCCTCGTTATCAACGACAAAGTCACATCTGTCTGAGATGCTACGCATCACGACTACTGTTCCGAAGTCTACATTGCTACTAATCGGAAGGGCGCCTGACACAGGACGCAGACGTTGGCTCGAGTTTTGCGAACTGTGGAACGCACGATCCAATGCCCAGCTTCTAGTTCAGCAGGCGTTGACAAGCTCGCCGTCGGATCGTTTTCAAGCCGCTGTCGCCGCTTTGAAACAACCCGATATGAAGCAAGCAACACAGGAATCTAAAGTACAGCGTGAAATCCGAGCAAACGGCGAACTGCTGGCAACGATTGCTCGGTCTAAGGCCGGTTCACGGCTAAGTTTTCAAAAAAATGTTCCTCAAGGGTTCGTTGACTTTCTTGCGGAACGAATGCCTGAGCTGCATGCGCAGTATCTGATAGACGAAAAAGAAGGATAACGACCAAAAGAAAAAGACCCCCAAAACGTCGCCGTCGTGGAAGCCTCTCTCGGATGTGGTAATCAGAGAATCGCATTTCCATGAATCAGTGTCAAGAGTCGTAAGCGTCTTTTTGGCGGGTGGATTTCTTTTGCCTTTTGAAAGGTGAGAGGGAATGCAAATTCTGAAGACTAACACGCCTGCATTTCGTGGGCGAATGGAGGCGTTTGCCCAGAATTCTAACCGGCAAGAGAAGCCGAAGCAGGGGAGGGGCGTAAACAGATGGGCGCTCTACAAACAACTCTGCGTCGCTAAGGCTGAATTCGGTCTGAACGATCGTTGCCTTGCTGTGCTGAGCTCGCTTCTGTCATTTCTGCCTGATGATGAATTGGATGAGAAAAGCGGTCTTGTCGTGTTCCCATCCAATCGACTGCTTGCGCTGCGCGCCCATGGAATGCCGGAATCAACATTGCGCCGACATTTGGCGTCCCTGATTGAAGCTGGAATCATTGCGCGCAAAGATAGCCCGACCCGCAAGCGCTATGCTCATAAGGATAGGGAAGGCGGCGTCGAGCTTGCTTTCGGCTTTTCCTTTGCACCCTTGCTCCAGCGTGCGTCTGAAATTGCGGCTATGGCGGATAAGATTCTCGCCGATCAGAAAGCACTGAAGCGTCTTCGCGACGAAGTGTCCGTCATGCGCCGAGATATGGCGGCAGCTTTTGCGGATAAGGCCGAAGAAACAGGTGAGCGTGGCGAGCGTCTCGAAGCGTTGTTCATTTGCTTCCGCGCCATTGTCGACGCTATTCCTCGCCGCGCATCTCTTGATGAACTGTCCGCGATCAGGGCCAATTTTGAAGCCATTCGTGGTGAATTGGCTATCGCTATGAAAACAATAGAGATTGTTCCGGAAATGAGCGGCAGCGTCGCTCAATATGAGCGGCAGCATAATGAATCCCTGCCAGAATCCCTTTTTGAATCTCAAAATAGCAAAAAGATTGATTTGAACGCACCTTCTGCGGACACACCAGTTCCCGTGAAGCCTCGAGAGGACGCTTTTATCGAATTAACGCCATCCATTTCTCTCGAACAGGTGCTTCGTTCCTGTCCAGATATCCGCGAATACGGAACCAACGGAATTGGCACATGGCGTGAGCTTCTCGATGCCTCGCGTATTGTCTCGGGCTTTCTCAGCATCAGTCAATCAGCCTATCAGGAAGCGATCCGTTTCATGGGGCCAGAAACCGCTTCGACGGCCATTGCCTGGATTCTGCAGAAACTATCGACCATCAATTCGCCTGGTGGATATCTGAGGTCTCTGACACAGAAGGCGAGGGGAGGGACCTTCTCAATCCGCCAGCTCCTGTTTTCAGGAATGAGGGCAAGCGGGGGTCTCGTCTCGATATGACACTGTTTTGACCTGTTTCTTAAGGCATAGCCGTGAGTTGGAAACGTCTATCGCGAATAAGCCAAATTCTGGGCTCGGGCCTTGTCGCGGGATTTCTTTGTTGGATGGTCTGGGCTGGTGCACAGGGTCTCGTTGGCGTCATACAAAACGGGAGGATCGTCAACAGACGAGGGCCGGACCTCTATATGAGCGATAACCCCATCATATTTTGGGCCCTAAGTGGATTTTTCGCGCTCGGCGTCATTCTCATAACTGGTCTGGCGTTGATTTGCTTGTCGCACTGGTTTTCCCTTTTCCGACGTTCGAACCGTTAGGCGAGGGCTTTCATAACCGTAAGCGGTTTGGCGGATGATCGGATTATGTGCGTAGGCCGTCCGTACGAAGACCATCGCCGCCAGATTGCAGCGATGGACCTGGCGACAAGTCCGCGGGATGCCGATTCAGATCGGTCGAACGTTCTCTGCCTTGGCTTTGCCGGTGACATGCACAAAAACATCACTGCCGCCACTTTCTGGCGTGATGAAACCGAAACCTTTGTCAGAATTGAAAAATTTTACCGTGCCCGTTGCCATATGGATCCTCTTAATTGGAGCGATGTTTGCCTTGCCGAGGAAGACTATTGAATGCGCAGGGGACGCGCAACCGCCTCGTATCGCGGCGACCCGATCGATTGATCATTGAACCAAGTCGCCGCTGGCCATATGACCAGTATGAGTTCTTGTGAGGAGCCGCAGACTTGAGTGTTATATTCCTGAATGGGTCAGGCAGTTTGATTTGTGACGGCGTTGATGCTGGCCAGATTGAATTTAGTATTGCGGAGCCTTCGGACAGTCCGGATACGACTAGGCGGGGAAAACTCTGGGGGAATAAGCAGGCTATTGCTGTGGCAATGGATGCCCAGAAAGTGGAACTGAAACCTTCCGATGCTTATGATCTCTTATCTCTGGATGTAGAAGATACTGATCGGCAGGGCGGCATATCATTCAGTGTCCTGTAACAGGTTAAGCGAAGTGGCCTTTTTAGGATCAGTCAAACATTTCATTCGACGACGCGTCTTCTGGAAGGATGGCGCGGTCGGATGTACCTGATGCGAGGAGGTTGTACGCGAGCGTTGTGACCCCGACGAAAGCTATCAACATGACAATCACCGCCACCAGCAACCGGGCGTGTTGTCGGCGTTTGAAAGTTGATTTGCCAGTCCAATCGATCATTGAGGAAGGATAATTGTCGTTCATAAGTCGATACTGCGCATAAAAATGTAAACAAGACTCTGATTGAAAGCTGTGCATACAAAATTTAACTGCGCGGTAGCGGCTGAAAACGCATGAACGCTCTCTACATTGCCATGGGCGACCGTCTTTCGAAGAGGGCTGACGCTTTTTGGTGGCTTCAGCTGACTTTCAAGCGCTCAATCGTTTTTTCGCGCCAAACGCGGAGCTGACCGAAGGAATTAAACCCCGGTGTTCTTCCCAAAGACACCGGGACCGTTCAACGCAATCTGGTCACGTCTCCATCCGCTTTGAACGCCGAAAATATAATCGCCTTGAATCCAGATTCCAACCCGTCGCTTATCCGAAAACATCGAAGACCCTTCAGTAGAATCCTGTTCTCGGGTTAATCAGTTTGGGATCTTCAAACAATTTTAGTGCACCAAATGCGGTGAGAGCGTAGCGAACGCCGCCGACCGGAGGCACCCGCGCTCTCATATCGCGCTGTAGGGATGCCGGAGGCCCATTAAGAGAGGCGAAATGGCTTCGATTAATAAAACGGGTAAGTTCGATTTATGTTACCGAAAAGGTAATACGGAAATACCGGGGGGATGACTTATCAGGGAAATTACAGTCCTCAGATCTAAAAATAATGGCCTCTAAGGCGCACTTTTCAGGCAGAACGTGTGTTTATGGGTTGTCGTAATGAACCAAATCGGTAACATTCCTTGCTGTCGAATACCAAACTTTGAGGAGAATGTGACCGGGTAAAAAAGAAAAACCGCTCCCGAAAAAATCCGGAAGCGGGGTGCAAATTTCAAATATTTCGTAAAAATAAAGTCGCACTCCCAACTTCCAAAGTCAATACAAAACGCTTTTCGGCGAACGGGAAAGCTTTGCCTGGTCCCTAAGAGGAGACGAGGAGTATGGGAGAAGCCCAACAGCCTGTGCGGCGGGTCGGCCGCAAACAGACATCACAACGAACCGAGTTTCGGCGGCTGGCTCAGTCCGCAAAGATCGGAACGGTAACACGCGGCCAACTGATCGGTCTTGCGCAGTCACTCCCTTGCCTTGGCCTCATCAATGGCACCGAGGCGCACTTGCTTGTGGCCCTGATCAATACGGCTCCAGCCGAGAGCTATGACAAAGGCGGCCGACCGATCGTGTTCAAATCCAATGCGACGCTTGCCTTCGAGATCGGACGATCCGAGGGACGTGTGAGCCGCATCTTGTCACGGCTATTCGATGCCGGTTTAGTAACCATGCAGGACAGCGGCAACTATAAGCGCTATCCGGTCCGTAATGGGAACGGTAGTATTGCCGACGCTTGCGGCATCGATCTGCGTGTTCTTATAGCTCGCTTCCCGGAATTCGATGGGATGGTCCGGAAGGCAAAGGCGGAAAAGAAGTCATTTAATGCGAACCTGCGTCGCTATCGCGGCGCCGTTCGCAATCTGCGTTACGCGCTCGCGTCTATCGAGGACCTGCCCGCGCGGCTGCGCGCGTTGATCGAGAAGCGTTTTGCGCGTGTTCTCGATGCAGTAGGCATCGCGAGCAAGGCATCAAGCGCCGTTCTCCGTCGCGCAACAGGCTTGATTGAATGGATCGTCGAGCGGGCGATGCAGCTGCCTCGCCGTGACCAGTTTTCGGATAGATACGAAGATTCGACATGCCCGTATGCCGAAAACGACACGCACAAACAGATTACAAACCCTTATTCCCTTGAAAATAGTAGAGGTGAAATGCATTCGGCTAACGCCGAACAACTCAATTACCCAAACACCGGCTTCGCCGGTAAGAGGGCTTTCGAAAAAAGCCTGGGGCGCGATACGAGCCAAGTCAATCAACCGCACCACCCGCCACAAGCGTTAGTTGCCCTGCAGGATCTTTTACGGGCAATACCGGTGCTGACCACCTATGGAATGTCACGCCCCCGCACCTGGGTTGAATTGGCCCGCCTCGCTCCGCAGATTTGCCGCATGGCCGGCATTTCTGAAGATGCACGCCGCCGGGCGGTCGATCAGATGGGGGAGCAGGCCGCCGCGATTGCCATCGCAATCACGCTGCAGAAGTTCGACGAGAGGAAAGTGATGTCGCCAGGCGGCTATTTGCGCGCCATGACGGAGCGCGCCGCTGCTGGCGAACTGCGTCTTGCCCGCTCGGTTTTCGGGCTTGCTGCCAGACATGGAATGGAGGGAATACATTGATCTTTCGCTACATTTTCGCCTCGCGGTGGCCCTGCCGCTGACTGTCGGTCTTGCCGTCGCAGACCAATGGCCAGGTTCCGTGGCAGGAACGGCCCGCGTCATCGAAGGCGATACGATCAGCATACGACAACAGCGTGTCCGGATTGCCGCAATCGACGCTTGCGAAAAGGAGCAGAGCGGCCTTTTGAACAGCAAGACGTGGCCATGCGGCCTGGTTGCGCGCAGCTACCTCCGCAAAATGATCGACGGGAAGCATGTGTCCTGCCGGATCGTTGACATCGATCGCTATAACCGCTCTGTCGGTCAGTGCTTTCTCGTGACTACGGATATCGGCCTTGCAATCGTGCACGTGGGTCGGGCTGAAGCGATGTCGCTCTACTTGCCGCGAAATCACGGCATTGACATTGCCGAATACGGGTATGCCGAGAACGAAGCACGTGAACGGTTTCTTGGAGCTTGGGCGGCGGATGGAGAGAGCCCGCACTTATCGTCCGGCCCATGCCTTCAGAAAACGCCCACCGAACATAGCAAAGTTGGTATTCCAGAATAATCAGTGCAGAGAACCGTTCCGGTTATCCATATTTGTCATGAGCACACGGAAACCGTTGAAAATGCGTTGAATCCGGCTATCATGCGTTTGCATTATCAGTACCGTATCAATGGTCTACGCCGACGAGACGACTTGCCATATTGGCGCATAAAGCACACCTCTAAATCGGTTGCATTTGACGCTCGTTCGCACGTCGACGCGATTGCTGCAAAGCCGGAAGCCTGAAAAATTTCCCCGCCTGCGGCTCCTCACGCGACATATTTTTCGGCCCTCGGCTTCCTCCGCTGCGCTCCGGCCCAAGGGTGCAACACCGCTTACCGCCGTGCCAGTGAACGATCATCGCAACCACATAGAGGAGTGAATACCATGGCCAACGAAATCACCAATTTCATCCAGTTCGACAGCGAAGACCTCGACACTGCATCCGGCAAAGGCCGCATCTCGACCCTGACCGACGATATCGACATCGAGGTCGTGCCCTTCAACTCGGAAAACCCGGACGCTCCTACGCATCGCGTTTTCGCCAAGTCACCGCGTGGCTTTAATATCGAGGTTGGCGGCATCTGGAAAAAGGCAAAGGCCGATGGCGAAGGTTTTAAGCGCAATCTCTCGATCCGTCGCCTGAACTACAACGCCAATCTGGGCCGCTTCGGCGGACAGGACGACCCAAGCCTTCAGGCCGTTCTCGAATGGGAACCGCGCAATTGATAGCCCAACAGCGCCCGGTCAAATGCCGGGCGCAATTCACAGTAGTGCCGTAAAATCCCTTTGTTTTCTGGATTTTCAATGCTTTTGATGCTAGTGTAGACAACAACAGGAGTTTTGAAGATGAACTTTCATGCCCCCCGTCCGGATCGATCTCCGGAAGCTGTTGCCAAGCGCAAAAAGGCTACGGATCAGGCGCGCGCCGCAAATATGCGACAGGGCTATGTCCACGATCCATTGTTGGAGGCGGCAACCGCGGCCTATGTTGCCGGCGAGATCACGCGCGACGAATACAAAGCGCGCGTTGTTCGCAAACCTCAGTAATTCCCCTTCAACATTTTGGGACATGAGACCGCCTGCCTTGGGCTGGCGGCTTTTTGTTGATCTTCGTCATGGCTGAAACGGAACCCAAAGGCTCCTATACCTATCCGAATATATCGGACGATCCTGATCGCAGGGACGTGCTGCGCAACAAACTCGGAATCCGGTCTCATAAGGAACTGCGCGTCGAAGAATATCGCGCGACAGCATTCCGGATGGTTGAGATTGGCGAAGGAGACGGCCCGAAAGGCGCTTTTGACGCGCAACATCTGAAGGCCATTCATGGTCATATTTTCCAAGATATTTATGAATGGGCCGGTCATACCCGGGAAGAAAGCCCGGTAGTTGACGGCCAGAGAGTGGAGCCGATTGGCAATCTGTCGAAAGGCGGAACCTCGTTCCTGCACGGTTCGCGTATCGAGATGGGCTTGGATGAAGCCTTTAGACCGATCCGGAATCCCGAAATTTTGCGCGGATCGTCGGTCGAACGGTTCGCCGAGATCGCCGGTAAAGTGTTGGCAGAGTTGAATTATGTGCACCCGTTTCGAGAAGGAAACGGACGGACGCAGGAGGCGCTGCTAGCATCTCTTGGTCGCGAATATGGTCATGAGGTTGACTTCACGGTCATTACCAAGCCGCGCATGATCGAAGCGTCGATCGCGACGACCAACGATCCCTCCAGTCCAGCTATGAAACATGTCTTTGAAGACGCGATCGATCCAAACCGACAGGAAGCCATAAGAGCTGCATTCGTCGATCTGGAAATGCGCGGTGAGAATGCTTTCGAGCACAACGTGCGCAGCGCCAGGCCGGGCGAACAGGTTTCAGGTCAGGTACTCGGTCACGATATCCGTGTTGCCAGCCTTGTTACCGACCACGGGATTGTTGCCGTCGATCGCGCCGACCTTCCAGAACGGTTGCCCGACGACGATACCGAAATCATATTCACGGCTCGTTCTGACTTCTCCCGCCTGTCGCGCCCGGATCAGGTCAGAAATGCAGATGGTCCCGCCGTTGAGCGAATGCCACCAGAGCAGAAAAGCGCCGCGGACCCGTCCCGGCTTGCAGAGCTGTCGTCGCCAAGGCAGCCCGCGCGGGATTCCGACGACCGCGAACGATAAGCGCACATCCGCGCCGAGAGCCGGTCTGCTTGCTTCGGTGACTGACATCTAGGCCGTCTCGTTCGTTGGCTGATTGACGGACAAGCTACGATAGCCACTCTCCCGTGCAACCGCTTCGCGGTCCTCCTCTTCCGTTGCGGCCCAAAGGGTGCATGGACTCGTCTCGGCTATCTCCGTTTCTTGCCGTCAACCAACGAATGGAGACGGTTATGAATAACGTCAGCGACACCTATCAGCGCATCACCGACCTCATCATCGAGCAGCTGGAAGCCGGCACCAAACCCTGGGTGCGCCCCTGGCGCGGAAATACCCGCCCGACCTCCATCATTCCACGCCGATCCAGCGGCGAAGCCTATCGCGGCATTAATATTCTCATGCTCTGGATCGCGTCACAGATGAACGGCTACGAGGACACCACCTGGATGACCTATCGGCAGGCGAAGGATCTCGGCGGTCAGGTCCGGAAGGGCGAACGTGGATCGCTCGTCGTCAAGTATGGCACCTTTACCCCGAAGGATCAGGACGCCGATGACGACCATTCAATCCCTTATCTCAAGGGCTACACGGTATTCAACGTAGAGCAGATCGAAAACCTGCCTTCCGAATATTACAGCCCAGCCGAACCGATGCCGACGGCGCCCGTGCCTCACGATGAAACCGTTGACACCTTTGTTAGCCAGACCGGAGCCATCATTCACTACGGCAGCACGAAGGCTTGCTATCGTCCTGGATCTGACGATATTCTCATGCCCGGTTGCGAGCGTTTTTTAAGCGACGTCCACCTTTATTCGTCACTTCTGCACGAAATGGGTCACTGGTCAGGCGCAAAACATCGCCTTGATCGCGATCTGTCTGGCCGTTTTGGCACCAATGCTTATGCTCTCGAAGAGCTGGTCGCAGAATTGTCCGCAGCATTCCTTTGCGCTGACCTGGGCGTGGCCCATGATCCTCGCGAAAACACAGCCGCTTACATCGAAAGCTGGCTGTCCGTCATGAAGGCGGACAAACGTGCCATCATCACAGCAGCAGCCAAAGCTCAGGCGGTTGCCGATTATCTGCATGGGCTTAGCAAACCGAATACAAGGGAGGCCGCTTAGGCGGTCTCCTACAGATCATCTCCGCTTATTCGCTCTGTGACGTGTTCTTGTTTGGTTTGGCATCGACTTGGCTCTGTAGGTCGGCCATTTTTTTAACCAACGAAAGCAAGTCACGCGTTGTGCTGTGCGGGAGATTTGCCACGAGTTTCGCAAGTTCGACGCGATCCTTGGCTTCCTCCTCACTTTTGCCCCACAAATGAGGTGCTGCCTCGTAAAGCATGTCGATGGGCATAACGTTCAGCACTTCGCAAATATGAACCATGCGAGTAACATGTAGCTTTGAAAACGCGCGTTCATAGCGACCATAAACCGGCGTCGAAAGTCCCATGAGCGGCGCAAAATCGGCTTGTTTGAGGCCCGCTTTTTCACGTGCTTCGCGAAGGTATTTCGCAAGCCGTTGATCGATTTCTTCAAACGTACTTATTCCGTTGAAGCCCGGACGCCTAAAGACTGGCTTATCGATCTCAGGATCATTGGTTTTTTCCAAAGAATGCTCATTTGCGAAATCCAATGACTCACTACTCACGCTGGAACCCCTTTTACCTGCCGTGCCACAACGGCGATCATTACCATATTTTTCAGAAATTGCAGCACTTCAGAGTTCGTGTTCGCCTGTTTTCAGCGCGCGTTTTATATTGAAATGAAGGAGGAGGGCGCATTCGGCGCTAGCGTTTGGGATTCCAATGCCGATCGTCGTCACATCGGTTATCTGGATTTCACCGCTACAAGACGCCGATCATTGGTCGCCCCCTCGAAGACAGCTTCGATAACTTTAGGCTCGTTCAGCCAGCTTAGCGCTGCTGACAATTCGCATGCAATGGTCTGCTCTTTGATCGGAATACAACGCTGGACTGATACTTTGGAAGAATGGCCATATCCGGCGTAATTCCAATTCGATATTCGAAATAGTTCCGCCTTGGCTGTGTCATCGTCGGGCCATATAGCTACGCTGCTTTGCTTTGTGAGATTAGTAACCGTCTGCTCGTCGTCTTGAAAACCCAGGTTGGCATGTAGGGAAGGAGCAATATATATCCCGATGCCAATTCCGACCGTTGCCCCGATGAGAAAGCTTCGACCAAACACGCTCAGTATCCATTATCTTTTAGATACTGATCAATTGCATCGCGGAGTATGACCGTCATCTTGAGTCCATTGTCGTGTGCAGCTTTCTCAAGGCGGCGTTTTGTTTCATAATCAAGTGAGACGTTGACGAAATGCTTGCTTTCACGCTCACGAGACTTGCGAAGCTCACGCAGTCGGTTACGGGAGTCTTCTCTACTGTTCGCATTTTCAATGGCGCTTGCCCGGTGCTGTTCTGGTGTTGTCTCGAGAGGTCTATCCTGCTTTTTCTGTTTTGATGTCGCGGCCGCTGTTTCATTGCTAACAGTTGCAGCGTCGTATTCTTGCATTGGAGAAATCGATTTAGAAGAGGCAGCGACCTTATCCAGATCAACAGAGCGTTTTCGACGCTCCGCGACTGGGAAATCTGAAAGAGTGATTTTTTGCTTAGCCATTGATAATCTCCGCTTCGTGCGCCTTTTCGAGTTGCTCCAACTCCTTAACGAATGCACTAACCTCCTCTCTGGCCTTGAGAACCGGTTCACTCGGTTCAAGCATTTGTAGTGTGCCAAGGCCGCTGCGGATTTCGCGATAGCAGTTGCGCTCGATCAACTCTGTATCGAGCAACACGGAATTATAACCGTGTTCGTTCAGATTTTGGACGAAAGGGCGAATGATCCGGTATTCTTCGAGATGCCGATTGACGATAGTGATACGTGTTCGCAGAACTGCTTGAGGGATACTACGGTCAAGAACGTCCGTTCGTGTCGCAATCGCCTCCGCGGCCTCACCAACTGCTTTAATCTCGTCTTGGGCGGGCTGAATGGGTGTGATGACGATATCTGAATGGTCGATTATCGTATCCATCACAACACTATCGACGCCCGGCGCGTCGATCAGTATAGCGTCATAGTTGCCCTCCTGTGACGCCATTAACTTCTCTATATTGTTCTGACGAAGTGCCGTCGCCAGTGAAATCGACGCCGGCACATTATCCTTTGCCTCGCACCGCTTCCACCACTCGGCCAAGTTTTGTCGTGGATCGGCATCAATTAGCAATACCCGTCGATTCTGCAGTGCGAGTTCACCTGCAGTCAAAATGACCGCGGTCGT
>Ga0308157_10006259_pt1 | contig 14377 bp, 12 predicted proteins | sample PhyBR1_FD_201035 | JGI IMG/M metagenome (GOLD analysis project Ga0308157, IMG submission 201035) | Phyllosphere microbial communities from UC Gill Tract Community Farm, Albany, California, United States - DLSLB.R1 | ecosystem: Host-associated > Plants > Phyllosphere > Unclassified | place: USA...
ACCGCAAGGCGCCGAACTTCGACCAGCTCGAGTCGAAGACCACGATGTTCGAGACCGGCATCAAGTCGATCGACCTCCTCACGCCGTACGTGCAGGGTGGAAAGATCGGCCTGTTCGGCGGCGCGGGTGTGGGCAAGACCGTCCTCATCCAGGAGATGATCCAGCGCGTCGCGCAGGACCACGGCGGTGTGTCGGTGTTCGCCGGAGTCGGCGAGCGCACGCGTGAGGGCAACGACCTCATCGGCGAGATGGAGGAGGCCGGCGTCTTCGACAAGACCGCCCTGGTCTTCGGCCAGATGGACGAGCCGCCGGGAACGCGTCTGCGCGTCGCCCTGTCGGCGCTGACGATGGCGGAGTACTTCCGCGACGTCAAGAAGCAGGACGTGCTGCTGTTCATCGACAACATCTTCCGCTTCACGCAGGCCGGCTCCGAGGTCTCCACGCTGCTCGGTCGCATGCCGTCGGCCGTGGGCTACCAGCCGAACCTCGCCGACGAGATGGGCGTGCTCCAGGAGCGCATCACCTCGACGCGCGGTCACTCGATCACCTCGATGCAGGCGATCTACGTGCCGGCCGATGACTACACCGACCCGGCCCCGGCCACCACGTTCGCGCACCTCGACGCGACGACCGAGCTGTCGCGTGAGATCGCGTCGCGCGGTCTGTACCCCGCGATCGACCCGCTCACCTCGACGAGCCGCATCATGGATCCCCGCTACCTCGGCGAGGACCACTACCGCGTCGCGACGAGCGTGAAGCAGGTGCTCCAGAAGAACAAGGAGCTCCAGGAGATCATCGCGATCCTCGGTGTCGACGAGCTGTCGGAGGAGGACAAGATCGTGGTGTCGCGTGCGCGCCGCATCGAGCAGTTCCTCTCGCAGAACACCTACATGGCGAAGAAGTTCACCGGCGTCGAGGGGTCGACCGTTCCGCTCAAGGAGACCATCGAGTCGTTCGACGCGATCGTCAAGGGCGACTTCGACCACGTCGCCGAGCAGGCGTTCTTCAACGTCGGCGGCATCAGCGACGTCGAGGCGAACTGGGACCGCATCCAGAAGGAGAACGGCTGATCATGGCACTGCAGGTCAACCTGGTGTCAGCAGAGGCCGAGATCTGGTCGGGCGAGGCTGATCTCGTCGTGGCGAAGACCGTCGAGGGCGAGATCGGCTTCATGGCCGGCCACGAGCCCACGCTCGCGGTACTCGCCGACGGCCAGGTGCGCATCACGCAGGCCGACGGCACCAAGGTCGTCGCTGACGCGAGCGACGGGTTCGTCTCGATGGAGGTCGGAAACACGATCAACATCGTCGCGGGTCAGGCCGAGCTCGTTTCCTGACAGCTGTTCGTGGCGGGGCGGGGATCACACGATCCCCGCCCCGCCGTCGTGTAGAGGGGACTGAAGCCCATGCTGCTTCTGCTGCCGCCGTCCGAGTCCAAGCGATCGGGCGGATCCGGTGCACCGCTCGATGTGTCGGTGCTCGCTTTCCGCGCACTCGCTCCGTTGCGCGAGCGCGCGCTCGACGCTCTCGTGGCGCTGTCAGCGGACCCCGCGGAGATGACTCGCGTTCTCAGACTGACGGCGCGGCAGGCTGGTGACGTCGAGGCGAATCGCGCTGTGCGCACCGCTCCGACCATGCCGGCGGTGGACCGGTTCACGGGCGTGCTCTACGACGCGCTCGATGCCGCGTCGCTCGATGGCCGCGCCCGCGCGTGGCTCGACGCGCATGCCGCGATTCAGACCGCGCTGCTCGGCCCGGTCTCGGCGCTCGACCCGATCCCTGCCTTTCGCCTGTCGGCCGGGCAACGGCTGCCGGGGCTCCCGCCCGTCAAGCGGCTCTGGGCGGACGACACCGCACGCGCGCTCACTGACGGTTCGCGCTTCGTGGTGGATCTGAGATCCGAGGCCTACCGGGCGCTCGGACCAGTGCCCGAATCGGTCTACGTGCGCGTCGTGGCCGCGGGGGAGGACGGGACGGTGCGCGCGCTCAACCACTTCAACAAGAAGGCCAAGGGCCAGCTCTCGCGCGCCCTGGCGCAGACGAGGCCGGAGATCGATTCCGCAGATGCGCTCCAAGAATGGGGCGCCGGTGCGGGGTTCGTATTCGAGCGCGCGGGCGAGGACCTCCTGCTGTTCGCGGAGTGAATGGCATGCCGGGGCGAATTCTCGCCAACGCGGGCGCGCCCCGCTAGTCTTGTCGCGACGACTTCCCCTCATCGAGGGGAGAATGCCACAACGGGGAGAGAGAAATGATCGGTCTGCTCAGCACATATTACGGTCCGGGCTACGGTGATCCGTTCGCGGGTGTGGGCGCGGCGTTCGGGGCCATGATCGCCGGCATCATCGCCATCGCACTGATCCCGCTGCTCATCGTGTACGTGCTCTTCTCGGTCTTCTACATGAAGCTGTTCGAAAAGGCGGGCGTCGAAGGCAAGTGGCGCGCATGGGTGCCGGTGTACCGCGAGATGATCTTCCTCAAGCTCGGCGATGTGAATCCGTGGGCCTACCTGATTTTCGTCGTTGCCGGTGCGCTTCTGACATTCATCTGGATCGGCACACTCGGGCTTGCGGCGGGTCTCGTGCTCTGGACGATGGCTGCGATCCGCATCAGTCAGAAGGCGAAGGGAGAGCCGGCCTGGGCCGCGCTCACGGTCTTCACCGGCGTCGGCTCGATCATCTGGCTCGGCATCATGGCCTTCACGAAGGACCCGTGGAACCCGAACATCGCACGCGCTGGGTGGGCCGGCAACTGGATCGGCGACAACAGCCAGTGGTCAGGCGTCCCGAGCGCCCACGCCCCGCAGCAGCCGGGTTACCCGCAGCAGGGCTACCCGCAGCCCCAGGCCCCGTACGGCCAGCAGGCTCCGTACGGTCAGCAGCCGCCGGCCGCGCAGCAGGGCCCGATCACCCCGCCGCAGCCGCCCGAGGCGCCGCATCCTCCGCAGGAGCCGCGCCCCCCGCAGGTCTGATACGCATTCCGCTTTCGGCCCCGCCCGGCACGTGTCGGTCGGGGCCGAAAGCATCTGCCCGTAGACTGGGCGGCACCTGAATCGTGCGCGCACGGTTCACGACGTCAGCCGGAAAGGCCACGAGTGTCCGACGAATCCATCTCCGCAGCACCGCAGCGGCCCGAGACGCACAGCCGCGATGTCTCGTTGCCGAACGGCGTCGCGCTGGCCCTGCGCTGGGCGGGCGTGACCGATCCGGGGCGCAAACGTGAGAACAATCAGGATGCGTTCCTCGCGTCGTATCCGATGTTCATCGTCGCCGACGGCATGGGCGGTCACATCGGCGGCGAGATCGCGAGCCAGAGCGTGGTGAACCGCCTCACCGCACTCGCCGCGGCCGATGCCATCCAGCCGAGCGGCATCGACGAGGCGCTCGCGCTCGCGGTGGCCGATATTGCAGATCATCCCGAGACGACCGATGAGGGCACGGGCACGACGCTCACCGGCATCTACATCGACACCGAAGAGGATGTGCCCTCCGTCGTCGCGATGAACGTCGGCGACTCGCGCGTGTACCTCCAGCGCGGCGACCAGCTGATGCAGGTCACGACCGATCACTCGCTCGTACAGGAGCTCGTCGCGGCGGGCCGCCTCAGCGAGGAGGAGGCCGAGACGCACCCGTACAGCAACGTGATCACCCGCGCGGTGGGGCCCACCGAGCGCGTCTCGCCCGACTATGTGCGCATCGACATCCAGCAGGGCGACCGCTATGTGATCTGCTCCGACGGTCTCACGAAAGAGCTCACCGACTACGGCATCCTGCACTTCCTGCACGAACACGCCGACCCCGGTGACGCGGCTGCCGAGATGATGGCGGCCGCGCTCGAGAACGGTGGGCGCGACAACGTGTCGATCGTCATCGTCGACGTGCTCTCGTTCGACGGCCCCGCGGCCGAGTAGGTCAGCGCGCTCACATCCGGCGGATTCAGCGGAGCCGCCCACATTCGCGCCACACGCCGTGCACGCGGCGGAGCGGATCCGGTTGGATGGCGGCATGTCGTTCGCGCCCGCCGAGACCACCGCTGCATCCGTCGCCCACCGGCTCGCCGAGCCGCTCGAGCTGCCCGATCTCCCGGCCGCCCCCGCACGGCGACCGTTTCCGCTCGTCGCGTCGATCGTGCCGGTCATCGGCGCCGTCGTGATGTGGCAGGTGACCGGATCCGTGTTCATGCTGTGGTTCGCGGCCCTGGGCCCGTTCATGGCGGTCGCCTCGCTCGTCGACGGTGCGCGCGGAGCGCGGCGCGAGCGGCGCGCGGCTGAGCGCGAGCTCGCGGCAGCCTGCGAGCGCGTGCGTCAGGTCGTCGAGACGCGGCATGCCGAAGAGCGGGAGCTGCGCCGCGCGACGACGCCGGACGTCGCGCGTGCGGCGGCACACGACGGGTGGCTGTGGCGGCGTCAGGGGCCGCTCGTGATCGGTGTCGGCCGCGCCGAGAGCATCGTGCGCGTCACTGGCGGCGAGGGCGACGTCGCCGAGCAGCTGCGCAGCGACGCGGCAGGCCTCCCCGGGGCGCCCGTCACCGTCGAATGGGAGAGCGGCGTCTGCGTGCGCGGCGACGACGTCACGGCTCGCGCGGTCGTGCGTGCGCTCGTCGTGCAGCTGATCCTGCGTCATCCGCCGTCAGCCCTGCGACTGCTCGCTGAGCCGCTGGGGGAGTCGTGGGCCGAGGCCGCACCGCACCGAGCGTCGGACGTCGCGCCCGACGCGACGAAAGTCGCCGTCGTCGTGGCGGGAGACCCGGTGCCCGCGAGCGCCGATGCGGTCATCGCGCTCGCTCGGCCCGGCGAACCGATTCCTCACGAATGTGCGGCGCTCGTCGAGATGGGACCCGGGCTGAGTGCCGCGCTCGTCGCGGACGGCGGCGACATCCCGCTCGAGCTCGAGGCCGTGTCGCTGGGGCAAGCGCACGTCATCGCAGACAGCATGGCCTCGCGCGAGCGACAGGTGGCGCAGACGCTTCCGGAGGGGCCGATTCCGCTCGCGCACGTGCTGTCGCGCGGCGCGGACGAACACGATGCCGACCGCGCGCCCGCCGGTATGCGCGCGGTGGTGGGCCTCGCAGCTCACCTGCCCGATGAGACGCCCGGTCTCGTTGCGCTCGATCTCGTGGCCGACGGTCCGCATGCCGTGGTCGTCGGCACCACGGGCGCCGGCAAGAGCGAGTTCCTCACGACCTGGATCGCGTCGATCGCGGCCCACTACGCGCCCGAGCGCGTCGTCTTCCTGCTCGGCGACTTCAAGGGCGGCACGGCGTTCGATCACCTGCAGAATCTGCCGCACGTCACGGGCGTGCTGACCGACCTCGACGGCGGCGGAGCCCGACGCGCGGTCGAGGGGCTGCGGGCCGAGATCCGCCGTCGTGAGCGCGCCATCGCCGGCGCGGGCGCGCGCGACATCGGCGATCCGCGCGTACGGCTCGCGCGTCTCGTGATCGTCATCGACGAGTTCGCGGCCCTGCTCCAGGAGCATCCCGATCTGCACGCGGTGTTCACCGATGTCGCCGCCCGAGGGCGTGCGCTCGGCATGCACCTGGTGCTCGGCACGCAGCGCGCGTCGGGCATCCTGCGCGACGCGCTGCTCGCGAACAGCCCGCTGCGGGTGGCGCTGCGGGTGGCGGAGGACCGCGAGAGCTCCCAGCTCGTGGGAACCGATCTCGCCGCACGGATCCCCGGCGACGCGGCGCATCGCGGGATCGGGTACGTGCGTCGCGCCGGCGATGTGGCGGCTTCGGCGGCGAGGTTCGCCCTCACGCGGCCCGATGACGTCGCGCGCATCGAGAAGATGCGACCGCACGCCGCGCCTGCTGCGGGCCCGCTGCTCGCTCCGCTGCCGCGCGAATGGCGCCCCTCGGCCCCGGTGACCGACGACGGGAGCATTGTGCTCGGGCTCGCCGACGACCCGGCCGAGCAGCGCCAGATCGAGGTGACGCTCCGGCCCGGAACGGATCGCGGGCTCTTCGTCATCGGAGGCGCAGGATCGGGCAAGACGTCGCTCGCGCGGTGGGTCGCGGGGGTCGCTCGCGAGCACGGCAGGCGGGTGATCTCCGTGCCGCGCGACAACGAGGGCGCGTGGGATGCGCTCGTCGCCGCGGAACAGGATCCGCCCGAGCTGTTCGTCGTCGACGACGCCGATGCGCTGCTCGCGCGGTTCCCCGCCGAGTACGCGCAGGCCGCGGGGGAGAGGCTCGAGACGATCGTGCGCGACGCCGGGTCGACGGGCACGACGATCGTGCTCACGGCGGCGCGCCTGTCCGGCGCGGTCTCGAAGGTCGCCGAGGTCATGCCCCGCCGCGCCGTGCTGTCGCTCGCCACAGTGCACGATCACCTCGCCGCGGGCGCCGACCGGGCCCTGTTCGACGCCGGCCGGCCGCCGGGCCGCGCGGTGCTCGACGGGTACGACGCGCAGCTGGCGCTCCCGCCCGACGAGCCGGCCTCGCGCATCGACGACGACCCCGTCGACAGGTGGCACCCGAGCGCCTCCGTGACGGGGCTCGTGCTGCGCGCGGCAGCGCGCCGGCTTCCCGCGCTCCGGGCAGCGTGGGAGCCCGAGGCATCTCTCGTGCTCGTCGACGAGCTGCCGCCCGGGGCCGACCTCGATCAGCTCGCGGCGGAGAAGAAGCTCGTGATCTGCGGCGACGGCGACGCATGGCAGCGCCAGTACGCGCTTCTGCAGCGCACGCGGTCGTCGGGCGACATGGTCGTCGGATCCGATTGCGCCAGCGAGCTGCGCACGATCGTGGGCGAACGCGAGCTGCCGCCGTATGCCCGCCCGCGCGCCGCACGGGCGTGGCTCATCGCCGCGGGGGAGGCTCCGGAGCGGATCGTGCTTCCGTGAGGAGCGTCAGACGACCGAGCGGATCACGCCGACGCTCCGGCCCCCGCCCATGATCCGCAGGCTGGGGCGCTCGGCCGCCGCCCGCGCGACCTCCTGCACGTCGATCGAGCCCGTGCGTGCGAGCAGCGCGAGCGCGACGAGCGAGGCGGCGCGGTTCGAGCCGTCGAGCATCTTGATCGCCACGGTCGTGCCGTTCGGGGCGACGAGCACCTGCACGCCCTCGGCACCCTTCTTCGAGAAGATCCCGAAGCGCTCCATCGTGAGCGTGTCGTCGCCGCCCGGGCCCTCGACGACCCAGGGGTGCTCGCGAGCTGCGCGCAGCAGAGCGGCGCCCGTCCGATGCAGCGCGAACGGCGAGCGCTCGCTCGCCGTTCCCACGCGGCTCAGGCCCCGGGCGAGAGACTCGAGCGACATGGCGTGCACCGGCGCACCGCATCCGTCGATCACAGTGCCGGCGACCTTCGTACCGGTGAGGCGCTCGACGACCTCACGGATGTGCGCCTGCAGCGGGTGCGCCTGGTCGAGATATGTCGAGGTGTCCCAGCCGTTCACGCGGCAGGCCGTCAGCATGGCGGCATGCTTTCCCGAGCAATTGTGCCGGATCCGTGACTTCTCGGCACGATCGCGCACCATCTCGCGCCGCGCGGACGAGCTCGTCGGCCACGACGGCGGGCACTGCAGCTCGTCCTCGCTCAGCCCGATCTCGGTGAGCATGTCGCGCACGATCGCCGCGTGCCGGTCGGTGCCGTCGTGGCTCGCCGTCGCGATCGCCAGCCGTTCGTCGGTGAGCGCTGCGCCGGCGGTGACGCTCGCGATCGCCTGCAGCGGCTTGAGCGACGAACGGGGCAGAATCAGGGCCGTGGGATCTCCGTGCGCGGCGACGGTCTCGCCGTCGGGGCCGAGCACGATCGCCGACCCGACGTGGCGCGACTCGACGAAGCCGCCGCGCTCGACGACGGCGAGCTCGGCGGCGCTGGACGCGGGGAACGTTTCTGCGGAAGCCACCGGACAAGCCTAAACTCGGCGCCATGAGCGCACACCGCTATGCCGTGACATCGACGTGGACGGGCAACACCGGATCCGGCACGACGGGGTACCGTGACTACCGCCGCGACGTGACCCTCTCGGTCGGCGGCAAACACGATCTGCTCGCGTCAGCCGACCGCACGTTCCACGGCGATGCCGAGCGCTGGAACCCGGAGGACATGCTGCTCGCGGCACTCAGCGAATGCCATCTGCTGAGCTACCTGCACGCATGCACCGCGCGCGGCGTCGTCGTGACCGACTACGTCGACGACGCGGAGGGGCTGCTCATCCTCGAGGGCAGGGCGGGCAGATTCGAATCCGTGACGCTGCGCCCGCGCGTGTCGGTCGCGGATCCGTCGATGATTCCCGAGGCGCGGAGCGCGCACGACGATGCCCACGCCTGGTGCTTCATCGCCAACAGCGTGAGCTTCCCCGTGTCGGTGGAGCCGGTCGTCACTTCCGCTCGTGGGGGAGCGCCCGCTTGATCTTCTCGACGGCGCCCTGGGCGGGCAGCTCGTTGTAGACGCCCGCGAGCTCCTGGCCGGAGAGGGCGTGGATCGCCGCCATGATCTCGTCGGTCGCGGTGCGGCGCGCACGGCCCGAGTTCGCGCCGTGAGGGGAGAGGTCGATCGGCTCGCCGAACTTCACGACGACGCGCTCTCGGAGCGAGGGCATCTTCGCACCGACGGGCATGACGCGATCGGTTCCGATGAGGCCGATCGGCACGACGGGGGCGCCGGTCTCGAGCGCGAGGAAGGCGACGCCCGTGCGGCCCTTGTACAGCCGCCCGTCGCGCGACCGCGTTCCCTCCGGGTGCAGGGCGATCGCCGCTCCGGATTCGAGGATGGCCTTCTGCTGGTCGAGCGCTTCCATCGCGGCCTGTCCGACGCCCCGGTCGACCGGTGTCGCGCCGACGGCGGTGAAGAACGTGCGCGAGAGCCATCCCTTGAAGCCGGTGCCGGTGAAGTACTCCGACTTCGCCAGGAAGTGCACGGCACGCGGGGCGGCCGCGATCGGAATAGCGAACGAGTCGATCACCGACAGATGGTTGCTCGCGAAGATCACGGGACCGGACTTCGGGATGAGGTCCTTGCCCTCGACGCGCGGCCGATACAGGGCGCGCGCGAGCGGCGCGAGGGCCCTGCGGCCGAACGAGTAGACCCAGCTGGGAGTGTGGGGGCGAGCCTCGGCAGGATCGGACATCCTTTCAGGATACGGCCCGTACATTCCGGCACGGGAATCCGTCGGCCCTGGGCGGGGTCAGCCCATCCATAGTCGTCATGCGGCAAGATGGGCGGGTACGCCCACGAAAAAGAGGTCATCACCGTGCGTCAACGCTCCATCGCGGCACTGTCCGCCGCAGCCCTGTCCGTGCTCGTGCTCGCGGGGTGCTCGTCCGATTCCGAGCCCGCGGCCGACGACGCGACACCGAGCGCGGAGACGACCGAGGCGCCTGCCGACCTCTGCGAATCCGCCGCCCCCGGCGGCGACGACATCGATGCGGTCGAGGTGTCGGGCGAGTTCGGTTCGGAGGCGAAGGTCTCGTTCGACGCGCCCCTGGAGCTCAGCGAGATCGAGCGCTCGGTGATCACCGAGGGCTCGGGAGACGAGCTCGAGGCGGGCGAGTACATCACCTATGCGGCGACCGTTTACGACGCGGAGACGGGCGAGAAGGTCGGCACCGAAGGATACGACGAGCTCTCCGCTCTTCCCGCGAGCGTGCAGGCCAACAACATCTTCGGCATGGCGCTCGGCTGCGCGACGCCCGGCACGCGCGTCGCCTTCACGTTCCCCGGCCAGACGGCGCAGGACGGTACGACGATGGCGTCGCAGGTCTACGTGCTCGACTTCCTCGACCGTGCCGAGACACAGGCCTGGGGCGAGCCCCAGGACGCCCCGGAGGGCCTGCCGGCCGTCGAGCTGTCCGACGACGGCGAACCGACCGTGACGATCCCCGACGGCCTCGACGTGCCGAAGGAGACCGAGGTGGCCACTCTTCTCGAGGGCGACGGCGAGACCGTCACCGAGGGTGACACGGTGTTCCTGCAGTACAAGGGCGTCAAAGCCTCCGACGGCGAAGAGTTCGACTCCAGCTGGTCGCGCGGCGCGCCCACGGCGCTTCCGGCGACCGCCGGGCCCGGCGGCGTGGTCGAAGGCTTCGCGAAGGCGATGATCGGCCAGAAGGTCGGCTCCCAGGTGATCGCGGTCATCCCGAAGGCCGAGGGCTACGGCGAGAGCGAAGGCCACGAGCTGCAGGACGAGGACCTGATCTTCGTCGTCGACGTTCTCGGCACGATGCACGCCGCCGAGTAGCGCCATGCGTCGCGTGATCGTCCTGGGATCGACCGGCTCGATCGGCACCCAGGCCCTCGACGTCATCCGCCGCAACCCCGACCTCTTCGAGGTGGCGGGCCTCACGGCGGGCTCGCGGGCGACACAGCTCGCGGAGCAGGCCGCGGAGTTCGGTGTGGCGCACACCGCCCTCGGCGCGCGCGAGGCCGCCCAGCTCGTGCGCGACGTCGACGCCGACGTAGTGCTCAACGGCATCACGGGGTCGGTGGGGCTCGGCCCGACCATCGCGGCGCTCGAATCAGGGCGCACACTGGCGCTCGCGAACAAGGAGTCGCTCATCGTGGGCGGCCCGCTCGTGAAGCGCCTCGCGGCACCGGGGCAGATCGTTCCCGTCGACTCGGAGCACTCTGCGATCGCACAGGCGCTCCGGTCGGGGTCGGCGGATGAAGTGCGCCGTCTCGTCGTCACCGCCTCGGGCGGGCCGTTCCGGGGCCGCAGCCGCCGCGAGCTCGTCGACGTGACGCCGGCACAGGCGCTCGACCACCCCACGTGGGACATGGGCCGCGTCGTCACGACGAACTCCGCGACGCTCGTGAACAAGGGTCTCGAGGTCATCGAAGCGCACCTGCTGTTCGACGTGCCGCTCGACCGGATCGACGTGGCGGTGCACCCGCAGTCGATCGTGCACTCGATGGTGGAATTCATCGACGGATCCACGATCGCGCAGGCCTCGCCGCCCGATATGCGCCTGCCGATCGCACTCGGCATGGCGTGGCCGCACCGGGTGCCGGGGGTCGGTGAGCCGATCGACTGGACGACGGCGGCGAGTTGGACGTTCGAGCCGCTCGACGACGAGGCCTTCCCCGCCGTCGCACTCGCGAAGCGGGTCGGCGTCGCAGGCCGCACGTTCCCGGCCGTGTTCAACGCCGCGAACGAGCAGGCGGTCGATGCGTTCCACGACGGACGGTTGTCGTTCCCGTCGATCGTCGAGACGATCGAGCGCGTCGTCGACCGGCACGAGGCTCCGTCGGAGCTCACCCTCGACACCCTCGCGGACGCCGAGGCCTGGGCCAGGCGCACGGCCGACCAGCTGATCCACGCCTGACGGCGCCGCACCGCCGCACGCCCGCCGACGACCCCGGCGCCACATGCAGGAGTACGGCAGTTCGGCGCGGGCTCCGCGTTTTCGCGCCCGGTGAGACCGGCACTCGGTCGATAGTGCCGTACTACTGCATCGGTGCCCGCGGTGGTTGTCTTTCAGCGGTTCCCTTCCGCGCGCGTGAGACGATAGACGGCGTGATCGACACGCCTCGCATCCGCCGCACACCGCCCGTGATGCTGCGCCCCGAGCGGCCCACCTCCTGCCGCCTCATCGACCTCGCCGACCGCATCGGCGGTGCCGCCTCCGCCGACGCAGACGTGACCGGCATCACCGTGTCGTCGAGCGATCTCGCGACCGGCGACGTCTTCGTGGCGATGCGAGGCGCCAATCGCCACGGGGCCGAGTTCGCCGCTGCGGCCGCCGCGAACGGCGCCTCCGCGCTCCTGACGGACGCCGAGGGCGCCGAGATCGCGAGCGGATCCGGCCTGCCGACGCTCGTCGTCGACGATCCGCGGGGCGTCCTGAGCGCGGCCGCGACGGCGATCTACCGCACGGCTCCGTCCGACGGCATCCCCCTGCTGCTCGCGACGACCGGCACGAACGGCAAGACGAGCGTCACGCACCTGCTCGAGGGCATGCTCACCCAGATCGGCGTCGTCGCGGGCGCGTCGACATCCGCCGAGCGCGTCGTCGCCGGCGAGCGCGTCGTCGCCGGGCTGACGAGCCCCGAGGCCAGCGAGCTCCATGCGCTGATCGCCCGCATGCGCGAGCGCCGCGTGGAGGCCTTCGCCGTCGAGGTCAGCGCACAGGCGGTGACGCGCCACCGCGTCGACGAGATCCTGTGGGACGTGATCGGTTTCACGAACCTCACCCACGAGCACCTCGACGACTACGGCGACATGGAGACCTATTACCGGGCGAAGGCACCGCTGTTCCGCTCGGACCGCAGTCGCCGAGCCGTCGTCTCGCTCGACTCGGCGCCGGGCGGCCGCATCGCGGCCGAGGCCGACATCCCCGTGACGACGATCGCGACGCTCGGCATCGCCGAGCTCGACGCCTACGACCGTGCAGAGTGGAAGGTCGAGGTCACGGGCGAGGCCCAGAGCGGCACCGGCTTCCGGCTGACCGCACCCGACGGGCGCCGCCTCGAGACCACCGTTCCGGTGATCGGCGCGCACATGGCCGCCAATGCGGGGCTCGGCATCGTGATGATGCTCGAGGCCGGATACGACTGGGACCGCATCGCGACCGGCCTGGCGGGCGGGATCCATGCGTGGGTGCCGGGCCGCACGCAGCTCGTCTCCGGGCCCGACGGACCCGCCGTGTACGTCGACTTCGGCCACACGCCCGACGCCTTCGAGAAGACGCTCGCGGCCGTGCGCCGCGTGACCCCGGGCCGCGTCCTGATGCTCTTCGGAGCAGACGGCGACCGCGATAAGACCAAGCGGTACGACATGTCGCGCACCGCGCTCGAGGGCAGTGACATCACCGTCATCACCGACCACCATCCTCGGCACGAAGATGCGGCGTCCATCCGTCGCACGCTCGTCAACGCGGCGCGCGATGTGGATCCGGACCACGAGGTGTACGAGGTCTCGCCCCCCGAGGCGGCGATCGTGAAGGCCGTCTCGCTGGCGCGACCTGGTGACGCGATCGTCTGGGCCGGGCCCGGACACCAGAACTACCGTGACATCGAGGGCACGCAGTGGGCGTACTCGGCGCGTGAGCTCGCGCGCCGAGCGCTGATCGACGCCGGATGGGATGCTCCGCAGCGGGCCTGGCCGAATCCCTACGGAGACTGATGTCGGTCATCCTCTTCATCGCGGGCGTGCTCATCATGCTCGTCGGTCTCGGTGTGTCCATCGCGCTGCACGAACTCGGGCACATCCTGCCGGCGAAGGCGTTCGGCGTGCGCGTGGGCCAGTACATGATCGGCTTCGGGCCGACGCTGTGGTCGAAGCGGGTCGGCGAGACCGAGTACGGCTTCAAAGCGCTGCCGCTCGGCGGGTTCATCTCGATCGCGGGCATGTATCCGCCGAGTCCCGAGGCGGACGGCAGGAAGAAGCGTGTCTGGTCGACGCTCGTGCAGGACGCGCGCGAGCAGAACGACGAGACGATCGCCGAGGCGGGGGATCGCACGCTCTATCGGTTGGCGACGTGGAAGCGCGTCGTGGTGATGCTCGGCGGGCCGTTCATGAACCTGCTGCTCGCCGTTGCGATCTTCTCGGGGCTGCTCAGCGGTCTCGGCGTGATGCAGTCGACGACGACCGTCGCGAGCGTGTCGGAGTGCGTGGTCGCCGCGGGGGCGGAGCGCACCGAATGCGAGCCGGGCGACGCACCGACGCCCGCGGCCGAGGCCGGCCTCGAGCCCGGGGACACGATCACGAGCGTCGACGGCACCGCCGTGTCGACGTTCGCCGAGGCCTCCGCGATCATCCGCGAGCGTGCCGACTCGACGATCCCGATCGGCATCGAACGCGACGGATCCGCGCAGACGCTGGAGATCACCCCGATCCTCGGCGAGAACGAGTACACCAACGATCACGGCGAGGTCGTCACGGGCGAGGTCGGCTTCGTCGGGTTCAGCCCGACGTCCGAGCGCGTGAAGCAACCGCTGTGGGCCGGCGCCCAGCAAGCGCTCGACAACACCGTCGCCGTCGGCGAGGTGATCGTGCAGCTTCCCGTGAAGCTCTACGACATCGCGGTCGACCTGTTCACGGGGCAGGATCGCGACCCCGACGGGCCGATCAGCGTGATCGGCGTCGGGCGGATCGCGGGCGAGGTCGCGGCGACGGAAGCGCCGATCGTCGACCGCGCGGCGTTCCTGCTGAACATCCTCGGCGCCGTGAACATCGCGCTGATGATGTTCAACCTGATCCCGCTGCTGCCGCTCGACGGCGGGCACGTCGCGGTTGCGCTGTGGGACGGCATCAAGCGCCTGTTCGCGAAGCTGACGGGACGGGCGGATCCGAAGCCGGCGGACGCGACGCGGCTCGTGCCCGTGACGCTCGTGGTCGTGGTGCTGATGATCGGCATGGGCGCGCTGCTGTTCGCGGCCGACATCTTCAACCCCGTGGATCTCTTCGGACAGTGACGCTCGGCACGCGGGGCTTCCGACC
>Ga0308157_10006262_pt1 | contig 14374 bp, 15 predicted proteins | sample PhyBR1_FD_201035 | JGI IMG/M metagenome (GOLD analysis project Ga0308157, IMG submission 201035) | Phyllosphere microbial communities from UC Gill Tract Community Farm, Albany, California, United States - DLSLB.R1 | ecosystem: Host-associated > Plants > Phyllosphere > Unclassified | place: USA...
AAATATTTCTCAAATAAACTTCGAGTAATTTCTACCATCAATCAATGAAAATAATTTCGATCAATCAACCGGTAAAAATCCACACAAGTTGTTCTTCATAATCTCTTAATGAGTGTCTTGCAACTTCATCAGCAGCAAGCTAGGTCGGCTATATTACTCTCTATCTAAAGAAAGTCAACAGGTTTTATTGATTAATTTTCAACTTCTTCAAGACTTCCAGATTTAAACCCTTTAAGCTAAATCCTTGTTTCTCAACAAGTTTTAATCAACATCACCGCCGATGGATGTGCATTCTACAGCATTTTAGAGGGGTTGCAACACTTCTGAAATACATTTTTTAGCGTGTGTTTATTTTATAAACCAAAAAAAACTTAAGCTATTGTTATACATAATTAATTTATTTTAATTAGACTTTTATTCAGAATCTCGCAAAAACAAATACTAAGATAATGTTTTATATAAACTTTAATTTAAAAACTGTTTTCAATATCAAGTTTATCGTTCAATATTAATTCTATTTCTGTCTTCTTATTCGCCAAGATGCTGTTCAAACATACAAAATACGCTATAAAGCTCACTTACTTACTGTTCAGATTTTATAACAGCCTTTCCTAAAGTATCTTTGCTTACCTGCAAATAGTAAAAAGCCATTGTTGTACAACAATGGCTTTTTTGACTTCATTTACTTTTATAAATACGAAATGACTAGAACTTCATACTCACACGCGCCCAATAATTACGACCAATATTATTGAATTGCTCATCCGCTGCAAAACCAAAGCCTGCACTACCGGCTTTATTTAAGTGCTCGCTATAAGTTTTATCCAATACGTTATCAATGCCTACAGAAAGATCTACTCCCTCACGAATATGGTAGGTGCCATTCAGTGACAAGGTTCCAAAACCCCTGCTTTCAGCTAGATCATACCCCACAATATTGCCTTGATCTTTACTGATACGATTTTGACTATCCACTACACGCCATAATGCACCTAAAGTATATTGATCTTGCACATAGCGCAGATTGACACGCCCTTCTAAAGGAGAGATTTGCGGTAAAGGTTTATCATCGGTAGTGTTTTTACCCCATGCATACATAGCACTGACATCGGCCTGTAGATGATCAGTAAATTGGTAACCAATCCCTGCTTCAGCTCCGGCAATCGTGGCATCGACATTTTTAGCACCCGCTGTTTTACCATGGTTCATCATTCCAGGCATGCTATGCACGTGATAACTCATCAACACATAATCATTGATTAAACCTGCATAAGCAGAAACCCAAGAATTCAGGGCGCCATGCTCATGTTGATAGCCCAAATCCAGCTGTAAGGTTTTTTCGGTATCGATTCCATTAAAGGCATTCACTGTACCGGCATTTCCATGAGCTATACTAAATAACTCCCAATAATCCGGCATACGCTCGACATAACCTACACCAATATAGGTTTTGGCATCATGTTCCGGATGCTGATTTTCAAAACGAATAAATGCACTGGGTAGAGTTTTATCCAATTCGCGGTTATAGCCACTGATGAGAGATTCCGTACGCAGATCCTTTACATTGACTTGATCTAAACGAGCACCACCGACCCATTTATTTTGCTCACTCAACTGATAACTGAGTTCGCCAAAAGCGCCATAAGAGCGGAATTTCATATCTTTACTACGCGCTTGATCTTGATAGGGGGTCATTAAGCTGCCGCTGCGCTTGGAATGTTCATTATTTTGACTATCCAAACCGCTAATAAATTGCAGCTTGTCCCATTCATGCGTCACAGCCAGACGCGCATTTAAGGTTTCTCGTGCGACGTTTGAAGCCATTGGCATACTCATCATCCCACTTGGTTTGAATTCACGTAAGCTAAAATTATCCATGACATGATCGTTAAAACTATAGTTCACCTGCGCTTCAATTTTCTTGATCACATCGGTGACATTTTTCTTTTCTACACGAAGCCCAAGGCTTTCACGTGCAAATTGAGAACCATCCATTTCACGACCTGCATAGACCGCTTCGCCATCTGCTTTCCCGCCAGTAAGTTCGATCCAAGTATTTTCATCAGGCGTCCAACCTAACGCCACATCAGCATTCCAGCGTTGCCAATCCGAAGGAACCGTGTTGCCCTCCCCATCTTTATAACTATCTGAAACTGAGCGATTGGCATTTAAGCGAATATATTTTTTCTCATCCCCGACTGCCGCTTCGACATTATGATCAAGACGACCGTATGAACCCATCAGTACACTGGCTTGGCCTCGGTAAGGCTTATCTTGACTCAATTTTTCGGCTTCGCGCTCAAAGATGACGGTCGCAGCCGAACCGGTATTGGCATATTGCACCGTTTGCGGTCCTTTAATCACCGAAATACGGTCATAACTTTCAGGTGAAATATATGATGTCGGCGCATCCATACGGTTTGGGCAGGCACCCAGATTTTCTGTGCCATCGGCTAAAATTTTAATCCGCGAACCAAACATGCCACGGAAAGTCACATCACCATTGGTACCGCCATTTTTGATCGAACTAAATCCCATAATGCTTTGCAGATAATCAGCACCATCACTGGCTGGAATTGGCTGAATCGGCTGTTTAGGATCTGCACGCACAATGAGTCCATTGGCATCATTGCCGGAATGAGCTGTTGCCACAATCGGTGCTAAAGTTTGAACGATGGTATTTTGTTGCTCGGCAAATACCGAAGCTGAATAACAAGCCACACAAATTGCAGCCGCAAGAGGCTGTAAATAAAATTTAGGCTGAGCCATTTTTAAATCTCACTAATACATAAATACAACTGGGCTGGAGTCATCCAAGACCCAGAAATTTCAAATGGTTGATTTATGCAAATAGTGGCGGGGCTCGCCCTTGGGGCAGCAGAAAGAGTCGCTGTAAAACAAACCAGACATGACTAAACGTCTTTTGGAATGCAATTAAGCGAATTTGAATACGGTCTAAAACTTCTTTGACGTCTAAGTCAGGGGGTAAAACCAAATTACCGTAGACGGTACAGTACTGACACTTATGACTGGCATCATGATCATGCCCGGCATGCGAATCATGCCGTTGAGTGTCTTGAGTTACTTGATGATGGGAGTGTTCAGAAGTTGAAGTTTGATGAATAGGAGTAGCGCTGAGTAATAATGCACGCGTAATGGTTTCACAGACCGGAGCAATCTGATATTGCTTCGGAAGCAAAGGCTGTAAAAAAACAGCAATCTGTAAAAATACCGCTATACACGATAGCAGCAGACCACTACGCAAAAGCACCAGCAGACCCTAAAATTTGTCTAACTTAAGTATAGCAAAACCCAATCGGAATTGGACTTTGTAAATGTTCATTTTACCTGCCAATTTGGGCTTAACGTTTTACCGTAACTTTCTCTTTCTGGCGTTGACGAATAGTTTTTTCGACTTTTTCACGTGCACGTTGACGTTTTAATGGCGATAAATAGTCGACAAATAACTTACCATTTAAGTGATCCATTTCATGTTGAATACAAACAGCGAGAAGTTCGTCTGCTTCTAGCTCAAATGACTGACCTTCAAGGTTAATTGCCTCGATTTTTACACGTGACGGACGCTCAACTTTATCGTATATTTGAGGCACTGATAAACAGCCTTCTTCATAGGGCTGAGTTTCTTCAGTTAATGGGGTGACTTTGGGGTTAATAAATACCATGGGTTGATCTTTATGTTCAGATAAATCCATAACAATCAGCTGAATATGATGATCGACCTGTGTTGCAGCCAAACCAATACCAGGCGCTTCATACATGGTTTCAAACATATCTGCTGCAAGCTGACGAATTTCATCAGTGACTTCTTCGACTGGTTTAGCAATGGTACGAAGACGGGGATCCGGGAAACTTAAAACAGGTAATAAGGCCATACGGTGTCCTCACTTATGCCATTGATCAAAAAACAAAATGAAGGAATGCTTCATCAAAAAAATGTGTGTAATATCGTTATTATAACGCAACTACATACATAATTTTAGGAATTATGATAATGAAAAAGGTTTTGAAGGGCACACCAAATTTTAGTGCCTTGGGGTTTAAAAAACAATTATTGGTACTTGCCGTATGTGTAAGTGTTGGAATCGGGATGGTAAGCCTTGCTGAAGCAGCCCCGGCCCGTAATATCAACCCACCGGCCTTAAAAGCCGGAGCACCACAAGTTTATGTGGTGAAAAAAGGTGATACTTTATGGGATATTTCTAAAAGATTCTTAAAGAATCCGGTACGTTGGCCTGAAATTTGGGCAAGCAACAAACATGTGAAAAATCCGCACTGGATTTTCCCGGGCGACCGTCTGCTCATGTGTACTTATAACGGCAAACCAATCATCGGTAAAGATGAAGGTGATGGCTGTGAAGGGATTATCCGTCGTTATACGGGTGGTACGGGTACAAAACTTCAACCTCAAGTTCGGGTTGAATCTTTAAACAACGCCATTCCTGTCATTCCACTGGAATACATTAAACACTGGTTAGAACGTAGCACCATTGTGGCGCCTGAATCTATTACAGGTACCCCATACATTTTAGGTACTGCGGATCAACGTGTTCTTGCTGCCAAAGGTCAAACCGTTTATGCACGCGGAAATGGCTTGGAAGTTGGTCAACGCTATGCAGTTTATCGTGAAGGCGAACCGTATATGTTTAGCGACGCCAAGGGTAAAAAGTACAATGCTGGTCTTGAGTTAATTCAAGTTGCTTCTGGTGTGGCTGTAAGCGGTGAAAATGACATTACCACCCTTGAACTGACTGATACGTATAATTCTGAAGTACGTCGTGGTGACCGTGTTCTGCCTGAATATGATGCAATGCTTCCAACCTTGTTCTACCCAACCAATGCAGAAGATGTGGTTGCCGGTGGCCAAGTGGTTCGCGTAATGGGTTCCATCGGAACAGCTGCAAAACACAGCGTAGTGACCATTGACCGTGGCAGCTTGCAAGGCGTCCAAGTCGGACATGTGCTCACAGTGAACCAAAAAGGTGAAATCGTAACTGATCCGAAAACTAAAGAACGTGTTCAATTACCGGGTCAACGTATTGGTAACATTATGGTATTCAGAAGCTTTGAAAACTTAAGCTATGCTTATGTGCTTGATAGCGAATTACCGATTAAAGTCGGTGCTGGCATTCAGCCACCACTGATGGATGACTAATCCTTATATCTAGAAATGAGGCTGCAATTCGGCCTCATTTCTAGGGTCTGTTGACAATTCGTCTATGTTTGCGACGACAAGTATTTTTTAAAGGATATGAGACGTGAACTACACAATTTAGTCATTCGAAGTGCGTAGTTCACAACGACATAGCATCAAAAAATACTCTAGTCTCCAGCTTCGCTTTGCGCTGCAAACCATTTATGAACTGGCAACAGACCCTATTTTAAACAATAAAAAGAAGACATATTTAAAGGTCTCGTTATGCTCAACTCATTAAGCTCCGTGCAGCTGGATTACATTCGCTTGTGGTTTCTGGTTCAACACTCGCTGACCAGCTTTTATAAAATTAATGCACACTATACCCATCTGGCCGAGGCAACCCTGCCTGATCAAATTGAAACGTGGCAAAAGCTTGGCATTCACAAAAATCATATTCAACGCCTGCGAGATTTTCACCTTGCCGAAGCACAGTTGCAATTTCAGCATTGTATTGCTCTGATTCAAAAAAATAGCGATTTTATCCTTACGCTCGACCATCCCGACTACCCGACTCAACTGTTACCCTATGCAGATAAACCGCCTATTCTGTTTGGTCAAGGAGATGCTCAAGCCTTGTTGCAACCGCAAGTTGCCATTGTCGGTAGTCGCAAACCCAGCAGTCATGGACGCCAAGTGGCTTATGATTTTGCTTTTTATCTCAGTGAAAAGGGCTTTTATATTGGTAGTGGTTTGGCGCAAGGGATTGATGAAGCCGCACATCAAGGGGCTTTACGTCATAGTCGAACTATTGCCGTAATGGGCACCGGCTTAGATCAAACCTATCCGACCCAGCATCAGCAGCTGCGACAACAAATTGTTGCTCATTCGGGTACGGTGGTGACTGAATTTTTACCGGGAACACCGCCTTTACAACACCATTTCCCACGGCGTAATCGAATTGTCAGCGCTTTAAGTCTGGGCGTAATTGTTGCTGAAGCCACGTTAAAGAGTGGTTCACTGATTACGGCCAAACTTGCTGCTGAACAAGGCAAATCGGTGTTTGCCATTCCAGGACATATTTATAGTGAGCATCATCAAGGCTGTCATCAACTGATTCGGGAAGGTGCTATTTTGGTCGAGCATCCTGAACAGGTGATTGAAGACTTGGCCCTCCCCACCCAATGGCATACTCAACAGCACAGCGAACAAACAAAAAATTCACATAGCCTTGAAGCACCAGCCGAATTACCGCCTCACTTAACGTCACTGTATAACCAGCTGGATTGGGTGGGGCAAAATATAGATGAGATTATTGTTAAACAGCCATTAGATATCGGCACACTGACCAGCCAACTGATGGAATTGGAATTGCTGGGCTTATGTATGCAGCAGGCGGGTTTGTATCTACGTTGTCGTCCAAGCAAATAAGGTTCACAATAAGCCTTTGAATATATTTGAAGGAATAAAATCCAATGATTACCACCTCTGTTGCCGAAGCTGCTGAATGTTTAAAACAAGGACATGTTTTAGCATATCCTACAGAGGCAGTTTGGGGCTTAGGCTGTGATCCTTTTAACCAACAGGCTTTTTTGGAAATTTTACGTTTAAAACAGCGTCCGATGGAAAAAGGGGTGATTTTACTGGCGGCTCAGATCGCACAAGTTGAGCATCTCTTAGAATCCCTCACCGCAGAAATGCGTCAAAAAGTGCTTGATTCATGGAGTCATCGCTCTCCCGGTGAACGAGCAACCACCTGGTTACTGCCTGCTGGCAACCATATTCCCAACTGGATTAGAGGTAATCATTCTAAAGTGGCCGTCCGTGTAACCACCCACCCTTTATGCGTAGCGCTATGCAATGCATTTGATGGTTTTATTGTATCGACCAGTGCCAATCCTGCCGGTGGCCAACCTGCCCGCTCACTGCAAGAAGCCAACCAATATTTCTCAATGCAAATCGATTACTTGAATGGTGATTTAGGGCTTAGCCAAGAACCGAGCCGCATCATTGATGCCGAAACAGGTGAAGTGATCCGCGCTTAAGCGGGGGTCATTTCATGATTTGATAATAAATGCTGATTTTTAGGCAAAAAAAAAGCTCAGCCATATAGGGACGGCTGAGCATAAAAAGGATGTGCATAAATCACATCCAGAGGGTCGGTAAATTTGGTTGCAAAAGTCTAAATATTGTTAAAAATAACTTAAACATTCACGATATATATATTATCTAATAAATTGTTTTGTAATACAAATATCTTATTTATCTTATAAAACACTTAAAAACTATGAAACATTCATCATATTTTCTCAATAAGTTAAATTATCTCACTATTTTTTAATTATGTTTTCTTCAAATCAATGTTTTCTGTACACTGAGAAACCATAATTCATAGCCAAACTCGATGAAGAATAAATAAATAAAATAGATTCGTTTGCTTATTTTTTAAACCACACTTTAACTTCAGCATTCAGTTTTTCTGCTGTCTTGACTGGAATTGCTTTCTTTTGTGCCAATAAAATTCCCAGCAAAATGATGACTCCCCCAATACTGTGATAAATCGTCCACGCTTCTGCTAACCACACATAGGCAATAATTGCAGTGCAGACCGGCATTAAGTTCATAAAAATACTGGTTCGGTTCGGCCCAATCATTTGTACTGCCAGCATCCAGACGAATGGTGCAATCAAAGAGGGAAAAATTCCGGCATATAGCACACTGCCTAGATTGTGTTGATCAACTGAATCCAGTCCTAAATATAAAACAAAGGGTAAATGGTAAAGCAAGGCAAAAGCGATCTGCACATACAAACTAATCATCAATGGAATTTGGAGTTGCCACTTTTTAAGAAATACTCCATAAAAGGCATAGAAAAACACAGCAAGCACCATCATGGCATCGCCCAGATGTCCACCTGACTGAACCAGATTGAGCAGATTTCCCTGTGCCATCACATACAACAAGCCGATAAAAGATAAAATGCTGCCTACCACTGCAAAACGGTTGGGAATATCCTTCAACATAAGCATAGAAACAAAAATAGTAAACACAGGAATAAAGGCATTGATAATGCCCATATTGGTCGCAGTCGTATAATGTGCAGCGGTATAGCCCAGCCCTTGATACAACACCATGCCAAAAGCACTTAATACTGCGAGCTGTTTCCAATGTTGCATAATCAATTGACGTTCACGCCAGACTTTAACCAACATAAAAGGCGTTAAAACCACAAAGGCCACTAACCAGCGATAAAAGCTAATACTGACCGGGGAAATATAGTCAGCGACATACCGGGTCACAGTAATATTCAAAGACCAGATTAAAACTGCCAGTAATGGCAAAGCCAGTGCCCACCAGACTGTTTTATTTTGCTGTGTCATACCCTTTCCCGTACCTGAATATTCGATATTCATTTTTACCGAAGTCTGAAATAATTAGAATATCGAATTTCAGACATCAGTATTGAGCTACAGACACTGATTGATCGGGTTGTGGTTATTCAAATCAGCTTCAGAATATTTCCATCATCAATCGATCAATAAAAAATGAGCACAAGGATTTTTATATGCTAAAGCATATTGAACAGTATATAGAAGTGAATGATTTCTTTTATCAAAAACATGAAATTGTGGCGCCACACAGTTCTTTATGGGGTGATTTTAATTTTAGTCTGAACGGTATTCTGGAATATGAAATAGAAGGAAAAAGGTATCTGTCACCACCCAATTATGGTCTGTGGTTGCCACCAAAAACCGCGCATGCCTCGATCGCGCTGGATGAACAAATTACTCACTATGTCTGTATTCGAGTGCATCCTTACCTGTGTGAGCATTTTTCTGCTTGCACCAAAACTTTAAGTATTCGCCCTTTTCTGCGTCATCTGGTGCATGAAATCCTGGGACAAAAACAGCAAGACATAACCACGCCCCATTACCAGCATTTATTACAGGTATTATTTGATCAACTGAAAACTGCACCTGCCTATGAGCATTATTTACCGCAAACCAATCATGTTTTGCTGCAGCCCCTATTACAGCAATTGGCCAGTCCAGAGCTATTTCACAAAAGCTTGCAGCAACTTCTTAGGGATTCATCCATCAGCGAACGACATTTACTGCGTTTAAGTCAGCAGGAATTACAGTTGAGTTTATCTGAGTGGCGCAATCGGGCCAAAATTTTATATGCGATCACCCAGATTCGCCAAGGCAAAACAGTAAAAAAACTGGCCTATGAATTGGGATATCAGCACAGTTCCAGTTTTATTGAATTCTTTAAGCGTTATACCGAACAAACCCCTGCACAATTGCGTGACATCTAAATTCTCATGTTATTAAATAAGTAACTCTTTTTGCAATTTGCAGCAGCTTACCAACAAAAACACCATAGTCAGCAGCCAGTCAGATATGCGACTTTACTGGTTGGACTCTGCCTAATATGTGCCATATTTTTTAAATTTGAATGAATAGAATCAGGTTTAGTGATGTAAACCTGTGAGGATGCATTATGAAAAAACGATTATTAGCTTCACTGTGTTTTGCCACTTTGGCATTAACAGCATGTGATAAAAAAACAAATGAAGCACCTGCATCGTCATCGACGACTAGCTCAGCGGTATCTACTCCTGCTAGTACTCAGCCTGCAACTGTTGCCTTAAGCTCAAACAATGCTGCAGATATTAAAAACGATTTAAACCAGATCGAAACCCTCTCTACCAGCCGAACCCAAGAAGCTTCTGCTTTGCAAAATAAAGCCAATGAAGCCGCGCAAAAAGGCGATAAAGCTTCTTTAAATACAATTGTTGCAGAAATGAAAACCTATATTGGACGCTTTAACCAAGACCTTGATGCTTTAAACCTGAAAAGTTCAGAAGTGGATACATTACGTAAAAAAATTAAAGAATCCAATAATGTCGGTGTAGAGTTTTCTGAAGCAAGTATTGCCAATACCCCTGATAAGAAAAAAATAATCGAGCTTCAAAACCGTGTTGCTGCATTGCAAAAAGAACTGGTTTCTGAAACCCAAGCTTTGCAAAATAAAGCCAAAACAGCACCCTAATCTAAGCTTGATATTAAAAAACAGGTCTATTGACCTGTTTTTTAATTCTTTTATCCCAAATAAAATTAATCTACAAATCAAAATAAATGCTTGTCGATAGCGTTAATAACCGTTAAAACAAAACAGTGATTATCTCAAGTATTTAAGGACAATAGAATGGCCCATTCCGTTTATGACATTCCTGTCAAAACTATTCAAGGCAATGAAACCACACTGAACCAATATCAAGGTAAAGTTCTGCTCATTGTAAACACTGCCTCTAAATGTGGTTTAACGCCACAATATGAAGGTTTAGAAAAACTATATAAGGACAAAAAAGATCAAGGACTTGAGATTTTAGGTTTTCCGGCCAATAACTTCCTGGCACAAGAACCAGGTTCTGACGACGAAATTCAAGAATTCTGTTCACTCAATTATCAAGTAGATTTCCCGCTTTTTTCTAAAATTTCGGTTGCTGGTGAAGATAAGCATCCGCTTTATCAAACTTTGACTCAAGCCATTCCAGAACGTACTGGTGAAGGGCCGTGGTGGAAAGATCTGGTCGATTATGGTTTAACACCGAATCCAAAACCGGAAGTGCTGTGGAACTTTGAAAAATTCCTAGTGAATAAACAAGGTGAAGTGGTGGCACGTTTTGCACCGGATATTACAGCGGATGATGCCCGTATTGTTGATGCAGTGAATGCCGAACTTGCCAAATAATTTGTAACAACAATGTAAGCATCTACATACCGTGTAGGTGCTTATTTTTTTATTATAAAAACAATAATTTAAAGTAATGAAAATCCATCTTCCCTACTTCATATTTCATCCTTTATTTTAATTATTTAATAACACGACGTTCACTATCTATCAATGACTTAGGCATAGGATGAACTTATCAACCAACCGCCCTATAGACAAGGTGAAGTATGAATACTCTAGTCAAAGCAATTGTTTTATCATTTTCTACTGCTTTAGTTGCTGCACCTGCAATGGCTGCCCCACAAGATCATTACGGTCAATCTCATCAAGTTCAAAATCACCATAAAGCACCTGTTCAGCAACACCACCATACTGTCTATAAAAAAGCGGTCAATCCGTCACATGACTGGAGAGTGGGTCAAAAAGTCCCAACTCAATACTATAGTCAAAGCTATAAAGTGGATCACAAAAAATTTAAAAAATTGAGCAAACCCGGTAAAAACCAGCAATGGATTAAAGTGAATGGCGATTATGTGTTAACCAATGTCATGAATCATAAAATCATTAAAATTATTAGCAGTTAATTTCAACAATCTTAGTCAAAAAAGAGTGCTTCGGTGCTCTTTTTATACTTTAAAAATAAATTTGTTATCGCTTTGCAACAATCAGTTTTTTCTCCACATTTCGCCCTTATATTAACAACCATTAAAGTAAAGATATGAATTGATTATGAAAAAAATCATCCAAAATGTGGTTTCTCCTTTTGTGATGTTTAGTGCGGGTCTGTTATTGATTGGTTGTGAACAAGCAAACTCACCTGATTCAACAGAAACCCAAACTTCACAATCAAGCGAAATATCTGAACAGCCATCTAAAGAATCAGCTACAGAATCGGCAGCAACTTCTAAGGCTGAGCTGAAAAGTGGCAACATGTTTTATATCGTGCGTGACGTTGCGGATATGCAGCTTAAAGCCGGTGATTATGTTGAACAGCTGAAGCAAACTCAAAGTGAGTTGCAAACCGCAATTAATGATAAAGATCAACAGCAGCTGCAAGCTACTGCCAAAAATCTGCAACAGGAACTGACTGGATTTAATCAGGCATTGACTGGCTTGAACCTGAAAAGTCAGGAGATTGATTCGATTCGTCAAAATATTATGCAAGCCAATCAGCAAGTTTTGGTTACCCCATTGTTAAATGGTGATGTCGATTTGAGTCAGGTCGATTTCAAGAAAATTGAAAAACAGATGGGCAGCATTCAAATGGAAATGATCAAACTGGCCGGTATGATCATTCCACAAGGTCAGAATGAATCAGACCAGAATGAACAAGACTCAAATGAACAAAACCAGGAAAGCTAATATTTCAACCAGTTTCGACCCATTCAGCACAACTGAGTGGCTCGAAATTGATCATTGATATTGTCTAGAGTTTTCTACACTGATATCTACTTTCACCGTGCTATGAACGATTATCTCTGGTGCTTCTTTTAGAGTTAGACTTATTATAAAAATTTCATCATCTTTATGCATTCTAACTACAACTAAAATAGATAATTTAAGTCCTGTCATTCACGGTAAATTTCGCCATATCCTTCATTGCATGATTTAATCAGGTCTCTCTTTCTAGTTCGCAGATTTTTTCATGCAACTGATTATTTTTACTGGTGTTCAGGCTTCGGGTAAATCTTCTTTTTATTTACTGAATTTGCATCACAGCCATTTGCGGATTAATCTGGATATGCTGAAGACCCGGCACCGTGAAAATTTAATTTTTGAAGCGTGTTTAGCCAGTAAAGCCAAATGTGTCATTGATAATACCAACCCGACAAAAGCAGATCGCGCACGTTATATTGAGCGTGCTAAAGCTGCTGGCTTTGAAGTGATTGCTTATTATTTTGAAACCGATTTAACAAGCACTTTAGAGCGTAATAGTTATCGTATCGGTAAAGCCAACATTCCTGAAGTCGGGGTTCGAGCGACTTATAAAAAACTGGAAATGCCAACTTTAGAGGAAGGCTTTACTGAAATTTACGTAGTGAAAATCATCGGTAATGGCGAGTTTTCTGTATTACCTATGTCCTGCTAATCTTTTCTGATCAATTGATTTTACTGTTCACGCCATGTTTTAAAAGCAGTTTGCATCGCTTGCTGTGCTTCAGGTTTGGCTAAACGGCTTTCCATTATGGAAAAATCACCTTTATAAGCTGCAGCAACCATGGATTTTGCTAGCTCCTGAATACCCGCTCGACCCTGCTGTTTATAAGTTTGAATTTCATCCTCTGTTAAAACCAAGTCCCAGCAAGATACGACTGAACTCATATCTACAGCAATGCCGAGATAATACTGTTCAAAGTCTTGGTAAAGTTCCCAAAAGTGGGCTTCATGTTCAATGAGGTTCATAAGATAAAATTTGTGAATGGAATGAATTCAACTTAATACAGGGGATGAATAAAATATATGCAACTTTAGATATATCAATTAAGAAACTCATGCTTTTAATTGGGCATAAAAAAACCACCCTTTCGGGTGGTCTTTCAATCTCGAACCGTCTCTTATTGAGCGCGGTTTTTGATTTTGCGGATGGTTTCCAACTGAGCAGCAGTTTCTGCAAGAGCAGCCAAAGCAGCAGCAGAGTCCAAATCGCTCTTTTGATTAGCTAGCAAAGTTTCAGCATTTTTACGCGCTTCAAGAATTGCAGCTTCATCTAAGTTTTCAGCACGAACTGCAGTATCTGCAAGAACCGTGATGACATGCGGTTGAACTTCTAGAACACCACCAGATACATAGATCAACTCTTCTGTACCGTTTTCCAACAGAACGCGAATTGCGCCCGGTTGAAGCAAAGTTACCAACGGAGCATGGCCAGGCATAATACCCAACTCACCGCCAGCACCTTTCGCAATTAGCATAGTTACAGTGCCAGAGTACAAAGACTCTTTTACACTTACAACATCACATTGCATAGTCGCCATGAGAATCTCCTAAATTAGAGCAGCTAATTAAAGTTTCTCGGCTTTAGCAATAACTTCGTCAATACCACCAACCATATAGAACGCTTGTTCTGGAATGTGATCGTATTCACCAGCGAGAAGACCTTTAAAGCCACGAATCGTTTCTTTAAGAGATACTAATTTACCAGGCGCGCCAGTAAATACTTCAGCTACGTGGAACGGTTGAGAGAAGAAACGTTGGATTTTACGCGCACGGTAAACAACCAATTTATCTTCTTCAGCAAGCTCGTCCATACCAAGAATTGCGATAATGTCTTTCAATTCTTTATAACGTTGAAGAACGTTTTGAACTGAACGAGCAATTTCGTAATGCTCAGCACCAACTACTAGTGGATCAAGTTGGCGTGAAGTTGAGTCTAGTGGATCGATCGCTGGATAAATACCAGAAGATGCGATGTCACGGCTCAAGACAACAGTTGCGTCTAAGTGAGCAAACGTTGTAGCAGGCGATGGATCTGTTAAGTCATCG
>Ga0308157_10006263_pt1 | contig 14374 bp, 8 predicted proteins | sample PhyBR1_FD_201035 | JGI IMG/M metagenome (GOLD analysis project Ga0308157, IMG submission 201035) | Phyllosphere microbial communities from UC Gill Tract Community Farm, Albany, California, United States - DLSLB.R1 | ecosystem: Host-associated > Plants > Phyllosphere > Unclassified | place: USA...
TCTGAAGAGTAGAATGATCGCACCAGTTTCGCATTGAATTAATTCCGCCATCTGGTGAGGTAAAGCCAGCGCAGCCTAATATCGAGTCGAATAACTTCTCATGGAATACCGGCGTTTTGTCGTTCTGCAATTGCTGCAGTTTGGCAAATGACGCTTTGTTATTACTGTCACTTAAAAACTTATCGGATGCCCAAACCATAATTGGCACCGTGCGCTGCGCCATCGGCGCATGATCGCGTGGCGTGCCGTGGAAATGCAGATTGTCGGAAATCGATTCTCCGTGATCGGAGGCATAAAACACGATGGCATTTTTATCTTTCAGGCTATCGAAAGTCTGCTTAAGGAAATAATCAGTGTACAAAAGACTATTATCGTAAGAGTTGATCATCTCCTGCGTGCTACAGGCATCATCAATGCCCTGACACTCCGGTGTGTAACGCGCGAATGCCCGTGGATAGCGTTCGGTATACATATGATGTGAGCCTTTGGTGTGAAGAATTACAATATGTTTACCCTGCGGATGGCGCTGAATGGAGTCCTGCAATTCATTAATTAACGCCATATCATCCACCGGCTTACCGACATTACGCTTCTCCGCCTGAATAGATTCGCGCATTGAATAACTGTCGGCCATAACTTTGTTATAGAACCAGGCTTCGCTCTGCATGGAATAGAGATCTTCCGAGAAACCTTGCTTCTTCATCACCGTAAACACATTCATCTCTTTCAGGGTGCGCTGCGGAGCTTCTGAGGCACCGCCTTCTCTGACAAACATACAGCGCAGCGAGAGCTTGGTTGAGGTATCACAGGAATAACCCTGCAAGTGAACGAGGTTTTTCTCCTGATCGAGATAAGGTGTGTTGTCGCGATTGTAACCGTATAAACCCATATGATCGCGGCGGGCACTTTCACCAATCACAAATACGATATACAAGTTATCCGCATTTTTCGGTGGGACGTATTTAAAGTGTTCAGCGGGATCGTATAGATTACGGTTGTCTTCAGCCTGACTGAATGAACTGTATGCCAGCAAGCCAACGCCTGATAACCAGTTAGACGGTGAATAAGTGCCGGCAACAATGCCACCGTAGCTGGCCATCATGCGGTTATTTTTCTTGTCCTGTTCATCCTGCACCTTGCCCATCAAATTCAATGGTAACCAGCAACCCAATGCGGCAATCACAATGGCGATAGTTTTATAAGACCAATAACGCTTTTTGCTGATATTTGAAACGGGTTTACTGCGCATTCCGCGCCAGATTAGCCACAGTGGAATGACGTTGATAATTACCATCCACAGCACAAAGTGCCAACCCACCGATTCCTTAGAAAGATCCAGTGAATCGGTGGCTAAAACGGCGGCGATGATTCCATAACCAATATCAATATTAAAGAAAATCATGTAATAACTGGCCGCGCTGGAGAAAATCACCAGCATGGTCATCAATACACGCGACAGATATTTTCCGGTTAATGAGGTTAACAACGTTAACAGCATCACCAAACAAAACGCAGCGATGACCTCAGTCACTAATGAAAGGGTATTATCAAACTGCAGTTGCGTATAGCGGCGGATAAAAATCGGAATGTTAAGCAGTACGCCAATATAGAGCGAAATAAACGCCGGTAGATAAAACTGTTTAACCCAACCCTTTATAAACATGTGTTCCCCGTTCTTATAATAGACAACTCAATCACTTGCCTGAAAATTGACAACCTTTAGTGAGAGGGTGGATTTGGGTAACAGTTCAATCGTTGCTGGGCATAAAGTATGTTATAATGTAACAATCTTGCTGAAGTGTTCATATCTCTCCCAGAAAGCTGCTAATCAGTACAGCTAAAATCGTGATTCTTAATAACCATTTTTCTAATCACTAAACGTGTCAACCATGACCCTTTGAACAACTGATGCCGAGTCAACGATTATAATTACCGGATATTTGTGTTAGGGAGGTTTTTTCTGGTTTCTAAAAATAAATAATCAGGAAGATGGTATTTTATAAGTGTTTTAAGAAAATCCTGATATTAATTATGGTATTATGTGTATATGTCATAACTTAAAAATGACAACCGATTGTGCCTGGTGTTTTTATAAATACGCTAAAAAAGATACTTGTTGCAAAATGCAAGGTGGCAACAAAGTCTAATGAATTAGCTATAAAGATCAAGTCGATTAAAAATATTCATCAAATTTCACTGTCATTTAATAATATTTAAAGGTTTAATCATGGAATGGGGTTGCATTAAGTGTGGAGAAGAAATACCGCAGGACAGGGAGTTTTGCACAGGATGTGAAGAAATACAATTTAGAAAAATTGGCGGCCTCCTTTACATACCTTTTGTAGGATTGATAATTTCAGCTATCTCGTACCTGTTGAATATAAATGAGTCTTTTAAGGCAATTATAGAGAATTATCGATCTATAGATATAAATGCTAAGGTGTTTTTTATTTCTTCTCTTACAATTTATGTAGTGATGTTTTTATTTGCGGCGTTCACACTATCACAATTCTTAAAAAGAAAGAAGTTGCTCCCTAATTTATATATTTCATTTTTGATCGCTATAATTATAACATTGTCGATTAATACCTACACGCTCTATGTGCTAATTCCTGGCGTCAAAATTGGGTATGATGAATTGGTTCCTATCTTCCGCAGTTTAATATCAGCATTGATATGGATCCCGTACTTCACCGTGTCTGTTCGGGTAAAGAGGACCTTCATAAAGTAGTAAATCGCCACGGGTTTAACAGACACCTCAGAGTCATTTAAGATGGCTCTGAGGTGTTTATGAGCGGTAAGCGTTATCCTTAAGAGTTCAAAATTGATTAGATTTGTAATCAAATAAGCAGCGATTAAACCGCTCCCGCCGTACCTTCAAAAAACGTCACCAGCAATTGCCATAAATGCTGCGCGGCGGGCGTGAAGCGGTGATCGGCGCTGCGTAATAAGTGGCATTGGCTTTCACGGGCGATGCGATGGTGAATCGGCACGGCGACTAAGTTCTTAGCGATGAGGTCGTCTTTAACCACTTTGGCGGTCATAAACGCGATGCCCATGCCGGCCTGGCTTAAGGCGATGGCGCTGGAAAACAGATTACAGCTATAAGCCGGGCTGAATATAAATCCTTCCTGACTGAACATGGCATTCATATAACTTTGAATGCCAAAATTTTTGTCCATGCCAATTAATGAATAATTGACCAGTTCGGCCACCTCGATTTGCGAATAATCCGCGATGGGGTGTTGGCTGTGCACCACCGCACAGATTGGTCCGCGGTGAAAACTCAAACACTTCAGGCCGGGCGGGCCAATCGGGCCAAAACCCACCGCCATATCAACGTCGCCTTTGGCAATCAGCGAAACGGTGGTTTGCATATCGCCCGACAGGATATCGATAAACACGTCGGGATACGTTTGCGAAAACGGCTGTAACACATGCCTGACAACTTCATCCACCATGCCCTGCCCGACGCGTAATTTGATTGAGCCGCCGCGCTTATGGCGCAGATCTTTTAACTGACGATCCAACTGGCTGCGCCGTTGATGAGTGTGCGCGTAATCTTCAGCTAATAACTTTCCAGCTTCGGTCAGCACCACATTACGGCCACGTCGCTCTAACAGCGGCAATTGCATCTCCCGCGCCAGTTGCGATAACTGACGGCTGATGGCGGCGGGATCAACATCCAGGGCTTCCGCCGCCCGACGAATACCGCCGTAATTGCCCACTTCATACAGATACCTTATGGATTTTTCTGGATAGAGCAGCATCGCCATAGGTTTTTCTTATCCGTTGATCTGAGGTCAACAATAATAGCCTTTTATCTCCATTTTTTAAGCGCATTTTTATCTCCATACTCGAAGATTCACTATGCGAGGGCAGTACAAATGAAAACTATAAAAAATTACCTGCAACAACATGCCGATGAAATTCTTCTGGATATCAAGGAATTGGTCGCGGCGGAATCTCCATCAATGAACAAGGCCGCCGTGGATCGTTGTGGCGAAGTCTTACAAGCGCTGTTTGCCAAACGTTTGGGCGTGGTAGCAGAGATTGATGAGCAACCGCATTACGGCAATCACCTGAAATTCACGCTGGGAAGCGGTGACGAGCAAACCGTGTTACTCGGGCATTTCGATACCGTTTGGGATGAAGGCGAGTTGGTAATGCGTGAAGAAGACGGCAAGCTTTACGGACCTGGCGTGTTGGATATGAAGGCCGGTCTGGTGCAAGCCATCTGGGCTGTGCGCGCGTTGCAACAACACGATTTACTGGCGGGTAAACGCATCGTGTTTCTCTGCGGCAGCGATGAAGAAGTGGGCAGCCCAAGCTCCAGCGCCTGGTTATCGCAGCACGCCCTGGGATCGGTGCAAGTGCTGGTGGTTGAGCCTGCGGTGGCGGGAACGGGCGCACTGAAAACAGCGCGCAAAGGTACCGGACAATATGAAATCACCCTCAACGGATTAGCGGCGCACGCCGGGAACAATCCCGAAGAGGGCATCAGCGCGGTACAAGAAATGGCGCATCAGATCATGTTCTTGCACAGCTTAAACGCGCCGGAGCGCGGCACCACCGTCAATGTGGGAATCGCGCGTGGCGGCAACCGCATCAATGTGGTGGCGGATAAAGCTGTGTTAGGCATTGATACGCGCGTTACCAGCGAAGCAGAAGCCGAGCGCATCCACGCCGAAATCAGCCAGATCACGCCACATTTAGCCGGCATCACGCTGGATATTAGCGGCGCACAATCACGTCCGCCAATGCGTCAAACACCGGAATCGTTGCTGCTGATGGAACGTGCGCAGCAGGTTGCCTTACAGCTTGGTTTCGAGGTGGAAGGCAAAGCGGTTGGCGGCGGCAGCGACGGCAATTTCACTGCTGCGTTGGGCATTCCAACCTTGGATGGTTTGGGCGCAACCGGCGCAGGTATTCATGCACGTCATGAACATATCATTATTGCCGATATTGCTCCGCGCGCGGCGTTGGTGGCGGGATTGATCCTCGGAGGTGATGCGCATGTCTCAGGTTAATGTTGAGAAAAATACACTGCGGCAACCGCCAGCAGCGAAAACCGAGCAAAGTCCTTATCTGCTGCTGTTTATTATTTTGGTGCTGGCGGCGGTGGCAACCTGGATTATTCCGGCGGGCAAGTTTGACCATGAAACCCGCAATGGCATCACTTTTGCCATCAAGGGAAGTTTGCATGAAGTCGCGCGTTCGGGCGTTTATCCCGGCGAAATCTTCATGGCGATTGTGCAAGGGGTGATCAAAGCCGCGCCGATCATTTTCCTGATTCTGTTTACCGGCGGGTTATTAGCCGTTATCGAATCGACCGGTGCTATTGCCACGGCGCTTAATTCACTGTCGCGCAGTACCAAAATAAGCGATACGCGCATTATCATCATTTTTGGTGTGATATTCGCCATTCTCGGCACCACCGGCGTGGTGCAAAACTCGGTAGTGGCGTTTGTGCCGATTGGTTTATTAGTGGCGCGATCGTTGGGTTTATCGCCAATGATTGGTATGGCGCTGGTGTATTTAACCTGTGCGGCGGGTTTTAACGTTGCGGTATTAGGTCCAGCTACCACCGGATTAACCCAACATCTGGCGCAGTTACCGCTGTTTTCCGGCATGTTGTTGCGCGGCATCACCTGTTTATTGTTCGTGTTAACGGTGATGACCTATTTGATTATCTCGGTGAAACGCGCGCGAAATAATGGTGAAGTGCGAATAGAACAAACTGCGCAGAATGACGAATCACTGGCGATTACTGGTCGGCATAAACTGATTCTGCTCACCTGCGCCGCAACGCTGATTGTATTTATGATTGGCACGGTGCAATTGCATTGGGCCACCAATGAAATGTCGGCGATGTTTATTATTCTGTCGATTATGGTCGGCATGATGGGTCGCATGTCGGGTTCTGCCATTGCCAACACCTTCCTTACGGGTTGCTCGCAATTGGTAAAAGGCGGCTTCATTGTGGGTATGGCTGGCGCGATTTCCGTGGTGTTGCAACAGGGCAATATTCTTGATCCGATTGTTGGCTTCCTGTCTGATTTACTGGCACCGGTTCATCCCGCCATTGCGGCGGTGGGCATGTTCATTAGCGCGGCGTTGATGCATTTCGGTATTTCATCCGGTTCCGGTGAATCCGCTTTGCTGATCCCGATCTTCTCGCCGCTCGGCGATAACCTCGGTTTAACCCGTCAGGTGACGGTGCAAACGGTGTTGCTGGGTGAAGGTATCGTCAACTCCATCAGCCCAACTTCTGGCGTGTTAATGGCAGCCTTGGCCACCGCCAATATCTCTTTCAGCAAATGGATTAAATTCGTTGCGCCGGTAGTGGCGATTTGGCTTGCCATTTGTGTTGTCACCTTATTAATTGGTGTGGCGATCAACTGGGGACCATTCTAATAAATCGTAAGAAGCCACTTAATGGTGGCTTCTTATTTTTATATTGTTGTTAACACGATCAACATCCTTTCCGCTATTTCAGTTCCACGAATAATTGCATTCAATCCCCGGCCTTTTCTTAAAGTTATCTCATCATCGCTATTTGGCTTAAGTCGCGCTGGAACTGTCTCGCGTAAAGTGATGTTATTGCCGCGTCGCAGAATTTCTTTACGTTCAATTACACAAATTAATATTAGCCAAACCCATTGCTGGCGATGTCTTTACGCATCGCGGCAGCGTTGCACGCTTCTCTGGAGTGAACGATGATGTTTCGATTGCATCCGCTGTTTATTAGCCTTATTGCCGCTTACGGTGTGTTTAATCCAGCCTCGCCAGTTTGGGCGGCGACGCTTCAGCCTTTTACGCCGGAATTAAATGACAACCGCGCCGGCGTGTTTTGTATTTGCAATGGCTCGACTCAAACTTTAAGTGGCAATCAGCGGTTTGCGCCCGGTCAGGACGGCGGTGGCACCATATTCATCGGAGAATTGCTCAGCAGCGGCAGAATTATTTCGTATTCCTGGCAAGATTCAGGTCGCGTCGATCTGGGCGCGCAGAATTATGTGATTAACGTGCCAGATGCCAATGGCAGCGGCAGTAATAGCGTTCAGGTATATAACTCCGCCGCGATTAGCGCCATTGAAACCAATACCTTGCCAAATTTTTATAACGTTAATAATGGGCAATATATCAACGCGCGCGTTGCGCAGGTCAGCAATGGCACTATCAATGTTGATATCGGGCAGAATGGCGCTGCGACCACCGCCAGCACCAACGGCTGGTCGATGGCGGCGAAACAGAGCGAATTGTTTACTGCCAGCGGCAGCGGCACCATGAACTGGAATTCCGCTAATCGCATCTCATTTTTCGGTTCCTACACGCCTTATACCTATCAACTGGGGCAATGGTTCGACAATGTGGTCTCCTGGCGCGGCGCGTTTAGCGTCACCACGCTGGACAATGCCACCACTTCATTCAACGTTTCCAACGTCAGCAGCTTGCAGAGTTACAACACTTGGCTGATTGAGCAATTGCAAAACGGCAATCTGGCCGCCGATAGCTACAGCAGCGAGTTTAATAAAGCGCTCTCCTTGCGCAGCGATGTCATCGCCTATGTGATCGATGCCGATGAATACTACGACGAAGTGACGCAGCCGATTGGCGAACGCATTGTGTTAAGCGCTGATGGCCCCAATGCCAGGGCAACCATTGGTAGCAGCGGCATACTGGAAGTGGTAAATGCCAGCAGCGCGGCGATGCGCGCCAGCAACGGCGCGACGGCGGTGATTGACGGCAAACTGGCCAGCGTTGGCAGCAACGCACTGGAACTGTTGAACGGTAGCACCGGCATTAACAACGGCGTCATAAACAGCGGCTTTTTCAATAATGCCGATGGCAACGGCGTCGATGCCTCGACCGTTGGTGCGGGTGGCACCGGCGTGTATGCCAACGGTGGCAGCCGCTTCACCAATAATGGCGTGATCAATACCGCGATTAACAGCACCGGCATCCGTCTCGAGGATGCCAGCGGTGCGAATAACGACACCATCAATGTTAAAGGCAAGGGCGCGACGGGCGTTGCCGTTTCGGGCAGCCAGGCCAATTTTGCCCAGAACGGCAAAATCAATTTGTACGGCGAAAATGCGGTTGGTGTTGATGTGCGCGATGACGCCAGATTAACCATCAGCGATGCCAGTTCACTGCAATTTTCCGCGCCGAATCAAACCGGTTATCAAGCCACCAACTATGCGCACATCGATAGCAACGGCGGCAGTTATGATGTCTCCACGCCAGGTTCGGCGCTGTATCGCCTGAGTGATGGCGTGATCTTTAATCCGGTGGTGGCTGCCGACGTGACGTTGAGCGGTGCCAACACACGCGGCATTGTCGCTTCAGGTGCCGGTTCACGACTTTACGGCACCACCTTGTACGGCACCGACAGCTATTACGTTAACGGCGAAGGGGCGATTGCGGTTCAGAGCTCGGAGGGTGCAGACGTGACCATCACCAACCCGATTGAGCTGAACGGCAACAATACCATTGCGGGCACCGGGCAAGGTGGATTCTTCGCCAACGTGGCGCCGATCACCGGCAACGGAACCAATGCCACTGCCTTTGATATCAGCGATGGTGTGATCTATCAGTCCACGCCGCGTGGCACCATCAATCTTACCGGGCCAAACAGCATCGGTGTGCGTATTCGCGGCGGCGGAAATATCTTTGATGGATCCAGCACCAACATAGCCTTGGGTATCGCGCTGGATACCGCCGAAGGCAATACCGTTTATTGGACCGATCACAGCGGATTGAGTGCGGGCGGCATTGCTGCGGTGCGCGTTGGCAATAATGGCGGGCTAACGATTAATGGTGATACTGCCGGGCCGAATTTTTACTACAGCACCATCAATGCCAATGCGGGCGCAGACACCATCTTGCTGGATAAAGGCGCAGCATTGTTAACCGCCAGCAACATCGGACTGTACAATTCTGGCGGCGGCACTGTGCTCAACAACCGCGCGGAAACCAGCAATATTTCGTTGCAAGATGTCGGGATGAACACCGATGGCGGCACGTTAATTCGCTCCGCGACCTCATTCGATCCCAACGGTTATATGCTGGGTACCGTGAGTGGTGCAGGCGCGACAGGTTTTGTGTTTAGCAAAGAAGATGGTTCTACCACCAGCAACGATTTGATCATCCCACAAGGTTACAGCTTCTTTGTCTATGGCCCGGCAACCGGCGTGCGCGCCAACACCACCGGGCGGGTGATCGCCAACGGTAACATCATCGTTAACAGTTCCGATGGCGGCTCGGCGATTGTCACCAGCACCGCCAGCGAGGTGATCAACCGCGGCACCATCGTTTCGCTCAGCCTGGTTTCACCAATTATCGATCTGCGTGGCGGCAACTCCGTATTTATCAATGAAGGCAACGTCACCGCGCCTTACCCGGAAACGGTAGTGGTCGCGGGTGGCGCCACCAATGACCAGATCGCGCTGGTCGATGGCAACGTGGTGGGCGATGTGAACACCGGCAACGGCACCGACGTGGTCGAACTCACCGGCGGAACCATTGACGGCAGCGTGACGATGGGAACCGGTGTTAACAATGTGGCTTCGATCGCCAACGTCAGTCTGGCAAACACGCGTCACATCACTACCGCAGGCGGCAGCGGCAGCACGCTGAACTTTAGTGAGATTAACGCGCGCGGGGGTTCGTTCAGCAACGATGATCTGGCGCGCGGCGTTAACCTCGGCGCAGGCTGGAGCACCATCAACTTCTACAACACGCAATTTACCCTTACCGATAATCTCAAGCTGGCGCACAGCACCATCAACGTGGATAGCGGCTCAACGCTGTTTGTCGGCGATCAGGTCAATCCGGTTTTGTCGGGCGAGACTGACGATTCGTTGGTGGTGAATAACGCCGGTACGTTGAATCTCACCAACGGCAGCGGCGCGGCGGGCAACACGTTGACCATCAACGGTGATTTGGCGTCGGCGGGCGGCAAGCTGGCGTTGCGGACGCAGGGCGCGCAAAGCGACACTTTACGCGTTAACGGCAACGTGACCGGCACTACCTTTATCAATGATGCGCTGAGTGCTGCCACGCTGGCGGATAGCAATCGAGATGGCGTGATCTCCGCCAATGAAGGCGTTTCTCTGGTGCAGGTTGCTGGTAGCGCCAGCGCCAATAGCTTCGCGCTGCAACGGGGTTATGTCGCTGCAGGACCGTGGCAATACGGGCTTTATAGCTTTGCCCCCGAGAATGGCAATACAACCTGGGATTATCGTCTGGCCAATAACTACGTTTGTAAAGATGGTTCCCTTTGCCAGCCGCAGACAGCAGGCAGCGGCGCGCTGCGCCCGGCGCTAATTCCACAGCTTCCTTCCTACATTTCGGCGCCGGTCGGATTGGCGTATTACACCCTGGCAACCATTGGTGATTTACATCAACGCCTGGGCGAATTGCGGCAGAATCCAGACGGATCAGCGGAAATGTTCATCCGTTATTCCGGTTCTAACCAGAAGTACAAAACTAACCTTGATACGGCGCATTACGGTTACGACTTTGACCTCGATTACAGCGCGGTGCAGTTCGGCGGCAACCTACTGCGGTTGGACGGCGAACAAGATAGTCTGCGCGGCGGCCTGGCTTACACGCGCGGCAATGCGCGCATCCGACCGAACGCAGCGGATGGTTACAGCTCAACCGATTTCGACAGCGACAGCCTGGCGATTTACGGCACCTGGCAGCGCGCAAGTGGCTTCTATCTGGATGGCGCGCTTTCACTCGATTGGCATCGTGGCGACACCGATATCGCCCGACAAAAAGAGGTGGCGAAGTTGAAAGGCAAAGGCTGGACCGCATCGCTGGAGAGTGGTTATCCGTTTCAGTTGGCGAACGGCATTCGTCTTGAGCCGCAAGCGCAACTGCTGCATCTGCATTTGAAGTTGGATGACTTCACCGACGACGATCAAACCCAAGTCTCTTACGACGATTATGACCAAACCATTGGCCGCGTCGGCGCACGTCTGGCACGGACCTGGAACGATAGCGGCAGCGGGCAATATACGCCGTATCTGCGCACTAACTACTATCGCGGTTGGGGCGGCACGGCGAAAGTGGATGTTGGTGCCAGTAACAGCGAGGTTAGCGATAACTTCAACAGCGGCAAGTTCGGCCAGATGTGGGATGCCGGCATCGGCGGCAATGCGGCTTTCACCAACAATGTCTCGCTGTATGCCGAAGCCAATTACCGCAAAGAGATCGACGGCAACGGCGTGCAAGGCTGGAATTACAACGCGGGCGTACGCTGGGTGTTTTGATAAAACGGTTACCCTCACAAGCCCGCCGGTTTAGTTGACGGCGGGCTTTTTTACCTGTTACGAACGCAGTAAAATTGACAACCTACCAATGGTAAGTTACTACTAGTAGCTTACTCATAACGGAGGTTGTCGCTATGCATGCTCTGATCGTTACTGCTCATCCGGACCAACATTCACACACGCACCACATCGTCTCGCAGGTGGCACAAGGAATTGCTGCTGGTGGCCACAGCTATGAAATTGCCGATCTGGCGGCGGAGCAGTTCGATCCGCGCTTCAATCAGGCCGATTTCGATCAGTTCAAAAGTGGTGCGCCATCGCCGACAGATGTGTTGGCGGAACAGCAACGCCTGGATCGCGCCGATGCATTGATTCTGGTTTATCCCATCTATTGGTGGTCGTTTCCGGCGCAGCTGAAAGGCTGGATCGATCGCGTTTTCACCCAAGGTTGGGCGTACGATGATGATGGCCAAACTGTGGTGAAAAAGCTCGGCCATTTGCAGGTGCATTTGCTGGCGCTGGGCGCGGCGAGCCAGCGCACCTATGTGCGTCGGGGCTATTTCAGCAGCATGCGCACGCAGATCGATGAGGGGATTTTTGGCTATTGCGGCGCGCCGGTGGTGACCAGCGAATTGCTGCTGCCAACCGATGAACATTATCCCCACGCGCATTACACGCTGGCAAACCAACTCGGACAGCGACTTTTTGACGTGAAGGAAATGGCATGAATCAACCCACTCGCCAGCGCATGTCACATCAGGCACGTCGTCAGCAACTAATTGGCGTGGCGTGGAATCTGGTGCGCGAGCAGGGCAGCGATGCGCTGACGTTAGGACGCGTGGGGGAAGAAGCGGGCGTCAGTAAACCGGTGGTCTACGATCATTTTGGTACGCGCCACGGTCTGCTCGCGGCGCTGTATGAAGATTTTGATCTGCGCCAGAACGCGATTATCGAGGCGGCGATGCATGCTGCCGGTGCCAGCCTTGCCGAGCGGGCTAATGTGGTGGCGTCGAGTTACGTCGATTGCGTGTTAACGCAGGGACGTGAAATTCCCGATGTGCTGTCGGCGCTCGATAGCACGCCGGAACTGGCGGAAGTGAAACGTAAATATCAGCTCGATTTCATTGAAAAATTCCGCAGCTGGTTTGCGGAGGCAACGTTGCCGCAAGCCAGCATGTGGGGAATGTTAGGCGCCGCCGATGCGATTTCCCATGCGGTGGTGTGCGGTGACATCAGCCAGCAGCAAGGATTAGCCGAACTTCAGGCGCTGATTCTGGCGCTGGTGGAACGTCACCAGTAACCTTTTATCCAGCCAACAGGAACAACAGATGTCATTACGCGAGATTGATAGCGATTGCTGGCAACAACTGGAAACCGGCGCAAGCGATCCCGATGCCGGTTTTCACTTCTTAACGCTCGCGTCGGTTGATCAACAGGGCAAGCCGCAGGCAAGGACGCTGGTGCTGCGCGCGGTTGACCGCGTCAAACGCACGCTGGAGTTGCACACCGATATGCGTAGCCCGAAATGGCAGGCGTTGGCGGTTAATTCAGACGTTACGGTTCTGGGATACAGCGCAAAAACGCAGCTGCGGTTGCAGGGAAAGGTCGAGCTGCACGCCGCGCACAGCTCAGTAGCTGAAGCGGCGTGGCAACGATTATCACGCCGTACGCAGCAAACCTATGCTGGCGCTGCGCCGGGAAGTGACATTGACCACCAATCCAATCATGTCGCTAACGCCGAGGATAATTTTGGCGTGTTGCTAATCCGAATTACCCAACTGGATTGGTGCCTGCTGGCGCGGGAAGATAATCAAAGAGCGTTGCTGAATTACACCGACGACGGCGCGCTAGTCAGCAGCAAATGGGTGCATCCGTAGCTAAGGCGTGCATTGTTGCTGCGCCTTGCGACGAACGTTAAACAGCAGAAAACTCGCCAGCGCCAATCCCCAAACGCCCGCCGCGCCATACAAAAGCACGTCGGAAAAACCGTCGGTGAGCACCTGCGCGGCAATATCGTGGTTCAATGAAACCTCGCCGCCGCCGGCGATGCGCTCGGCTAGCGAATGCACATCACTTTGTCCCGGCATAATGCGTTGCAAACTCGCCGCAATGCCCGCCACCAGCAAACTGCCCATCAGCGCGATATTGATGGCAAGCGTAATCAGGCGCGCGCTGATATCAATCCCCGACGCCATGCCAACGCGATTCCCCGGCACCGATCCGGTTGTGGTGTTGGTCACTGGCGTGTTGGTCAGTCCAAGCGCCATTCCAGCGAGCAGCGCGCCCGGCAGTAAACTCATCTGCTGCGCCACGGCGAACTTCATCAACATAAAGCCCGCGCCGATGGTGAATAATCCCAGCGGAATCATGCGCGCCGCGCCAAAGCGCACCACCAGTTTCTCGCCCAGCGGCGGCATCAGTAAGGTTGGTAAAGTGTAAGCCAGCAGCGCCAAACCGGTTGCCATGCTGCTGTAGCCAAGGCCGCTTTGATAATAGACCGGCAAATAAATCATCAGCGGCCAGAAGCTGAAGTTCATGCCAATCGAGCCCATCAATGCCCCGGAAAAGGCGCGGATACGGAACACGGAGAAATCAAACATCGGATGTGGATGGCGCTTCTCAATCCATACAAACAGCAGCGCGCTCAGTAGTGTAACCAGCAAAATCAGTTGTGCCGCGATGCTGTTCCAGCCGAGGCTGCTGCCCTGCGTAATGAGATAGGTGGCGCCGACCACGCTGAGCGATAAGGTAATCAGGCCGCTGAGATCGAGCTTTTGGGCTTCAGCATCGCGCGATTCGACCACATTTTTCAGCGCGAGGATCAGCGTCAGCAACGCGATAAATCCGTGTACCAGAAACACCCATTGCCAGCTAAACCAGGCAACCAGCATGCCGCCGATGATGGGTCCGAATCCCAGCCCAAAGCCAAAGGTAATGCCCCACGCGGCGAACGCACGGCTACGCGCTTTGCCCTGGGGAAACTGGAACGACAGAATCGCAATCAGGCAGGTTAACATCGCGCCACCGCTTAATCCTTGCAGCAAACGTCCGACAATCAGCCACAGCGCATTGCCCGCCAGTCCGCACAT
>Ga0308157_10006270_pt1 | contig 14369 bp, 9 predicted proteins | sample PhyBR1_FD_201035 | JGI IMG/M metagenome (GOLD analysis project Ga0308157, IMG submission 201035) | Phyllosphere microbial communities from UC Gill Tract Community Farm, Albany, California, United States - DLSLB.R1 | ecosystem: Host-associated > Plants > Phyllosphere > Unclassified | place: USA...
TCTCATGTTTCAAAAGAATTTTCATTCGATGAAATGCCAAAAGCTCATTTACAATTAGAAACAGGAAGAACAGTGGGGAAAGTTGTGGTTAATTTATAGTATCTAATAAATTCATCTATGTTTTTTTGTCACATCGAGCGCAGTCGAGATGCGATAAAGGTTCTCGACTACGCTCGAACTGACAATAGAACTAATTTATAAGTAGAAATTTATTATATTTTTAACCAAAAAGGTTCGTTTAAAAGAATATTTTAAACGAACCTTTTTAGTAAGCTATATTCTGAAATTATCGCTAATGAATTCTAACTACCATCAGCTCCAGTCACATTAACGTCAATTTCCTCATGCAAATGCCTGATGATTTCGGCGATAAGCCCGGTCCAGCCGGTTTGATGATTGGCGCCTAAACCTTTTCCGTTATCGCCATCAAAATATTCAAAGAACAAATGATTTTTATTGAAAAGCGGATCTTCCTGAAATTTTTTATACTCCCCATACATTGGAATTTTCTTATCGTTATCAGGAACAAATAATGCCAGTAATCTTTTGGCAACACCTTCAGCGGATTCTTTAAGATTAACCAAATTGCCTGATCCTGATGGAAATTCTACTTTAAAATCTTTTCCATAATATTCATGGAATTTTTCCAGGGAATCCAAAATCAAATAATTCATCGGAAACCAAATTGGACCTCTCCAATTGGAATTTCCGCCAAACATATCACCTGTAGCTTCAGCAGGTGTATAGTCTACCTGAATAGTTCCTCCATGATATTTAAATTTATAAGGATGCTCCTTGTGGTATTTAGATAATGAACGAACTCCAAAATCGGATAAAAATTCCTTTTCGTCAAACATGCGTTTGAGTATCATTTTCATACGATGTCCTCTTAAAGTCGAGAGTAATCGAGTTTCTCCTTTACCAGGGTTGTACCAACTGGAAATTAAACTTGCTAAGTCAGGACGGTTTTTCAAAACCCACTCTACCCGACGCTTGAATAATGGAAGTTTCTCCAGCAATTCTGGTGTTAATACCTCTACGGCAAATAAGGGAATTAATCCCACCATCGAACGAATTTTCAATAATTCGGCATCACCATTTGGTTTATGAAGCATGTCATAATAAAACTGATCTTCCTCGTCCCAAAGGCTAATTTGATTTTCACCTAACGCTTGTAATGCTCCGGAAATTTGCAAGAAATGCTCAAAGAATTTTGAAGCCATATCTTGATACACAGGATTTTTTAGTGATATTTCGCAGGCAATACGCAACATATTTAAGCAATACATTGCCATCCAGCCTGTACCATCCGCTTGTTCTAAATTGCCACCAGAAGGTAAATCAGATGAGCGGTCAAATACTCCAATATTATCCATCCCAAGGAATCCTCCTCCAAAGATATTGTTACCATTAGTATCTTTCAAATTAACCCACCAGGTAAAGTTGAGCAATAATTTGTGGAAAACTCTTTCCAGGAAAACTGTATCGCCAACTCCGTTGTTGGTTTTTTTATCAATTTCGTATACTTTCCAAGTAGCCCAGGCGTGTACAGGCGGATTTACATCAGAGAACGACCATTCATAAGCAGGAATTTGTCCGTTAGGATGCATGTAATATTCGCGCAAAATGACCAATAATTGTCTTTTGGCAAAATCAGGATCCAATCTTGCCAATGGTAAAGTATGAAATGCCAAATCCCATGCCGCAAACCACGGGTACTCCCATTTATCCGGCATCGAAAGGATGTTTGAAGTGTACATGTGTTTCCAGGTACTGTTTCTGCCTTCCATTCTGGATTTTTCTGGTTTTGGCGTTGATGGATCACCTTTTAACCATTGAAAAACATTGTAATAATACCATTGTTTGGTCCAGAGCATCCCTGCGTAAGCCTGACGTTGAATAGATTTTAATTTTTCGTCTTTTACACCTTGCTGAATTTCATTATAGAATTCATCTGCTTCGTCAATTCTTTTTTGGAAAATGGTTTCAAAATCTTCAAAAGCATCTTCTGGAGTTGTATTGGTAAATCGCAGACGGAATTCTTTTTTGCCATGAGCAGGAATAATGTCATTGTAATGCACTGCAGCTTTGGTTCCCGTGCTAAAAGGATTTACACTGTCTCGTTTGTTATGAATTATATAATCGTTGATTCCGTCTTTGGTATAGAGCGATTGGGCAGGAGATTTATATAATTTTTCGAAATTTGTTTTATTGTCGCAGAACAAAAATTCTTTGGAGTATTCAGCATACAAATTGAAGTTTCCAACCAATCGGTGTTGTACTTCTATATGCGAATTTCCTTTTCCGGTTAAAGTTGGTTTATGTTTGTAATTTTCATAACCCCAGCTCCAGGTATTTCTAAACCAAATAGTTGGCAATACTGTAATCGGAGCAGCAATTTTGGAACGATTTTCAACAGTAATTTTAATCAAAATATCTTGTTCATCGGCTTTGGCATATTCCATAGTGATGTCAAAATATTCGTTTTTGTCAAAAACTCCAGTGTCGATTATTTCGTATTCAGGTTCCTGACGGCTTCGTTTTTTACTCTCTTCAATTAATTTCTCGTATGGAAAAACTGCATGAGGATATTTATACAGCATTTTTTGATAGGAGTGCGTTGGAGTAGCGTCTTGGTAATAATAGATTTCTTTGACATCTTCCCCGTGATTGGATTCGGCTGGCGTTAGTCCAAAAAGGCGCTCTTTTAGGATTCGGTCTTTGTGGTTCCAAAAAGCAAAAGCAAAACAAACATGTTGCTTATTATCTGAAATTCCTCCAATTCCTTCTTCTCCCCAGCGATATGCTTTGGATCGAGCCATGTCATGTGTAGTACTTCCCCAGGCATAGCCACTTTGAGAATAATCTTCTCTAACGGTTCCCCATTGTCTTTCGCTTAAATAAGGACCCCATTTTTTCCAACCTTTATTATCTGTTCTTAATTCTAATCTTGCCCTTTCAGCGCACTTTTCTTCATTTGTTTCTGACATATTCGTACTCATTGTTTCCGGTTGCAATTTAACTAAAACGCTCTTAAAAAGGCTTATAGAAATCACAAAAATCAAGGGGGATAATTACTCAAACGTTATATGTGAACCGTTTTATTTACTGACTTGCAATAAGTTCAGAATTTGCTGAACTTTTATTGGTGATGGATTAGGTGTAATATGGAATTTTTACGGTTTGTCTTTTGAAAAAACAAAATTATAACACATAAGATTGGTGAGCATAGAATATTTGACTAAATAAAAATTCAACTACAAAAGTCAATTTCAAACCCAAAAGCCGCGTGAGGGATAGCAGTAAGCTACCGAAGTAGCGCGTATAGCCCGACCCCGTTGAGGAAAGGAGCTTTGTAAGCGTTGCTATAAGTTAGCTCCTTTTCTCAACGGGGTCACGCCCAGATAATTAATCAACGGTTAGTCTTCGAAACTATAATTCGGTTTGGTATTGTGGTTTTAGATTTTTTATCATTTCGGCGGTCATTGTTTCCAAGTCGAATTGATGATTCCAACCCCAGTCTTCTCTGGCTCGGCTGTCGTCGATACTTGCGGGCCAACTGTCGGCAATTTTTTGACGAAAGTCGGGATTGTAAGTAACTTCTAGTTCGGGAATGTGTTTTTTGATTTCGACAGCAATTTCGGCAGGAGTGAAACTCATTGCGGCGAGATTATAAGAAGAGTGAATCTTGATTTGCTCTTTTGGCGCTTTCATAATGTGTATGGTCGCGGCAATGGCATCGTCCATGTACATCATTGGCATTTTGGTTTCAGGATTTAAAAAGCACTCGTATTTACCGTCGCTAATAGCTTTGTGGTAAATATCTACAGCATAGTCGGTGGTTCCTCCGCCTGGTTCGGTCGTCCAGCTGATCAATCCAGGATAACGGATGCTACGAACATCGACACCAAAAATATTATGATAGTATTCGCACCATCTTTCACCAGCTTGTTTGCTGATGCCATAAACCGTCGAAGGCTCCATAATGGTGTATTGAGGCGTATTTTCTTTGGGAGTTGTAGATCCAAAAACAGCGATGCTCGAAGGCCAGAATACCTTTTTTATTTTTCCGGCTTTCGCCAAATTCAGGACATGAAATAATGAATTCATATTAAGATCCCAAGCGAAGGCAGGATTTTTTTCGGCAGTTGCAGATAGTAAAGCGGCCATCAAATACACATCGGTGATTTGGTGAATTTCTACTAGATGTTCGATTTGATTAAAATCCAAAGCGTTGACTACTTCGAAATGCCCAGAATTGACTACCTCATTATTTAATTTTCGAATATCAGAGGCGATAACATTATCGATTCCATAAAGGGCTCGGAGTTGGTGAGTCAATTCGGTACCTATCTGACCGCAAGCGCCTATTATTAAGATCTTTGGATTCATTTTGGTTAGTTTAGTGAAACAAAGATAACGATTTCGTTAAATATCACAATTATGCAAAAAAAGTTATAAAAATCACAAAATGTTTTTCAATAATCAATATTTGTGTTCTTTTTGAATGATTAAATTCAGATAAAAAGACGAATTGCCAACAGATTGTTATTCTAATATCGAAATTCGGTATTGTAAATTTACTTTGTAACTTTGTGCTTCAAATAATTTTGGAAATGAACAATAGATTAGCGCTACTTTTTTTGGTGATTTTGATGCAGTTTTCGTGTAATACTAATAGCGAAAAACGTCTTGCAGATCAAGTGAGAGATGCGAAAAAAAGAGAAGTAATTTTTACCAATATAAAAAAAGAATGGAATTTTTTTGATTCTCCAATCAATGAAACTTCCGAAGCAACTATGTCTTCATGGCCACAATGGCGTGAATTTATGGCAGAATTGGCGAATAAACCAACAAAAAAAATTACTGATTTTCAAAAGAAATCCAAAGTGCTGACCAAAAAAGCGATGGCTCTCAATTTGAATATTCCACCTCAATTTGATACTCCACAAATAAGAAGCCGAATTGCAACGTTGATCACCCAAGTGCAAATGCTGGATTTGTATATTAATCTTGATGATATTTCGGATAAAAAAGTAACGAAACTCGTGGCTGAAATAAATATTGAATTGGTGTCTTTACAAAGACAAATGGACAAGATTGTGGAGAAAAGCAAAATTCCGATGGAAGCTGGAGAGTCCGAATTGTTACAAATGATTAAAGATACTGCGAGAGCAATTCCATCTGGAAATTCACCAATGCCTGTTAATCCAGTTAATCCGAGTAATAATATTAATCCAAACGGAGTACAACGTTGAGTAAAGCTACAGTATATTCGGTTTATGATTCATCTCCCAAAACGGCTCAGATTGTAGCTAGTTTACAGGCGAATAATCAGGTAAAAATGCATTTGGAAGGTTTGTTGGGATCGGCAACTTCTTTTGTAATTCAGGCACTTTTTAAGAAAGCAGAACTTCCTTTTTTGGTGGTTTTAAATAATAAAGAAGAATCCGCTTATTATTTGAACGACTTGGAACAAATGATAGGAGAGCAGGATGTATTGTTTTATCCGGGTTCTTTCCGTCGTCCGTACCAAATTGAAGAAACGGATAATGCCAATGTTTTGCTTCGCGCTGAAGTTCTCAACCGTATCAATTCCCGCAAAAAACCAGCCGTAATTGTTACCTATCCCGAAGCGCTTTTTGAAAAAGTAGTGACTCGTCAAAATTTGGATAAAAACACTTTGAAAGTAAGTATTGGCGATAAAATTTCGATTGATTTCCTCAATGAAGTTTTATTTGAATACGAATTCAAAAGAGTCGATTTTATTACAGAACCTGGAGAGTTTTCCGTTCGTGGAGGAATCGTAGACGTGTTTTCATTTTCGAATGATAATCCGTACCGAATAGAGTTTTTTGGCAATGAAGTGGAGAGCGTCAGAACTTTTGATGTGGAAACCCAATTGTCATTGGAACAAAAGAAAAAAATCACCATTATCCCTAATGTTGAAAATAAAGTTTTTCAAGAAAACAGAGAGAGTTTTCTAGATTATATCAATGAAAAGACGGTTTTGTTTTTTCAAAATACGGAGAATCTTTTATACGAATTGGACAAGCAATTCGGCAAAGCCGAAGAAGCTTATGAGAAACTTTCCAAAGACATAAAACATGCTACCCCAGAGCAATTGTTCTTGAATCAAAAAGCATTTGTGCAGAGAGCTTTGGATTTTTCGGTGGTGGAATTTAGTTCTAAAGCTATTTTCAAAACCACTAAAAAGTTTGAATTTCATATTCAGCCGCAACCATCATTCAATAAACAATTTGATTTGTTGATGAATAATTTGAGTGACAATCATTTTAACGGTTATCAAAATTATTTGTTTTGTTCGAATGAAGCGCAGACCAAACGTTTTCACGATATTTTTGAATCTTTAGATGAAGCGAATTCTGAGAATATCCGAAAGCAATACAAAACAATTGTGTTGCCTTTGTATCAAGGTTTCATCGATCAGGAAAACCAAATTTGTTGTTATACCGACCATCAGATTTTTGAGCGTTATCATAAATTCAGCATCAAAAATGGCTATTCTAAAAAGCAAAATTTAACTTTAAAAGAACTTACCTCTTTATCCGTTGGCGATTATGTAACGCACATCGATCACGGAATCGGGAAGTTTGGCGGTTTGCAAAAAATACAAGTCGAAGGCAAAACGCAGGAAGCTATTAAACTAGTTTATGCCGATAATGATATTGTGTATGTGAGCATTCATTCGTTGCACAAAATTTCAAAATACAACGGAAAAGATGGAACGCCACCCAAAATTTACAAATTGGGTTCGAATGCCTGGAAAGCTTTAAAACAAAAAACCAAAGCAAGAGTCAAAAATATTGCCTTCAATTTGATTCAGTTGTATGCTAAACGTCGATTAGAAAAAGGATTCCAATTTGCGCCTGACAGTTATTTGCAAAATGAGTTGGAAAGTTCTTTTATTTATGAAGATACTCCAGACCAAATCAAATCGACTCAGGAAGTCAAAGCCGATATGGAAAGCGAACGTCCAATGGACCGCTTGGTTTGTGGTGACGTAGGATTTGGTAAAACCGAGGTTGCGATTCGTGCCGCTTTTAAAGCTGTAGATAATAGCAAACAGGTAGCGGTTTTGGTTCCAACGACCATTTTGGCATACCAACATTATAGAACTTTTAGTGAAAGGTTGAAAGATATGCCTGTTTCTATTGGTTATTTGAACCGTTTTAGAACTGCCAAACAAAAAGCTGAAACCTTAAAACAATTAGCCGAAGGAAAACTCGATATTGTCATTGGAACACACCAATTGGTCAATAAAAATGTAGTTTTCAAAGACCTTGGATTATTAATTGTAGATGAGGAGCAAAAATTTGGGGTTAATGTAAAAGACAAACTCAAAACGATTGCTGCGAATGTCGATACTTTGACTTTGACCGCAACCCCAATCCCTAGAACCTTACAATTTTCGTTGATGGCGGCGAGAGATTTATCAGTGATTACAACGCCTCCGTCAAATAGATATCCTATAGAAACGAATGTTGTTGGATTTAATGAAGAGTTAATTCGTGATGCGATTTCGTATGAAATTCAACGCAACGGGCAGGTTTTCTTTATCAATAATAGAATAGAAAACATCAAGGAAATTGCAGGAATGATTCAGCGTTTAGTGCCAAGCGCCCGAGTGGGAATTGGTCACGGACAAATGGAAGGTGCCAAATTGGAAGAGTTGATGCTGGCTTTCATGAACGGCGAGTTTGATGTTTTGGTGGCAACAACCATTATCGAAAGTGGTTTGGACGTTCCAAATGCTAATACGATTTTTATCAATAATGCCAATAATTTCGGGTTGTCCGATTTGCATCAAATGCGAGGTAGAGTAGGACGTAGCAATAAGAAAGCGTTTTGTTATTTTATTTGTCCGCCGTATTCTCACATGACCGAAGATGCGCGAAAACGAATTCAGGCTTTAGAGCAATTCAGCGAACTAGGAAGCGGTTTGAATATCGCTATGAAAGACTTGGAAATTCGTGGCGCCGGAGATTTATTAGGTGGTGAACAAAGTGGTTTTATCAACGATATTGGCTTTGACACCTATCAAAAAATCATGAACGAGGCCATCGAAGAATTGAAGGAAAACGAATTTAAAGAATTGTACCCTGAAGAGAATAATATCGAAACTAAAGATTATGTAAAAGATCTGCAAATCGATACGGATTTTGAGTTGTTATTTTCCGATGAATATATCAATAACGTTACCGAGCGTTTGAGTTTGTACAACGAATTGGCAGATGTAAAAAACGAAGAAGAATTGGTTGTTTTCCAAAATAAATTGATTGACCGTTTTGGCCCAATGCCACCAAGAGCAATTGCTTTGATGAACAGTATCCGTATGAAATGGATCGCTACCAGAGTCGGAGTCGAGAAATTGGTACTGAAAAAAGGCAAGATGATTTGCTATTTTGTTTCCGATCAACAATCAGATTATTACCAATCGAAACGTTTCCACAAAGTGATTCAGTTTGTACAAACGAACAGCAATATTTGTGTCATGAAAGAAAAACAAACCCCTGCTGGTTTACGACTTTTATTGACCTTTGATAATGTGAAATCGACAAGAGTTGCTTTGGAAATGATGCAGAAGTTGGGTGGGGAGTAAATTGCTTTAAATATTTTTAACTTCAAGTTTCAAATATTTTAGTAAATTTGATATAAATAACTGGATATGAACATTCAAACAGAAAAATCGTTTTTAATTGATTTACTTCAAAACAGTACAGATGTTTCACTAATTCAAAAAGTGAAAAAATTTGTTTTGCAGGAAATGAATACTGCTATTCTTCCAAATAAAGAACACGATAAAATGATTGCTGAATCGGAAGAAGATATTAAAAATGGCAAAATTCACAGTCAACGCGAGGTTCAAGAAATAATTGAAAGTTGGAAAGTATAAAGCCTGTATTTTGGACAGCTCGATCAGTTAAAGATTTGGAAAAAATAACTCGGTTTAATGCTACTTTATTTGGTTTTGAAAAAGCAATCGAAATCGCATTATCCATCAGAAGCCATACTGAAATTTTAGAAAGTAACCATTTCAAAGAAATAGGTTCTGTTGATGAAGAATTTTTACATCTCAAACGAAAGTATAGAAAATTAATTCATTATCATTGCAAGATTACTTATAGAGAAGGAACAACAAAAATTTATATTAATCGCATTTTCGATACTAGACAAAATCCCAATAAAAACAAATAATTGACACTTTTTAAGTGTTTTTGAAGAAGCTGTATGGCTTCTTTTTTTATTTCTATTACAACCCACTGTAACTCAATCAATGTCATTATCTTGCAACGATTGTATTAGTAAAAATTAAAAGTTCTTAAATATATGAAAAATAAGCAAAGCGCACAAAGACATATAGTTTCGAAGTATTAAAAATTTAAACAACCATACAATTAATTTAAACAAAAAGTTATATGAAATAAATTTTAGCAGTCTTTGTGGCTTTGCAATAGTATATGAGAGTTACAAATGCTTAGTAACGAATGATCAAGAATAAATTGCGATGCAAATATAAGCAACAAACTTTAATGAGACAATTCCTAACCAAACCAGTTTTCATCTCGTTACTTCCTCCACCAAATAAAAAATAGATTTAAAATCAATTTCACTCGTATGTTCTAAACCAATTTCACAGGTTCTGCTGGTAGAATAACCTTCTTTGCAATTGCTCGGAATTTGAGCTTTTAAGTGACGTAATCCGTGTTCATTTAGTTCAGGAATCAGGAAGCCTCTATCTCCTGCAAAACCGCAACAATTACTATCTATTAAAGTAACTTTCTCAGCACAGAGTTGTGACAAAGCTAAGAGCTGTTCCATTTTACCAATTTTTTTGACCGAACAAACGGGAAAAACAGCTACCGTATCTTTTTTGTTTTTAATAGTCAAATTTGGCATCACATAATCCAGCATGAATTCAATCGGATCTACAATTTCTAAGGCATTTGAAAATTCTTCTTTCGAATGATAAAAACACGGACTCATGTCATACAAAACAGGATATTTTCCGTTTTCCGAAGCTTCTAAAAGAGCCGTTTCTAATGCTGCTGATTGCGTGTGATTCGCTTCGGCAAAGCCTTTGCTTGAAAAAGGCATTCCGCAACAAAGATTGTCGATAGATTTTGGGTAAATTATAGTAAACCCAGCCCGAAGCAATAATTGATGAGTAAGCGCAGTCAATTGAAGATCATCTTCACTTTGAAAACTATTTTTTCCCATACTTCTATTAATGCAGGAAGGAAAATAAACGACTTTTAAATCAGAGTTTGTATTCATTGTTTTTTGTGGTTTAACCGGATATTTTTTAAATAAACACGAATTTAACGAATTGGTTTTGAGTAAATTAATTAAGCAAACTTTATTAGGCTTAATGAATTAGTGGAAATTAGTGGAATTTGTGTTACCCTTTAATCTGTGCATTTGCGGTTACTTTTCATTTATTTTATCAGCTCCTTTTGGCATTTCCGGAATCCATTTTGGTACTTTTTTAAAACTTATAAAATGAATACCATCAGATAATGAAGTCATAATTTTTGTTCCAAATAAAGAATGAAAAAACGAAACGGATTTCAAACCAATTCTTAAACCAGCTGTAGTTCCGGCCATATGAGATCCTATATAAGAAGCTACTTTTTTATCACCAGAATCCAGTTTGTTGGCACGCCATTCTTTTACAAATTTTCCCGTATCAATATAAACAGGGCAAGCCAAAGCACAAAGACCGTCGGTAGCACATGTTTCGTCTAATTGATAAGTAACATCTTTTTGAATTTCAGCCAATCGTTGCGGATCAGAATTTGTTTCTTCCAAACGACTAATTTCTCTGGCGATTACAATGCGTTGTCTTGGCGACAAAGTCAAACCTTCGGAAACGCAATGCGGTTCGCAAAATCCACATTCCATACATTTATCTACAATGGCGTGCGATTCCGGCATTGGTTTTAAATTCTTGAGATGCGCTTTAGGATCAGGATTAATTAAAACATCTGGATTGATTTTATTATTAGGATCAAAAATGTTTTTGATGCGTTTCATGATTTCGTAAGCCGCTGCTCCCCATTCTTTTTCTACAAATGGAGCCATATTACGACCGGTTCCATGTTCTGCTTTTAAAGAGCCATTGAAGCGGTCAACGACCAGAATTGCTAATTCCGACATTAATTTTTCATAACGATCAACTTCTGTTTGGTTTGAAAAATCCTGAGAAAACACAAAATGCAAATTCCCTTCTAAAGCATGACCAAACAAAACAGCATCGTGATATTCATATTTTTTAAATAAATCTTTCAAAGCTAAACAAGCATCTGCCAGTTGAGGTAGCGGAAAAGCAACATCTTCAATAATTACGGAAGTTCCGTTTTTTCTCAGTCCACCAACAGTTGGCAACAAACCTTTTCGAGCTTTCCAATTGAAATAATATTGTTTTGGATTGGTGGTGAATTCATAATCCGTATAAGTTGGAATGGATTGAATCTGAAACCTAACTTGTTCTTGTTTCTGATTTAAAACTAGTAAATCGTTATCCCGGCATTCAACCAATAAAGCACAAGCGGATTCCGGTAAAGATGAGAAATATTTAGGTGCTTCAGGATCATTTTCAACCGAGCGAATAGATTCACGATCTAATAATTCTACTGCAGCAACAGGACTTGCTTTTAATAAAATAGTCGCATTGCAAGCGTCCTGAATACTATTAAAGATAAGCAACGAACAGGATTTGTACTTTTCGTCAATAATGGTTTTGAACGTTACATTAGAAATAAAAGCCAAAGTTCCTTCAGAGCCAACCATCAGATGTTTGATGATTTCAATCGGATCTTCGTAATCGACCAAAGCGTTGATGCTATAACCGGTTGTATTTTTTATTTTGAATTTGTTTTTAATAAAGTGATAAAGCGTTTCATCATTTTTAATCGAATCCCTTAAACTTTCAATTTCTTCAATTAAAGCCGTTTGATTTTTTTTGAAATCAGCAACACTGTTTGAATCTGCAGTGTCAAGAAGCGTTCCATCATGCAATACAATTCGAATATCCGCTATAGTTTGATAGGAGTTTTGAGCCGTTCCGCAACACATTCCGCTCGCATTATTGGCAACAATTCCACCAATCATCGCTGCTCCGATTGAGGCTGGATCGGGTCCAATTTTTAATCCGTGTGGTGCTAAGAATGTGTTGGCTCTTGCACCAACAATTCCTGGTTCTAATTTTATTTTTTGATTATTATCTAAAAGTTCAAAATTTTTCCACCCATGCGTTGCCACAACCAAAACAGAATCGGTAATGGCCTGCCCGGACAAACTGGTTCCAGCGGCACGAAAGGTTAAAGCGATATTAAGTGATTTTGCCTGTTTGATGATTTCAACAACTTCGGATTCGTTATGAGCCAAGACTACAATTTTCGGAATCAATCTGTAAAAACTGGCATCGGTTCCATAAGCAAGAGTTTGCAGTGGATTCGTTAAAATACGTTTAGGATCAATAGTCTTTGATAAAATGTCTTTTAACTTCTGATAAGATGGAGCCAGCATAGAGATAGTATTTTTATAAATAAAAGCATTTTTTAAAGCAAAACATACCAAAAAAAGCAATTGTAATGAAAGCGTAAATTTAGGTATAAATAAATTTTTGAAAGTCTTTAGCAACTAAATATTATAAGTCATCTAGTCAATTTAAATCCATTGCTGTTTTTTGAAACTATTTTTAATTTAAAATCTAAAAATTAGAATTTTTAAATAAATCCAGTTGTGTTTAACGGTGTTATTTCTTACAGAATATGATATTTAATAATGTGCTAAAATTTTTTTATAAAAAAAATAACAAGTCATTTTTACTACGAAAACAATTGAAATTTTAAGAATAAAATTTTTATTAAAAAAAAATCTCTGTTACAACGTTATAGTTGATTTATAAGGGATTAGAGGATGTGTTTCCTGATATTTATCATGTTTTTTGTTTTTTTTCTCTGGTAATTTTACTGTACTAAAAGAGATCGAAAACACAACAACAATATATATTTTTTAAAATAAAATAAAAATGGAAAATCAAAAAAACATTCTGGAACCTGTTTTAAAGCAAACAGAGATTAAGAAAAATGGCACTAAAGTAGCAGAAACTAATCCTGTTCCTTTAGTTAATGCAGTGGAACATGTGAATGAGCTTGCCAAAAAAGCTGAGGTTGCTTTACAGAAATTCTTATTATTAAATCAAGAACAAGTAGATAAAATTGTTGCAAAAGTTTCTGTGGCAGCTATCGACAAGCACGGTGAATTAGCGCTTCATGCTGTTCAGGAAACTGGACGTGGTATTTTTGAAGACAAAGCGACCAAAAATATGTTTGCTGCCGAAAATGTTACCAATCGTTTGAAAAACGTAAGAACCGTTGGTGTTATCGGTGAAGATCCAATTAGCGGCGTAGTTGAAATTGCTGAACCTGTAGGGGTTATTTGTGGAGTTACGCCTACTACCAATCCAACATCGACTACCGTTTTCAAAGCAATTATTTCATTAAAAACCAGAAACCCAATTATATTTGGTTTCCACCCATCGGCACAACAATGTTCTAAGGCGGCTGCTATTGTAATAAGAGATGCTGCAATCGCTGCTGGTGCTCCGGAAGATTGTATACAATGGATTGAATATCCTTCGATTGAGGCTACAAATGCTTTGATGAATCACCCAACAGTTGCTACTATTTTGGCAACAGGAGGAAACGCAATGGTGCGTGCTGCTTACTCTTGTGGAAAACCAGCTTTGGGAGTTGGTGCCGGAAACGTTCCTGCTTATATCGAAAAAACAGCTGATATCAAACAAGCAGTAAACGATATTGTTTTGTCAAAATCATTTGACAATGGAATGATTTGTGCTTCGGAACAAGCGGCTATAATTGATACTGAGATTTATAAAGAAACAATTGCGGAGTTCAAACGTCTTCATGTTTATTTCGTAAATGAAAAAGAGAAAAAGCAATTAGAAGAGTATATGTTTGGTGCTGCGGCTAATGGATTGAGTTGTTCAGAAGCTAAATTAAATTCGGCTATTGTTGGAAAATCTCCTCAATGGATCGCTGAACAAGCAGGTTTCTCAGTTCCTAAAGATATTGTGATTATTGCTGCTGAGGTTTCAGAAGTTGGACCTAATGAGCCATTAACTCGTGAAAAACTTTCTCCTGTATTAGCAATATTAAAATCGGTTTCAACGGAAAACGGAATCAAATTGTCTGAGCAAATGGTAGAATTTGATGGTTTAGGTCACTCGGCTGCTATCCATACTAAAGATCAAAATATTGCAAAAGAATTTGGTATTAAAGTAAAAGCGATCCGTGTAATTTGGAATTCGCCTTCAACTT
>Ga0308157_10006276_pt1 | contig 14365 bp, 14 predicted proteins | sample PhyBR1_FD_201035 | JGI IMG/M metagenome (GOLD analysis project Ga0308157, IMG submission 201035) | Phyllosphere microbial communities from UC Gill Tract Community Farm, Albany, California, United States - DLSLB.R1 | ecosystem: Host-associated > Plants > Phyllosphere > Unclassified | place: USA...
TTATTTGAATAATTTCTGAGCAAATTCATAAAGACAGCGTCTCCAAGTCAGCCATTCGTGGTAAGTTCCGGCGGATTTATATTGGACGAAAGGATATTTGTTTTGATTTAAATAATTAGCCAAAACATCATTATAATTGATGAAGCGCTGGTCTTCTTTTTCTCCAATTCCCATGAAAAAGAAAGGTTTCGATTTTGACTTTAATAGATTTTCAATAGGCAATTCTTTGAAAGGCTGCATTTCCGTTCCTTCATAAATCACAGGACTGAATGAACCGACGGCCGTAAACAATTCCGGATGAGCAGAACCGATGAACATCGCCTGATAACTTCCCCGTGAAAGTCCTGCAATGGCTTGACTTTGATTGGTTTTATATTTTTTATTGATGTAAGGAATCAGTTCCTGAACTACAATTTTGTCGAGGTTTTTTGTGGAAAGAACCGTTCTTGGATAATCATCGGGCATCTTTTCCTGTTCAGGATTTAGTGCAACGCCGTAATCCATCACCACAATCATCTCTTTAGCTTTTCCTTCTGCAAAAAGATTGTCCAGAATATTTTTGATATAACCTTGCTTTTCCCAACCTGTGATATCCTCGCCGGTTCCGTGATAAAGGTATAAAACAGGGAAATTTTTAGTTCCATAACCCGGTGGCAAATATACTTTGAAATTCCGTTTCCCATTTGTAATTTCGGAATCCAGAATGTCATCAACAATTTTTCCGTGTTTCACATTTTTCTCAAAGAAGAAATCTTCACCGGAAGGGATTTCTATTCCGCTCGTCGGTTGTCCGTAACCGAAATATAATTCTGTATTTGGGTCATTAGTTCGTTTTCCATCAACATTGAACCAATAATAATGAAAACCGATTTCTAAAGGCGAAGTGGAAAAATGCCAAAATCCGTCAGTTCCTTCTGCAGCGTCATATGACAGCTTCTGCATTCCATCTCCGCCTTCTATTTCAACAGATTTTGCCTTCGGAAAATACACTTGGAACTCAGCTTTTCGTTTGGCATCAATTCTAGGAAATTCTTTTCCAGATTTCGCCGTTGAAGAGGTTTTATAATTCTGAGAAAATACAAGCGATGAACTTAGAGTAAGAACAAGCGATATTATTTTAAATGTTTGCATTGATGTCAATTTGAATGGCTGAATTTAAGAATTCATTATCCTTTCAACAAAAAAACCGCCACTAAATGACGGTTTTTATTTTATGTATTAGAATTTTAGTAATTTCCTTCATCCTGAAGTTCCTTAGTCTGATATTCCTGAACCAATTCTATTGCGTTATTAATCACATCACTCAGAGCTGTAATAAAAGTGCCTTCTTCCGCCAGACTCATTGCATGTTTCAGAGCATCAATCTCCTTTGGTATGCACTCATAGCTCACGCTTTTATCTATACTTTGGATGCCTTCTATAATCAATCCGTTGATTTCGTCTTCCAGTCTGCCTCTCAAATGTTTTTCATTCCTGATAATGATGTGATCAAACATTCTTGCCGCGATTTTACCACATTCGCGGATATCACCATCTCGTCTATCTCCCACTCCTGAAATAATTCCGATTTTTTTGTTAGATTCTATATTTTTTAGGTAATCTTCAATCGCTTCATAACTCGCAGGATTATGAGCAAAATCAATCATCACTTTGAAGTTCTTGAATTTGAAAATATTCAGTCTTCCAGGTGTTAACTGCGCACTTGGGATGAAAGTTGTCAAAGCTAAAGCAATATTCGGAATTTCGAAACCGTAAACGTATGCCGCCAAAGATGCTGCTAAAACGTTTGCAATCATAAACTTCGCTTTGCCTTCCATTGTGATTGGAATATTCTTCACTCTTTCGATCCGGATTTTCCATTCGCCTTTTTTGATGGTCACAAATCCATCTTCATAAACGCAGGTTATTCTGCCATCTTTTGCAAACCTTTTGATATGCGGGTTATTCTCATCCAGGCTAAACAAGGCTACTTTCGAGCGCAAATCATCCGCAAGTCTCATAGAATATTCGTCATCAGCATTCAGGATGCACCAGCCATCTTTTTTCACACTGTCCAGAACGACCCGTTTTACTCTTGTCAAATCTTTGAGGTTATGAATATCACTGATACCCAAATGGTCTTCCTTAATATTAGTCAAAACGCCAATATCGCAAGTTCCGAATCCTAATCCTGAGCGCAAAATTCCGCCTCTTGCAGTTTCCAGAACAGCAAACTCAACCGTTGGGTCTTTCAGAATAAATTCTGCTGACATAGGTCCCGTTGTATCGCCTTTCTGAAGCAAGGTATTTTGGATGTAGATTCCGTCAGACGTTGTGAATCCAACTCTTTTTCCATTATTTTTAACAATATGAGCCAGAAGTCTTGTTGTAGTCGTTTTTCCATTCGTTCCCGTTACCGCAATAATCGGAATTCTGAATTCTTTTCCCTGAGGATAAAGCATATCTACAACCGGAGCCGCTACGTTTCTTGGCAAACCTTCGCTCGGAGCAAGATGCATTCTGAAGCCTGGCGCGGCATTCACTTCTAGAATCGCGCCGCCACTTTCTTTCAAAGGCTGAGTCAGATTTTCCGCCATAATATCGATTCCGCAAACGTCTAATCCGATGATTCTGGAAACCCGCTCTGCCATCTGCACATTTTCCGGATGAATCATATCTGTAACATCGATGGAAGTTCCGCCTGTTGAAAGGTTTGCTGTGGATTTTAAGTAAACAATTTCCCCTTTTTGAGGAATGGTTTCTAACGTATAATTCAGTTTTTCGAGAAGTTCATTGGTATCTTTATCGACATCGATTTCTGTCAAAACATTTTCGTGTCCGTAGCCTCTTCTTGAGTCTGTATTTTCTTTATCAATCAGTTCCTGAAGATTCAGTTCACCGTCGCCTACCACGTGAGCAGGCACTCTTCTGGCTGCAGCAACCATTTTGTGATTAATTACTAAAACTCTGAAATCGAAGCCGGTAATATACTTTTCTACAATAACTTTTCTCGAATATTTTTGAGCATATTCAAGTCCTATAACTGCCGTTTCATAATCATTGACATTGATGGAAGCACCTTTTCCGTGGTTCCCGTCCAAAGGCTTGATGACAATCGGGTAACCAATTTTTTTGATGGCATAATCCAAACCTTCCTCATCTACAACCAGACTTCCAGATGGAACCGGAATCGCTGCATCTTCCAGCATTTTTTTCGTCAGTTCCTTGTTACACGCAATATCTACAGCAATGCTGCTCGTATTTCCTGTAATTGTAGCCTGGAATCTTTGTTGATTAATGCCGTAACCTAACTGAACCAAAGAATTTTTCCCTAATCGAATCCACGGAATTCTTCTGGAAACGGCTTCTTCAACAATACTTCCCGTAGATGGTCCCAATCTTTCTCTCTCACGGAGTTCTTTCAGATTATGGATACATTTTTCTATATCATATTCTTCTGCGCTCATCAGACATTCTGCAATTTTCACGGCTTCTTCTGCTGCAAAAATTCCTGCCTGTTCTTCTTTGTAGTTGAAAACCACATTGTAAACGCCTGGCGTCTTGGTTTCGCGTGTTCTTCCAAAACCCACTTCCATTCCTGCCAAGGTCTGGATTTCCAATGCAATATGTTCAATTACGTGTCCCATCCACGTTCCCATTTCCACGCGTTTGAAAAATCCACCAACGCAGCCTTCTGAACATCTGTGAGAAATTAATGATGGAAGCAATTGTTCTATTCGTTCCCGGAAACCTTCGATTTTGTTGGTTGGAAAATGTTCTGTTTCTTCTAAATCCAGACGCATTTGTATTAATTTTTTTCTGGTAATACTCCAGATATTTGGGCCTCTTAAGACTTGTATTTTTTCGATTTTCATATTTAAAGTAGTAGATGTTAAAGATTAGAATTTTGATATTAGATTTAAAATCAATTTTTAAAAAACATTTTTTAATAAAAGTATGCCAATTAAAAGCTCGTTTAAAATCAATTAAAAAATTCACCTTTATCAAAGATAATAGAAAAGCTATTAATTAAAAAAAAATCATCAATAAATATTTCTCTATAAAATAAATTCGTTATCATTTTGACAAATAAATTAATAATTTGTTAATTTAAAATCATCAATTTCAACAAATAAGTATTTAATAATTAAAACTTTAAATATAGCGTCTTAATTTTTGCCCCTTAAAAATGAGGTGTATTCTGTTATGATTTATTATTTTTGTTTGATATGGAAGCAAAAGGAAAACTAGTCATCATTGGAGGTGCTGTAAACAAAGGTAGTTTTACGGAGACCAGTTTTGACCAAAATGTTGAAAAAAACCTCAACTTTTTTGAACGAGGAATCCTCAGAAAAATCATTGATGAATCCAAACTAAAGGAAGAATCTGTCATAGAAGTTATTACAACTGCGTCTCAAATCCCTGACATTGTGGGACCAGAATACAAGAAAGCTTTCGAATATCTTGGAATCCAGAATTGTAATATTTTGGACATCCAGAACCGTGAACAAGCTAATAGTGATGCAATTGTTGCAAGAGCAAACGCAGCAGATGTTGTGATGTTTACAGGTGGCGACCAACTTCGCCTGACTTCAATTCTTGGCGGAACACGCTTCCACGATTCTATTCTGAACAAATATCAAAACGAAGATTTTATCTACGCAGGAACTTCTGCAGGTGCTGCAGCAGCATCCGAAAATATGATTTATCAAGGTTCCAGCTCCGAAGCTCTCTTGAAAGGTGAAATCAAAACCACGCAAGGACTTGGCTTTATTGAAAATGTCATCATTGATACGCACTTTGTACAGCGCGGAAGAATCGGAAGGTTGTTTCAGGCAGTCGTGAATAATCCGAGAACATTGGGAATTGGTCTTGGTGAAGATACTGGATTATTCATAGAAAATGGTGTGATGACGGCAATTGGTTCTGGTTTGGTGATTATTGTTGATGGTCTTCAAATTAAAGATACGAATTTGACGAATGTGGATTTGGGCCAGCCGATTTCAATTAAAAATCTGGTCGTAGATGTGCTTTCTATGAACGATACTTTTGATTTGAAATCCAGAGAAATGACAATTGTAAATTCTCAGTACAATCCAATCCCGCAAGTTCTGCCGAATAGTTAATAATAAGGTTAGAAATTAGATTTTAGAAGTAAGAAGTAAACACTTTTGATTTCTTTGTACAATTTTTATAATCAATATTTTTATATCTTTCAACAATGTCAGTCTGAGGTTCTCGAAGACATATAAAAACTAAACCTCCATACTAAATATGAAAATTATCATCCACGGCGGATTTTTCTCCGAAAGCAGTCAAAACAATGAAGTGAAAGTTGCCAAACAAAACTCATTGAAAGATATTGCGAAAAAGTCTTACGAATTTCTTCAAAACAATTCTGCTTTTGACACTGTAGCTTATGCAGTTTCACTTTTGGAAAATGATGAATTGTACAATGCCGGAATTGGTTCCCAGATCCAAAGTGACGGGATTATCCGAATGAGCGCTGCGATTATGAACGGTGAAACTCAGAAAATGAGTGGTGTAATTAATATTCAGGATGTAAAGAATCCAATTTTAGTCGCCAAGGAACTGATGAAAGAAGATGACCAGGTTCTCGGCGGAAATGGTGCAAAAAAATATGCTTCCGAAAATGGCTTCAAAGATTTCTCTACTGAAATTCCTCAAAGAAGAAAAGAATACGAAGAAAAACTAAAAACCGGAGGAAAAGGAACTGTTGGCGCTGTCGCCATTGACAAACACGGAAAACTCGCTGTTGCAACTTCTACAGGCGGTAAAGGTTTTGAAATCCCGGGAAGAATCTCTGACTCTGCGACGGTTGCAGGAAATTTTGCTAATAAATTCTGTGCTGTGAGTTGTACCGGCGTTGGTGAAGATATTGTAAGCAATGCGACTGCAACTAAAATAGTTACAAGAGTTACAGATGGGGTTTCCCTCGAAAATGCCTTTGACAGAACTTTTGAAGAACTTAAGGAAATTGACGGTTTTGCAGGCGCTATCGGAATTGATTGTGAAGGGAATATCTTCCATCAGGATTCTTATCCGACAATGGTTTTTGCTAGTTTTGACGGGGTGGATTTTGAGGTTTTTGGGTAGCGATGTGGGTGAATTTAAAACAAACATTCAACAAAAACCAGGAACTTAAAAATGCAATACGAATCGTTTGGCAAATCTCCGCGGTTCTATCCGTATCAATTTTATTAATACTATTTCTAATTGATGATAATAGACTTTTATCAATATCGCCAATCTGTGAGTATCAAAAGATAGGAAAAGAATGTTTCTTATGCGGATCAACAAGAGCTTTTATCGAAATCAAACATCTTAATTTTAAAAATGCTTTGAATTTAAACGCATTCAGTATTTTTATTTTCGGATTTTTAATACTAAATTCAATTTTATTCTTAAACTATTTAAAAAATATAAAAATAAAACTATGAAAAAAGCAAGTCTAGTAATGGGAATCTTAGCCATCTTCGGGATGTTATTTGGGTTTATCCCTTGTCTGGGAGCCTTCAATTGGATCAATATTCCATTTGCGATGATAGGATTGATAATCAGCATTGTGGCTTATACCCAAGAAGATAATTTACCTAAAGGCAATGCAACAGCTGGAATAATTATGTGCTCAGCAGCTGCTGTTTTTGGATTTTTAAGATTAATTCTAGGTGGCGGAATTGTATAATTCTACATCATATGTAAAAATGCAAAAACCGCTATCTCACAACAGCGGTTTTATTTTATCTTAGTTATGAATTACTCCAGCCAACCCATTTCTTTCATCCACTCATCATTGTAGATTTTCCCGACGTAACGGCTCCCGTGGTCGTGAAGCAAAACGACGATGACATCATCCTTCGTAAACTGATCTTTCATCTGAACCAAAGCAGACATTGCACTTCCCGCAGAATAACCACAAAAAATCCCTTCTTCTTTAGCCAGTTTTCTAGCATAGATTGCGCCGTCTTTATCAGTCACTTTTTCGAAATGATCGATAACGCTCATATCGTAATTCTCAGGAAGAATATCTTCTCCAATGCCTTCAGTAACATAAGTGTAAGCGTGGTCCAAATGGATTTCTCCAGTTTCGTGAATTTCTTTTAAGATTGAACCATAAGTATCAACACCGATTATTTTAATATTTTGATTTTTTTCTTTGAAGAAAGTTCCGCAACCAGTCACCGTTCCGCCTGTCCCAGCTCCAGCTACAAAATGGGTCAATTGTCCTTCGGTTTGTTCCCAGATTTCTGGAGCTGTACTTTCGTAATGCGCCTGTCTGTTGGACAAATTATCATATTGATTCACATACCAGCCATTTTCTGTTTCTTTTGCCAATCTCTTGGAAACTGAATAATAAGATCTTGGATCTGTTGGTTTGACATCAGTTGGACAAACGATTACTTCTGCACCAACAGCACGGAGAATATCACACTTTTCTTTGGATTGTTTGGAATTTGTCACGAAGATGCATTTGTAACCTTTTTGGATTGCCACCAAAGCCAAACCCATTCCTGTATTGCCGGAAGTCCCCTCGATGATGGTTCCGCCGGGCTTCAGACGGCCGTCTTTTTCTGCATCTTCAATCATCTTAAGCGCCATTCTGTCTTTTACAGAATTTCCTGGATTGGTAGTTTCCACTTTTGCCAAAACCAAAGCAGGAAAATCTTCTCCCAGAACTTTATTAATTTTCACCAATGGCGTGTTACCAATGGTTTCTACTATATTATTGTAATATTTCATATCTATTTCTTTTAATTTAAGGATTACCCTCTTGCTCTTTCTAATAAAACCATCATCAGAAAACTCAAAACTACCAAAGACTCATCTTCGTCATCAATATCAATTAATCGCTCCAGCTGGAATCTTCGTCCAATCAAAGACGGCATTTTTTTCAGTCTGAAATATTCTTTGCCCGCATTATCTTTTACCGTGTAAGAAGGATTCAGAAAATAACCTGTGAATAATCCTAAAATAGGAATTTCTCCAATGAAACTATCGAATACTTTTACCCAGCCATTATCTTCATTAATCTGATATTTCGGTTGATCATTATCATCGATGATATCATATCTGGATTTCCAAATGGAACGCATACCTTTTCTCGCCAGTCGTCCGAATCTTTTACCATTCACCAAATCTGTCATCATATAAGATGCGTTGAAGTCAATCCATTGATTTGCCTTGATGTTGAACAATTCTTGTGATTTACTTTCATCATTAAAAACAATCACATCTTCCTTCAGTTTGAACATTTTCTGGCGAACATACGCAACGTAATTTCCGTTTCTGTCTGTGATGTTGAAATCGCTGGCCAATGTTGTGATTTTAAATTTGAAATCAAGTGGATAATTGAGATTTTTTAGTATCATTTAATTGTCGTTTTAAGATTCTTAAATCTATAAAAATTTAATTAACTGTATTTAATAGCTTTCAATGGTGAAATTCTACTGATCAAATAACTTGGTAAAATCATCGCAATTCCTGAAACTATGAAAATCCCAACAGAAATCGAAATGATGTATAACGGATTGAGATCTACCGGAACGGTGCTGATGAAATAATTTTCAGGATCAAGCTTAATAATTCCCGTATATTTTTGGATTAATAACAATCCGATACCAATCACATTTCCCGCCAATAATCCCGGAACCATAATCAATAAAGTATAATTGATGAAAATTGACCTGATTTGTGCATTCGACGCTCCAAAAGTTTTTAAAAGTCCTATAGAATTGGTTCTTTCGATAATCAAAATCAATAAAACCATAATGATATTGATGACGACTACAATCAACATAATGGCAATAATCAAAGAGATATTCTGGTTGAAGATATTGACCCAATCCAAAATCTGCGGATATTTCTCAGTTACTTTTTCAGCGTAATTTTTATAGCCAATGTATTTTTCTATTTCAGGAAATGCAGCATCGATTTTGTTGGTATCATCTAAGAAAATATCCATTCCGCCGACTTCTTTATCATTCATATTCATCACCTTGCGGACGTGATTGATATCGCCAACCATATAAAGATCATCTACCAATTTGATGTCAGTTTTATAAATACCTTTGACCAAAAATTTTCTATAAATCGGTTTTTGGTCTTCTTTTGAAAAAATGGCAATAATGCTGTCATTAGCTTTCAGAGAAAGATCATTGGCAATTTTTTCTGATAAAATAATCTCATTATTGTAGCCATCTTCCTTATAATCCGGTATAGAACCCGCAATCATAAATGGTTGAAACCTCTCCTTATCGAAATCTTTTCCGACACCTTTCATAATAATCCCTGCAAAATTATTTTCGGTTCTCAGGATTCCGCTGACGGATGCATATGATTGCAAACCTGCCACACCCGGAATAGACTTCAAAGCTTTCGTGTCTAATCCTTTTGTGTCCAAAACAGAAGAATTGTATGAAGAATTGGAACGCGTAGATTTTACAGAAACATCACCGCTGAAATTAGAAATCCTGTCTTCGATCGCTTTTTTTGAACCCAGACCAGTAGAGATTGTAATCAGCGAAACAATGATGCCCAAAGCAACAGATAGCCTGCCGATGTAGACAATCACTTTGGAGAGATTATTTTTGTTATCTTTGGAAAACGCTATCTTTTTCGAGAAATATAACGGAAAATTCAAATCAATGATTTTAAGCCTCAAAAATAAAACTTTAGTTTTTATCCTGCTAATTTATTTTAGTTCAATCCCATTTATCAAAGCTCAAAATCAATCTAAAGACTGTTTTGCAACCGCTGCCGACAGACCGGAATTGTATCTGCCATTATTGAAGAATAAAAATGTGATAGTTGCTGCCAACCAAACCAGCCTTCTGAAAAACAAAAAACATTTGGTTGATTTTTTGGTTGAAAACAATATTAAAATCAAATCTATTTTTGCACCTGAACACGGCTTCCGAGGCGTTGCCGATGCAGGTGAAGATGTCAAGAGCGGCACCGATACTAAAACGGGATTACAGATTGTATCTCTTTATGGACCGAATAAAAAGCCAAAAGCAGAATATCTAAAAGGTGCAGATATAATTCTTTTTGACATCCAAGATGTTGGTATAAGATTTTATACCTACATCTCGACATTATCCTATGTAATGGAAGCTGCCGCAGAAAATAATGTGGAAGTGATTGTTCTTGACAGACCAAATCCACACGACGGCTACACAGATGGACCAATGATGCGAGACAACTGGAAAAGCTTTATTGGCCTGCACAATGTTCCTGTAGTTTATGGTTTAACAATTGGAGAATATGGAAAAATGGTCAACGGTGAAAAATGGCTTAAAAACGGAATCCAAGCAAAATACACCTTGATTCCAATGCTGAATTATCATAAACAACAACGTTACGGTGTCTCCGATAAACCTTCACCAAATCTCCCAAACGACAAATCTATCAATCTCTATCCAAGTCTTTGTTTTTTTGAAGGAACACAGGTTTCCGTGGGAAGAGGAACGGATTTGCCTTTTCAAATTTACGGTTCTCCGTGGGCAAAGGATTTCCAATATCAATTTACTCCAAAACCAACTGAAGGTGCAAAAGATCCTTTCCTGAACGGAAAATTATGTTACGGAGAAAATTTGAGCCAATATTCTCAAGACTTAAGACAAATAAATCTGGAATGGCTTTTGAAATCCTATAAAAGCTATAAAAATACTGAACAAGATTTCTTTTTGAAAAATCTATTCTTCGATAAACTGGCAGGAAGTGATGAACTGAGAAAGCAAATTATGGCGGGAAAATCTGAAAGAGAAATCAAAGATAGCTGGAAAAAAGACTTAGGAAGTTTCGAAAAAATAAGACAGAAATATATTGTTTATCCTAACTAAAAAAACCTCGCGATTGCGAGGTTTTTTTTAGTATTTATTTTATGAATTAGAATTTATAACCTAATCCAACTTGGAAAAAATTCATTTTTGTTGAAGCATTAGAATCTTTTTCTAAATTAGAAAGTCCGAAATTATATCTTGCATCGATCAACAAACCTTTGTAAATATTATATTCTGCACCTATGTGTAATCCAAATGTAACTTTTTGCAAACCCTCGTCAAATGACTTACTGAACATTTCATTGTAATCGCTTAGTTCATCATTCGCTTCAGCAATTACTTCTTTTGGAAGGTTTGAATCTTTGAATTTTGCTTCAAATTTATTTGAAACTACAAAACCTAAATAAGGTCCAGCGGATAATGCAAAATTAGAAGTTGGATAGTACTTAGCTGATAGAGGAATCAAAATTTGGTTTATTTTAAAGTCCATGTTAAATGTTGCGTGGTATCCAGAATCTTCAAATTTACCTTGGTATCTTCCACCTAATTCAGCATATTGTAGTTCTCCTTGAAGTGCAAATTTATCTGTTAATTTATGTTCAACAAATCCACCTACATAAAACCCAGATTTTGATTTTTTATCAACACCAATACCTTCGAATTCCATATCATCATCTCCGTCTGCATTCATTTGGGATAATGCATAACCTGCTTTTACACCAAATGTTGTCTGCGCATTCATAGCTCCGAAAAGTGCTAAAGCACTAACTAAAAATAGTTTTTTCATAGTTCATTAATTTAAGTTTGCAATTTTAAGAAAATTTTAACAAACCACAAAATCAATAAATATTAATATTAACTATTCTCTTCAGCCAGCCATTCTCCGTAAGAATTTTCGGTTTCGTGAAGTTTGAGATAAGCCAATTGGATGTCATCTGGCAATTTTGATTTTATTTTCGACGCAATATCGTAAAGCATATTTTCACAGGTTGGCTGATAATCACAAAATATCACTCGATGACCTTGGTCCTGTAAACTTTCGCCAAGTGATTTGTGTGGCGAAGCACCATTTACCATCACAGCGTGATCCCAAACATCCACCACTTCATCTTTTACGATTTTCTTAATATCTCCGAAATCAACCACCATTCCGTTTTTTTGATCATCCAGATTATTTATGGGATTTCCTTTTACTGTAACGAATAATTTGTAAGAATGTCCGTGCATGTTTTTGCATTTGCCATCATAATTATAAAGAACGTGCGCCGTTTCGAAAGTGAAAATTTTTGTAATCCGTATCATCTTGCAAAGATAATTAAAAATCTGTTTTTATAATTTTAGTTAAAGTTTTGTAGTAGGGTTTTGGAATCGCTATTTTTGCCAAAGCAAGACACAAACTATAATGAAAAAATCGCTTCTGTTCCTTAGTTTAATTTCATCTGTTTATTTTTATTCTCAGAATTTTTCTGCTATCAATGATATTCTGGAAAAAATTGAAAATAAACACAAAAAAATGAAAGATTCTTCCGGCTACACTATCAATAACAAAAAATTTGTTTTAGTTGAGGATTTCGAAGATCATTCCGAACGTCACATTCTCGAATTCAAAGATGATAGCAGCGTTACATTGATTGAACTGATTGATGATAAAGCGACAGGGCAAACTTATTCCAATATTTTCAGCGGCGACTTTATCCGAAAAAGAAATGCCATTTCTATCAGGGCAAATTATTTGGAAGGTAAGCCAATTGCAACCCCAATCATTTATAGTCTTTATCTGATGAATGCAAATGACATTTGGTATCTGAAGGATATCAATAACGGCAAACGATGGATAGAAAACAACAATCTTTTGAGAAAGAAAAAATAGAAATTCTAGCCTGAAAAGGGAATTTATTTTTTCAAGAAATCTATACAAATTTCCACTGCTTCATCTAATTCTTTTGGAAGAGAATCTCTTTCCCACGGTTCTTTTGCACCAAAAGTATGACCTGCATTTTCAATGATTTTAAATTGAGAATCCTTTGTCCAAAGGTGAAGATTCTCGGAATGTTGTAATTCAACCGCTTCATCATTAGAACCGTGAATAAACAAGCTTGGAATGCTCAATTTTCTGCAAGCTTTTTTGACATCAAATCTTTCTTTATTATTTTCATAATCTTCAAAAAACTGGAAGTAATGAGGAAGCTTTTGCTTTGTTCTGGCATGTTCTATGTAGTAAACGCCTTCTTTTTTCCAGTTTTCAAAAGCTTCATTTTTTGGAAATCTGTGTAATGTCGAAACACTGGCCAATGTAATCAATTTTGAAACTGATTTATTTTCAGAAGCTTTGATGACAGAAATGCCCCCACCTCGGCTGTGACCAATTAAAATAACATTCTCAGAATCAACTTCTTTTTGAGTTTTAAAATGATTGATAACAACTTCCAAATCTGCCAATTCCCTTGAAAAATTATTATTGGCAAAGCTGTCTAAGTCCGTCAAATTATTGAGATTTTCTAAAGTTGTTCCGTTATAAGACATATTGAATTTAACAAAATAAAATCCTGCATTCGCCAACTTCTCTCCCATCAGTTCCCAAACGCCCCAATCTTTGTAGCCTTTGTAACCGTGAACAAAAATAATCAAAGGAAGTTTCTCTCCAGAATAAAGGAAAAATGCATCTGCAGAAAATTCTTTCTCAGCTTTTAGAATGATATTTTTTTGTTTGATTAAATTCATTTCAATTTTATTTAAAATAAAAAAAGAAGTTACAAAAACTTCTTTTAATTTAATTATATCGTCATCGAGAAAATCCTGGTCTCCGGTTTGTTTCTCATCATTCTGAGATCAAAAACCATAGCAACATTTCGGGTAAAAGCTCTTCCTTTTTCCGTTATTTTGATTCTATTATCAAAAATCTCTACCAAACCGTCCGCTTCCATTTCTTTCAGTTTTTCGATGGCATTTTCTATTTCAGGGAAAGTATTTTCCAAATCCCAACTTGTTTCCAGCTGACACATCAGATTCAGGATATGCTTTCTGATTTTCAGATCTTCATCATCCAGAATATGACCCCGGAAAACCGGAATCTCACCTTCTTCCACTATTTTCTGATATTCTTCTACCGTTTTTACATTTTGAGCAAAAGCATACCAGGAATCTGAAATTGCGGACATTCCCAAACCTACCATCAATTGGGTTTTACTGGATGTATAACCCATAAAATTACGATGCAGTTTGTTCTGAATCAATGATTGATAAAGATCATCGTACTCCAGGGCAAAATGGTCCATTCCAATCTCGATGTAACCCAATTCTTCCAACAATTTTTTCCCATCTTCATACAATCTTCTTTTTTCGTCGCCAGTTGGTAAATCATTTTCGTCAAAACCTCTTTGTCCAACACCTTTTACCCACGGAACGTGTGCGTAGGAATAAAATGCCAATCGGTCTGGTTTCAGTTCCATTGTTTTTCTAATGGTAAATTCTACCGCTTCCCAGGTCTGATGTGGCAATCCGAAAATCAAATCGTGGCTGATGCCTTTATAGCCAATTTCTCTCGCCCATTCTGTGACATTTTTTACCTTTTCGAAAGGCTGAAT
>Ga0308157_10006279_pt1 | contig 14358 bp, 7 predicted proteins | sample PhyBR1_FD_201035 | JGI IMG/M metagenome (GOLD analysis project Ga0308157, IMG submission 201035) | Phyllosphere microbial communities from UC Gill Tract Community Farm, Albany, California, United States - DLSLB.R1 | ecosystem: Host-associated > Plants > Phyllosphere > Unclassified | place: USA...
ACGCCGAGCCGAGTGAGTTCTTCGGCGGCCAGCCGATCTTCCAGCAGGTCGTCGAGTACGGCAAGCAGGTCCCGAGCAACAACACCGGCGCGTACTACTACGAGGGCCGCGACGCCGTCAGCACGGCCATCACCAACGTGATGGGCGGCGAGGACATCGACGCGGCGCTCGACGAGGCGCAGAAGAGCGTCGAATTCGCCATGGGCTAGCGGAACACGCGGGGCTGCGCGGGTTCTCGGATCCGCTCAGCCCCCGCACGTTCTCCTCCCTCCTCCCGAAAGCGAGTGCGCAACGTGGCCACTGAAGCTATCGTCACCGGCGGCAAGCGCCGGCTCCGCGGATCCCCGCGCAACCCCTATCAGGGCCGCAAGCGGCCCTGGCTCCACACGCAGAGGCGTTGGAATCTCACGGGCTGGACCTTCCTGATCCCGGCCGCGGCGCTCATCGCCCTGATGAGCTTCGTGCCGATGATTCAGGCGCTCTTCCTCTCCTTCCAGACCGGGCGCGGTTCGCGGCTCACCTGGGCGGATCCGTTCTGGCTGAACTTCGAGCGGATGATGGGCGATGAGATCTTCAAGCTCACGGTCTTCAACACGTTCTTCTACCTGATCATCCAGGTCCCGATCATGCTGGTGCTCGCGATGATCCTCGCGAACCTGCTGAACGATCCCAAGCTGAAGTTCAAGGCGTTCTGGCGCACCGTGATCTTCCTGCCCTGCGCCGTGTCGCTCGTGTCGTATTCGCTCGTGTTCCGCACGCTCTTCGCGACCGACGGCTTCGTCAACGACACGTTCATGGCGCTCGGGCTCATGGATCAGCCCGTCAACTGGCTCGGCGGCGGCTGGACCGCCCGCTTCGTCATCATCATCGGCCTGCTGTGGCGATGGACCGGCTACAACATGATCTTCTTCCTCGCGGCACTGCAGAACGTCGACTACTCGACGCTCGAGGCCGCCCGCGTCGACGGCGCCAGCTCGCTCAAGACCTTCTGGTTCGTCACCGTGCCGCAGCTGAGGCCGATGATCGTGCTGACCGCGATCATGTCGATCAACGGCACCCTGCAGCTCTTCGACGAGTCGTGGTCGCTGACCAACGGCGGCCCGGCGTACCAGTCGATGTCGATGTCGCACTACCTCTACGAGCTGTCGTTCCTCAAGAACCCCAACGTCGGCTACGGCGCCGCAATATCCTACGTGATCCTCATCATGGTCGCCGTGCTCGCGTTCATTCAGATGAAGGTGGGTGACAAGCGTGACTAGTGCAACCTCCTCGACGAGGACGAGGGGGCGCTTCAGCTGGCGCCGCGTGCCGGGCTATGCGTTCCTCTCGCTCTTCGCCCTGTTCTCGATCTTCCCGCTGTTCTTCATGGTCGTGTCGGCGACGAACACGACCAAGGACGTTCTGGCGTCCAGACTGCTGCCCGGGACACACCTGGTCGAGAACTTCATGTCTCTGTTCGGCGCGCAGGACGTGGGCGCCGCGATGCTGAGCTCGGCGCTCATCGCGATCGGCACGACGGTGCTCGCTCTGGCGGTGTGCTCCGTTGCGGGCTATGGCTTCGAGGTGTACCACTCGCGCGGGAAGGACATCGTCATGGCGATCATTATGCTCGCGATGATGATCCCGTTCGCCGCCGTGATGATCCCGCTGTTCCGCCTCTTCGCCGACGTGGGCATGGTGAACTCGCTCTTCGCGGTCATCATCCCCGCGATCTCGACACCCCTCCTGATCCTGCTGTTCCGGCAGGCCTCGCGCTCGTTCCCGCACGAGATCATCGAGGCCGCGCGCATCGACGGTCTGCGCGAGCTGTCGATCTTCATCCGCATCTATGCGCCCACGATGAAATCGACGTTCGCGGCGGCCGCCGTGATCACGTTCATGACCTCGTGGAACAACTTCCTGTGGCCGCGCGTGATCCTCCTCGACAACGCCGTGCAGACGATGCCGATGCTCATCGCCAACCTCACCGCCGGCTACGTCACCGACTATGGAGTGCTCATGCTCGCGGTGCTCCTGACATCGTTGCCGACCATCATCGTGTTCCTCGTGCTGCAGCGCGCTTTTGCGCAGGGCATCACGGGTGCGATTAAGTAGGAACCAAGCCCCAGGGTCGCCGGAGAATGCGGATGTCGCGCGTGCGCGACCCGCATTCGCCGGCGACCCATCAGTGTGGAAAGGGACCCCATGCAGAACCACCGTTGGCTCCGTACCCCCGAGGGAACGACCCCTCGCATCTCGTTCGGTGCCGATTACAACCCCGACCAGTGGCCGAGGGAAGTGTGGGACGAAGACGTCCGCCTCATGAAGCAGGCCGGCGTCGACGTCGTCTCGGTCGCGATCTTCTCGTGGGCGAAGCTGCAGCCCGGTCCCGACACATGGAACTTCGAGTGGCTCGACGAGGTCATCGACCTGATGCACGCGAACGGCATCGGTGTGGACCTCGCGACCGCGACCGCCTCGCCGCCGCCCTGGCTGACGACCGCGCACCCCGAGGTGCTGCCCGTCACGGCCGAGGGCAATGTGCTCTCGCAGGGGGCGCGCCAGCACTGGCGCCCCACCTCCCCCGTCTTCCGTGAGCACGCGCTCGCGCTCGTGACCAAGCTCGCCGAGCGCTACGGATCCCACCCCGGCATCGTCGCCTGGCACGTCAACAACGAGCTCGGCTGCCACAACGCCTACGACTATTCGGATGACGCCGCGAACGCGTTCCGGGCGTGGCTCATCGAGCGCTACGAGACGATCGACGGCCTCAACTTCGCGTGGGGCACGGCGTTCTGGTCGCAGCGGTACGGATCCTTCGACGAGATCCTGCCGCCGCGTCTCGCCGCGAGCTTCCCCAACCCGACGCAGCAGCTCGACTTCCTGCGCTTCTCGTCGGATGCGCTGATCGATCACCTGACGGCGGAGCGCGACGTTCTGAATCGCATCACGCCCGACATCCCCGTCACGACCAACTTCATGGTCGTCGGGGAGACGCGTCACCTCGACTACGACAAGATGGCGCGCGAGATCGACTTCGTCTCGAACGACCACTACGTCGTCGAGGGACGCGACGAGCTCGCATTCTCCGCGTCGCTCACGAGCGGATTCGCGCGGCACCGTCCGTGGTTCCTCATGGAGCACTCGACGAGCGCCGTCAACTGGCAGCCCATCAACCGCCCGAAGCGCCCCGGCGAGCTGATCCGCGATTCGCTCACGCACGTCGCGCACGGTGCCGATGCGGTCTGTTATTTCCAGTGGCGGCAGTCGGCGGCCGGTGCGGAGAAGTTCCACTCGTCGATGATTCCGCACGGCGGCGAGGACACCCGCGTCTATCGCGATGTCGTGAAGCTCGGGGGGATCCTGCAGAGCCTCGGCGACGTCGTCGGATCCGATCGCGCGCGGGCCGATGTCGCGATCGTCTTCGACTGGGAGGCGTGGCGAGGCGCGGAGCTCGACTCGCACCCGAGCGAGAAGCTCAACTATCGCCGAGAGGCGCTCGAATGGTTCACGGCGCTGACGGAACTCGGCATCCGCGTCGATGTCGTGCCGTCCGCGATGGACCTCGACGGCTACCGGCTCGTGATCGCGCCCGTGCTCTACGCGGTTCCCGCGTCGCTCCGCGACAAGCTCACGGCCTTCGTCGAGGGCGGTGGGCACCTCGTGACGACCTACTTCTCGGGGATCGCCGACGAGAACGACCACATCTGGCTCGGCGGCTACCCCGGCGCATTCCGCGAGATGCTCGGCATCCGGGTGGAGGAGTTCCGTCCGCTCTGGGAGGACGAGACGGTCGCCCTCTCGAACGGCACCACCGGATCCCTCTGGAGCGAGCCGATCGACATCGCCTCCGACGACGTCGAGGTGCTGCTGAGCTACGAGAACGAGGAGGAGCTGGGCGCCGCCGTCACGCGCCGCCCGGTCGGATCAGGATCCGCGGCGTACGTGTCGACGCGCCTCGGCGTCGCGGGGCTCACGCACCTACTGCCGGCGCTGCTCGAGGGCGCGGGCGTGGAATCGGAGCTGCCGGCGGCGCTGCGCGGCAAGGTCGAGCTGGTGACGCGCGAGGGCGAGGGCGGGCGCTTCGAGTTCTACATCAACCGCACGGATTCGTTCGTCGACCTGCCGGAGGGCGACTATCTCTACGGGGCGACGACCCTCGCACCGCGCGGCGTCGCGGTGCGGCGGGCGTAAGGTCCCGACTCGCCGAGAACGGGGGCGCGCCATCGACGCGCCCCCGTTCCGTCAACCGACGGCGTCGTACGCGACGGACTCCGAGTACTCCGTGCCGTCCTCCCCGACGCCCGTGATCTCGACCTCACCGGCCGGAATCTTCGCGGCATGCGAGTTGAACTGCGCGGAGACGCTCTTGCCCGGCTTCACGTGCGTGAACGTCCGGCTTCCATAGGGGGTGTCGACCGTGATGTCGGCGTAGGCATCGCCGCCGTTGCGCACCGTTGTGACGAGAGCGAGGCTCTTGCCCAGCGTCCGCGTCGTGATCGACGGCTCGAGCGCGAGGGTGTCCTCCGGCTCCGGCGAGGCCACGGCGAGCCACGAGATCACAGGATCCGATGTACCGGCGCCGCGGCTCGTCACGAGGTAATCGACCGTGGCGGGCTCCTCGAGGGTGAACGTCAGCTCGCCCGATGCTCGGGCATGGGAGCCCGAGAGGTCGATCTCGCCCGATGCGAGTTCCTCACCGTCCACCGATACCGACTGGATCATCGGGCGGGTCACTCCCCACCACTCGGCGAATCCGGACGTCAGCGTGTACGTGCCCGCGTCGAGGGGCAGCCGGTAGCCGAGGTCCGTTCCGGCCTGCCAGAGACCCGTCGAGTACTTGTCGTCGATGTCGGTGCCGCCCTTCACGGTGACGCCGTCGGCGAGATAACCCCAGGCGTCGCTCGCGTCGCTTGCGCGGTCGGCAACGTCGTTGAGGAGGCTCGGGTAGGACGATCGCACGGCATCGTACTGCGGCGAGGCCTCTCCCGCACCGGAGTCGATGTAGTAGCGGATGCCGTCGGGGACGACCTCGTACTGCGCCTCGACGGCGGTCTGTTCGTCGATCATTCCGCGCACGTCCAGGGTCTCGTAGGGCACGCGGGGAGCATCGAGCGAGGCCTCGTCCCACGTCACCGGGTACTCCGTTCCGGAGACGAGGACGGTCGCGGGCAGTCCGCGCTCGACGCCCACGGCGCCGGCGAGACCGATCCGCTCGACGTCGACCAGCTGCTCGATCGCGCGGTCGATGCGCTCCGCGAGGGCTGAGGCGCCCTCGGCATCGAGTCCGTACGCCACCGGATCCTGCAGCGCGGCCCGCGCGTCGGCCGTCACGCTCTCGAGGAGCTCGCGCTTCTCGTCGGCGTAGTCGTCGAGGTCCACGTCCTCGGCGCGTGCGAGTGCCGCCTCGATGCCGGATGCGTCGACGTGGGAGGGATCCGAGGCGAGCTTCACGACGCCGATGGCGTCGACGTTCAGCGTCGCACCGTCGGCGGTCGCGACGGTGACCGTGTGCTCGGCGTTGCTGAGGCCGCGCAGGCGGAAGGCCGTGCGTTCGGTGCCGGCCTTCATGGTGTCCGCATCCCGTACGACGGGCTTCCCGTCGACCGTCACGTCGAGTCGCGCGTCGCCGCTGTTGCTTCCGATGATGTCGATGCCGGTACCGGTGAAGGTATAGCTCATCGTCGCGCCCGCGGCGGTGCTGATCGACCGCGTGCGCTGCCACTCGAACATGCCCTGGCCGTTCTCGTGGCGCCAGTTGTCGTCGAAAGCGACGATGTCCGACGCCGAGTCGTCCCAGCTCGTCTGGTGCATGCCGTCGATGACGTCGCTGTAGTACGGGGTGAAGCCATCAATGGGCGTCACCGAGAGGTTGTCGAACTGGGTGAACGTGAACGCGGACCCCAGTTGAACGCGCCCGGTCGCCTGCGGCTCGGGGTCCACGTACTCCGCCACCCGCGCCCCGTTGATGAAGGCCGTGTAGGTGTCGCCGGCGACGCGGACCGCGAGGGTGTTCCACACGTTGTCGCCGGTCCGGAACGCCGTCTCCGGCGTGTCCGCGGCGTTGCCGCTGGCGACCGGAGTGCCGTAGCGCATCAGTGTCCAGGCACCGGCGGGATCGACGCGGAGTTCCGCGGCCGAGACGTTCTGGCCGTTGGCGGTGCCGCCCTGCTCGCGCGCGCCGATCGAGGCGTAGCGTCCGCTTCCCGGCTCGAACAGGACGTCGACGGACGCGGTGTAGTTCGCCCATCGGTAGTCGCCGATCGTGGTCTTGGGATCGCCGCCGTTCCAGGCGGATCCGGCCACCCCCGCCCCGATCTGCTGGCGCAGTACGCGGCCATGCTCGGGATCGTCCTTCGCCACCGATTCGAACGCCCCGTTGGTGTCGTTGGTGTATCGGGGCGTTGCGCCCTCGCGCTCGGGGCCGGCGCCCGGCGTGCCCTCGGGCTTCGCCTTGGCGCCGCGCGAGTCGAGGTAGCTCTCGTCGGATTCGGTGAGCTCGCCCGTCTCGGGGTCGTAGCGGCGGATCGGGCCTTCCTCGTCGTAGTCGAAATCGTCCGCGTAGATCACGTCGTCGTCGGCGACGCCGTTGGTCTTCCCGCTTTCATCGGTGTCAAGCACGTCGCGGCCGCCGTCGGCGGCGGCGTACTCGGGGGTGTGCGGTAGGCGGTTTCCGGCGCCCTCGCGTGGCAGCAGACCGCCGTCGCTCGAGGTCTCTGCGAGGTCGAGCGTCGTGGCGGTCACGGCCGACCACGGCGCGACCTCAATCGTGTAGACGCCCGTCGTGCCCGGCTGGAGCTCTGCGACCGGCGAGAGGTAGTTCGCGTCGTAGGCCTGGCCGTCATCGGCGGCTCGGGTCTCCCAGACCTCCAATGTCGCATCGGTCCCGAGGCTCAGATCCTCGGCGGTGATCTCGTAGGTGCGCGGGTAGGAGCTGTCGTTGATGATCACGGTGGAGAAGTCGGAGGCGTCCGGGGCGGCGAGCGTCGTGTACGACGCGCCTCCCGCGCCGGCGCCGCTCGGCGGGTTGCCGCGCCCGAGCTCGCTCTTGGATGCCTGCGGAATCGCGCGCCAGATCCCGTTGGCGTCGGCGTCACCCGTGGGGTTCTCCCACCCGAGGTCCGCGAACTGGGTGAAGTGCTGCAGCACGGCGAGCCCGGCGTCGTAGTACAGCCAGCCCGACCACGGGTCGCGGGCGCTCACGAGCTCCTTCGACGAGTACTGGAACCCGTCGTAGAACGATCCGATCGCGGGCTGGTAGATCGTCATGGTTCGGCGCGCGGCGTCGAATCCCGTCGTGATCCAGTTGCCCATCTCGAGCGGTCCGCCCACTCCGCCGAGCCCGGTTCCGGATCCGCCGGCCCCGTCGTCGTTGGAATTGTGGGGGCGATCCGCCGAGTTCGAGAACGTCGCCTGGCCCTCGGAGTTCCAGACCTCCATGTCGAGCTCCTCGGCGGCCCGGGTCAGGTTCCCTTTGGCGTCGTCGGCGCTGCTGTAGTGGAAGCCGACGATGTCGACGGCATCGCGAAGCGTGGAGTCGTCGGGGTTCGTCAGCTGATCGCCGAAGTCGGTCGGCGGGGTCCCCACGGTGTCGCCCGCGATGGTGCGGATCGCGTGGAACAACTCGCGCTCCTCGGCAGATGCGAAGCCGTTGTTGGGATCGTCGGCCGTCGCGCCCTCGTATCCGTTCTCGTCCTCGGCGAGCTTCTGCGAGAAGTCGATGAACACGCCCTCGTTCGGGTCGTGAGTCTCGTTGTAGTCGGGATTGATCGAGTCGACCATGATCCCGTACTCGCGGTATGCGGCCAGCGCCGTGTTCTTGAACCAGACGTACTCGTCGCTCTTATCGGCAACCCACGTGGGAGTCGACCAGCGAAGGATGCTGAGGTGGATGTCCCCGTCGGCGATCAGCTGCGCATCGGCGGCGAGCTGGAATCCCGGCTCGCGCTGGACGTTGGGATACTCGTCGCGGGTGCGCATCGTCGCGGCATTGGGTCCCGTCGACGTGTTGCGGTCGTTGCCCATCTCGATCTTGACGGTGTTCATGATCGGGTGGGATCCGCCGAAGAGGGTCTCAAGGAGCTCCCAGTACTTCTCGGGGTGCTCGGCCTTGTAGTCCATCAAGAGCGAGCTCGTCGAGTTGGCCGAGAGGACGCCGAAGCCCTTGAAGGTGAGACCGTTCCGGTTCTGTGCGGCGGCGGCCACGTCGGCTCCGGTGATCGTCACGCTCACCGGGTCGTCGGGGGCGGCGCTCGCCGCGGTCGGCAGAACGCATCCCGTGAGCACGAGGGCTGTCGCGGCCCCGAGGGCGCCGATGTGTCGCATGCGCACCGCGGGGGCGTGCGCGTCTGATCGTCTGATCGATGTCATGTCGCATCTCTCCGTGTGGAAAGCGGCACCACTGCCGCTCAGCCTGAGCGCCCGACGGTGGGCGCGGCAACCGGACGTTGCGCGACTCAGTCAAGCGTCGGAGCGAAACGATCGTCAAGGAACATTTTTAACGTATCGATCAGAAACGATCATGAGATCGCGATTCCTCCCGGCCGGCGGCGGCCCGCCTCATCCGGCCGGCGGGGCCGTCGAGGCGCGGACGTTCAGGGCCGGGCTCAGCGTCACACGGTGGGCGGGGCGTGACGGGTCCGCGATGCGGGCGAGCAGGAGATCGAGCGCCGCGCGGCCGATCGCCGCGCGGGGCGGGGCGACGCCCGTCAGCGCCGGCGTGAACAGCTCGGCGAACTCGTCGTCGTAGGCGATGACGGAGAGGTCTCCGGGCACCGTGAGCCCCTTGGCGAGCGCGAGATCGACGATCGCCATCGCCTCGCGGTCCGAGTGCACCAGCAGGGCCGTGACGCCGGCCGTGAGCACCGCGTCGAGCACGCCGTCGACGGTCCGCGAGAACCCGGGGTCGTTGCGATCGGGCAACACCCGCTCGACGTGCTCCGCGGGGGTGAGCCCCAGCTCGCGGCACGCACTGGTCCAGCCCGCGATGATCTTGCGCGAGGTGGGCGAGTTGCGCGAGATGAGCAGGCCGACCTTGCGGTGGCCGAGCTGGGCGAGGTGACGGGCGGCGAGCACGGCCCCGAGCGCGTGATCGGTGGTGACCGATTCGACGGGCTCCCCCGTCGGACGCCGCACGGCGTCGCGCTCGACCAGCACGAACGGCACGCCGCTGCCCGTCAGCCAGTCGATGACATCAGGCGCGAAGCCGGTGTCGGTGTTGGGCGCGACGACGAGCCCCGCGAGGTCCTGCTGTTCGAGCATGCGCCGGAGGGCCGGACGCTCGTCCTGCAGCTCGTACGAGGTGCCTCGCAGCAGGATCGACATGCCCTTCTCGCGCGCCGCCTCCTCGAGCGAGCGCACGACCTGCGGCCAGTAGAAGTCGAGCGACGGCACGAGCACGCCGATCGTCGCGGTCGCGGGCAGCGCGCGAGGAGCCATGCCGCCCGCGGGCGGAACGGCGCCGCCGTGCACCCGCACGAGCAGGCCCTCCTCCTCGAGCTGCTGCAGATCGCGGCGCAGCGTCACGGGTGCGACGCCGAACTCGTCCTGCAGCTGCTTCACGCGCACGGATCCGGTGCGGGCGAGCAGATCGAGGATCAGGTCGCGGCGCGAGGCCGCGAGCGGGGCGTTGGGTTCGATCATGAGCGATCCTTTGAAGGGGCGGCGACGCGCACGGTGAGGGAGGAGAGCCCGGTCACGTCGATGTCCAGGCGGGTGAGCCGCTCGCCCCACGAGCGGGTGAGCATCGGATCCTCGAGCGGCCGCTCGACGAGTCGCGCGGGCGCCGGATCCCATTCGATCACGATCGGCGGCGCGCCGTCGATCGGCTCGATGGCGCAGGATCCGTCCGCGAGCGTCACGGATCCGGCGAGCAGCAGCCGGAACTCCGCCGTGCCGTCCTCGAGCGACCACGCATCGGAGATCGTGACGGCTCCGTCGTGGGCGACCGTGCGAGTCCACGAGGCGAGCCCCGGGACGTCGTAGGCGCCCGCGAGGTCCATCGTGATCGCGCCGCCCGCGACCGACACGGAACGGGCGGCGTACGAGGCGCCCGGCGCCTGACCGCGCCCGCCCACGAACGGCACGTTGTGCCACTCGCTCTGCATCATCCACAGCTCGTATCGGGCGTCGCTGAAGGTGCGCGCGTCGTAGGTCGGGCGCCCGGCGTCGACGACCACGGGCACGCCGCCCGAGGCGACGATGAAGGAGCCGACGTCGTTGTGGTTGTGGCTCTCGGCGTTGTGCCCGCCCTTCGTCGCGACCGTGAGCCCGTTGTTGCGAACGACGAGCATCTGCGTCGACGGCAGCCAGACGCGGGCGGGGAGCGGATCCGCACCCGGCCCCGCGGTCAGCCACTGCGCGTCCGCGATCCCGCGCACCACGCGGCCCAGCCCATCGGTCTCCGCGACGGCGGGGCGGGCGGGGTCCCGGTGCAGGGCCGCGAAATCGGCGGCGTCGCGCTCGCCGATGCGCACGGCCGCGCGGTAGAGCGCGTGCCAGGGCTGCGGATCCGTCTGGCGCGCCTGCGCGTCCGAGACGTTGATGAACCACTCGCCCCCCAGGTGCATGCGGTGCGGGAAGTTCAGGGTCTCGCGCACGTTCTCGAGCGACGCCGTCGCGTCGAGTCCCGTCGCGTGCGCGAGGAGATCGAGGGCCTCGACGAGGCGGCACGCGCCGTTCCACCAGTACGCGTAGCCCTCATCGATCGCGCCGTCGTCGGGTAGCGCCGCGACGTAGTGGTCGAGCCCCTCGACGGCGAGCGAGACGACGCGGGCGCGCTCGTCGGCCTCCAGGAATTGCAGGGCCGCGGCGATGACGTTGCCGTGGATCCACGGGTTCCAGTTGTTGACGTGGCCCGGTTCGCCGATCCAGCGCCAGTCCCGGCGGGCGACGAACGGATCGAGCACCCGCGTGCGGGCCTCGTGCGCGAGCCGCGCACGGAAGCCGGGGTAGCGTTCCTCGACGAGCGGGCCCGCGATCGCGTCGAGCCAGGCGAGCTGTGCGACGGCCTCGCCGGCGCCCAGATCGACATAGGGATCCGTGACGGTCGCGAGCACGGATCCGTGGCGGCTCAGGGTGTCGTCGTGCGCGGGCCAGCACCACGACGACTGTTCGCACAGCGCGATCGCGCCGTTGAGGGTCTCGTCGATCCAGCGCTCTTCGCCCGTCGCGGCGGCGAGTACGGCGACGCGCGTGAGCCGGTGCTGCCGGGCGAAGGCCGGATGCTCCCAGGAGATCCGATCGCCGTCGAGGTGGTAGCGGGCGGCGTCGCGCGCGAGCGGCTGCGGCCAGGGGGTGTCGAGTTCGGCCTCGGCGCGGGCCCGGAGGGCCGCGAGCGTGACCGGATCCGCCGCCCGGAGCGATCCGACGGGGAGTCCGCCGGACGTGCGGGCGGCGAGTTCGGCGGGCAGGGCGTCGTCGCTGACGCCCGCGAGCGTGGCGAGTGCGTGTGTGAGGGGGCGGGCCATGAAAGCGATCATAAACGCTCACAACGAATCAGAAAAGAGTTTCACCGAACGAATCTGATTGCTACGCTCCTGGAAGACCCCCCGCATTCGAAGGAGAATCTCGTGGCATCCGACACCGCCAGCTGGACCCGCACCGAGTGGGCGGCCTTCGCCGATCGCCTGCTCGACGGCGCGATGGCGCACGCCTCGGAGGGCCGCGGACGCATCACGCCTCCCGGCGCCGAGGGCGGCTACGGCCATGACGTCGACGGACTCGAGGGCTTCGCCCGCACCTTCCTGCTCGCGGGCTTCCGTATCGCGGGCGAGCGCGGCGAGGGCGTCGACCACCTCATCGAGTTCTTCTCCGACGGCATCCGCACGGGCGTGGATCCGCAGGCGCCGGACCGCTGGGTGCGGCTCGACGAGCACGCGCAGGCGAAGGTCGAGGCGGCCTCGCTCGCCCTGATCCTCGACCTGACCCGCCCCTGGATCTGGGATCGCCTCGACGAGATGACGAAGAGCCGCGTCATCGACTACCTCTCCCCCGCCGTCGGCGATGACACCTATCCCCGCACGAACTGGCTGTGGTTCCGCCTCGTCGTGCAGACGTTCCTGCGCTCGGTCGGCGGCCCGTGGTCCCCCGAAGACGTCGCGGCCGACCTCGCCCTGCACGACAGCTTCGCCCGCGAGGACGGCTGGATGAGCGACGGCGACGAGCGCAGCTACGACCACTATGTGGGCTGGGCGCTGCACCTCTACCCCGTGCTGTGGGCGCGCATGACGGGCGCCGCCGAGCTCGCGGGCGACCGCTACCGGCGCGATGTCGCGGCGCTCGACCGCTACCTGCAGGACGCGATCCACCTCGTCGGCGCCGACGGATCACCGCTCGTCCAGGGGCGCAGCCTCATCTACCGCTTCGCGGCGGCCGCGCCGTTCTGGGCGGGCGTTTTCGCCGAGGTCCCGTCCGTCTCGGCCGGAGCCCTGCGCCACGCCGCCGAGAAGATCGTGCGCCACTTCGACGACCGCGGCGCGATTCGCGACGGTGTTCTGACGATGGGCTGGCACGAGGAGTGGCGCCAGCTGGCCCAGTCCTACTCGGGCCCGGGGTCGCCCTACTGGGCCTCGAAGGGCCTCGTCGGCCTCGCGCTCCCCGCCGACCACCCCGTGTGGGCGGCGCCTGCCGAGCCCCTGCCCGCCGAGCGCGGCGACTTCGTGCGCGCGATCGCGGCCCCGGGGTGGGCGGTGAGCGCGGGCGACGGCATCGTGCGCATCGCCAACCACGGCACCGATCACGCGCACGCCGGATCGCTCGTCGCCGACTCGCCGCTCTACGCGCGCCTGGCGTACTCGACCGCCACGAGCCCCCTGCTCGACGAGCGCGGCTGGCGCGAGCCGCTCGAGCAGTCGATCGCGCTCGTCGACGCCGCGGGCCGCGCCACGCATCGCGCCGCCATGGAGCTCGTGGACACCCGCGTCGAGGACGACGCCGCCGTCGGCGTCTCGACCTGGCGTGCCCACACGATCGACTTCGCCCGGGACCAGGTCCGCCACGGATCCGGCCTCTCGGGCGACGCGGAGGTCCTCGGGCGCATCACGGCCGTCACGATCTCACGCGGCACGCACGAGATCCGCCTCGCCCGCGTCGACGACGCGGCGGAGGGCCTTCGGATCCGCTGGGGCGGCTGGGCCGTCGCCGGCTCCGCCGGCCTGACGGGCCGGATCCGCCCCCTCGGCCGCGACGCGGCCACGCGCGTCGAGCGCCGCACCGACGCGAGCCCCCTCGGATCCGAGACGCTCGTCGAGGTGCTCGAGGAGCCCCTCGGCACCGGCTGGCTCGCCGTCGAGCTCGTGCTCACGACGGGCACCCCGCAAGACGCGAGCCTCACGATCGACGGCGACACCGCCGTCGTGACCTGGCCTGACGGCCGCACCACGCACGTTCCCCTCCCCTAGAGCAATTCCCAGCAGCGAAGGAGCAGCACCATGAAGCGCATCATCACCGTCACCGCCGGTCTCACGATCGGCGCCCTCGCCCTCGCCGGCTGTTCGGGCGGCGGATCCGAAGGCGACGGCGTCGCCGAGGACGGATCCCTGACCCTCACCCTCTCGGCGTGGAGCGTCGCGACGACGCCCGAGTTCCAGCTTCTCGCGGACGCGTTCCACGAGAAGAACCCGAACGTCACCGTCGAGGTCAAGGACTACGACCCCGCCGAGTACAACACCCTGCTGACGACCGACCTCGCCGCGGGCAAGGGGCCGGACATCATCACGCAGAAGGAGGTCAAGTTCCTCACGACCTTCCAGGAGGGCGGCCAGCTGCTCGACGTGTCGGACGTGGCCCTGCCCGACGGCATCGGCGGCGCCGACTCGTACAAGGTCGACGGCACCGCCTACGCGACCCCCTATCGCCAGGACTCGTGGGTCCTCTTCTACAACAAGGACCTCTTCGAGCAGGCGGGTGTCGAGGCTCCCGACGGATCCTGGACGTGGGAGGACTACGACGCCGCGGCCGAGGAACTCACCTCGAAGCTCGACGGCGCGAAGGGCACCTACGAGCACGGCTGGCAGTCGACCCTGCAGGGCTTCGCGAACGCTCAGAACGGCGCCGACGTCCTCGCCGGTGACTACGACTACATGAAGCCGTTCTACGAGCGCGTGCTGAAGCTGCAGGACGACGGCGCACAGGAGTCGTTCAACACCGTCACGGCGAACCAGCTCACCTACCAGGGCGAGTTCGGCAAGCAGAAGGCCGCCATGATGCCCATGGGCACGTGGTTCGTCGCGACCCTCATCTCGCAGCAGGCCTCGGGCGACGCCGACGACTTCGAGTGGGGAATCGCGCCCGCTCCGCAGCTCGACGAGTCGACGACCGGCACCGACGCGGTGCCCGTGACCTTCGGCGACCCGACCGGCTTCGGCATCAACGCGAACA
>Ga0308157_10006280_pt1 | contig 14357 bp, 14 predicted proteins | sample PhyBR1_FD_201035 | JGI IMG/M metagenome (GOLD analysis project Ga0308157, IMG submission 201035) | Phyllosphere microbial communities from UC Gill Tract Community Farm, Albany, California, United States - DLSLB.R1 | ecosystem: Host-associated > Plants > Phyllosphere > Unclassified | place: USA...
AAAATAATCGCAATCTTGTCTGCCTCTGGAAAGAGCTTTGGTTCTCTTCTGTTCGCCAAGGTTCCAGAGCGCGCTCCTCGCTATTTCCAGATTTTCTATTTAGCTATCTACGATTTGCTGATTGATGAAGATATGGAAGTTTCTGATATGAAAACCCTCATATCGCTACTTGATGGCGCTGGTGATAAATTGATCAATTTAAGTCAAGGCGGTGGAACTTGGTCCGCAAAGGAAAAACAAAATGCAGTCGATTCTTTCACCGGGGTACTGCGAAAATGCTTCTCTAAAGACAACTCCAATGACCCAGGAAAAAACCATTGGATAACTCGGCTGGAGAATATTCTCATGCAGTCGTCCACCGAGCAAACTTTATATGATTTTAAAGTAGGCTTACACTCCCTCGACAAAAATAATGGAAACTTCGATCAGAAGCTTTTTTCGAAAATAGTTAAAACTTTAACCGCAATGGCTAATACATTGCCCAACTCTGTAGGATATTGTGTTTTGGGCGTCGCTGATAAAGATGCCTCGGCCGCACAATTTGAAAAATTTTATCTTTCAAAACCAATAAAATATTCAAATTTCTACATTTGCGGTGTAGACGACGAAGCAATTAAACACAATAAAGACGTTGATGGTTATTTTACAAAGCTTACGCAACTGGTGAAGAACGAGCCGATATCTGATCGGGACAAGGACTATATATCAAGAAATATTTCCAGTGTGAAATATTTTGATAAGACTGTCGTTATTCTAAAAATAGAATCTGATTCTAAGCCATCGATTTATGGAAATCAATATTTCGTCAGGCACGGCAGTAATCTGGAAGAAGTAAAACCAGACAGCTTCTCCGATCTATTTTCTCGCTTTGTTGGTAAGTAAAAAGAGCAGGGGACTTTTAATCTGTTGGTCGCAGGTGCGAATCCCGCACGGCCTACCAAGAATAATCAAGGAAGCCCACGAATTTCGGTTCGGGGGCTTTTTTGTTTCTGGTCGCTCTCTGGTCGCGACAGAACCAAACTACTGTGGGGGAGTGACCGTTTTGATACCCGAATCTTGGGCGGCATGCGGCCACAAACCCAGCAACTATGCGGTCGCCCGGCCGATTTCCTCACTTAAGGCGTTTTTTGGGCCGAAACCCGACCGCAATAGTAGAACTATCGCTCTCACCATCTTCGATTGACTCGGTGTTTGCTAGGGAAAATGGTATATGCAATAAATTTGATGATTAACTTATCAACACGGCTACGGTACAGCGAAACCTGAGGCGAAGCAACCAGCCGTAAGCCTATAATTGACCAAGAGCGTAAATCTTCCACCTTCCCAACAGAGTTAAATTCATCCAAGAGTGTGTGCAGGGCGTGCAGACACCCCTCCCCGCGCTTGTCACTGCCCCACGCAACGCCCTCTCCTCAAGCAAAGCGCCTTGGACCGGAAATGCCCCGGACACCGCGACCATCCCTGCGTCGAAAAAATCCGCACCTGAATGCGCGAAGCGCAAAGGCACATATCAAAGAAGCGAGTCGTCCGCTGCCGGAAGATCCACGGATTTGACCTCCGCGACTCGGCCAGATGCTCATGGTTGAGTGAGCGCAACACGAACTTTTTATTGATGACTATCCTGAGCAATTCATTCTTAACGGTGAAGATAATGACTGCTCCAGATAAAAACGTCGAAGACAGAGCGCATTTTGATCGGGCCATGAAAGCGTTGGAGAGCCAGGTCGCAAATGTCGGTGCGCACGTCTGCATTGACTCAACGGCCCGGCGTGCCTACGCGCGCGAGATCAACGCCATGGCGCAGAAATTGGAGAGCGAAGCATTGGCTGGAAAACTCACCTGGACCGAAGCAGCTAAGCAAGCACAGGAAACGCGGAATATCATCATGGAGATCTTCCGCAGGCGTAGCACACCTGTCGGTCGAGCGATGGCCGAATACGTCAAGATCAGGGGGCATTCGCTAAACGAATTAGTAGCACGGCACTCTGCCCGGCACTATGGCGAGAACGCTGTCTTTAAGAATTTGACGCCATCGCAAAAAAATGTCGTCTATGCCTCGATCGTGAAATCCGCCGGGACTTCACATCAGCCCATCACCACTATGCTCTCGCGCCTGTCTCACGCTGGTCGCGGGCTGGTGATTATTTCACTGGGAATTTCTGCGTACAATATCGCGACCTCCACAGACAAAGTTTCCGCCGCAGGCAAGGAAGTTCTTTCCACTGGCGCGGGAATCGGTGGCGGCATTGCGGGAGGGGCGCTGGCAGGTCTGGCGTGCGGCCCTGGCGCGCCACTTTGCGTCACAATAGGTGCGTTTGTCGGTGGTACGCTTGCTGCGTTTGGCATTTATTCTCTTCTGTAGGCCTGTCGTGAAACTGGTTCCGACTTCTGAGTGCGCATTGCGTCTGATCGGTTCGCCGCTTGGGCAGGGTATGCCGCAAAGCGAACTGATGTTGAACCGGCAGTCCACTGGTGTCATCATCGATGGCGCAGTGCTGGAAGTGGCGATACGCTGGCATGATCTGCTACTTGTTTTTGTCACCGATGACATCATGCACGAAGATACTTTGCGCATTTATCTGTTTGATGCGCGGTTGGATCTCGTTGACTGGGCCAAGCTTGGCTGGATGTATGCGACGGGAGCTTTCTCTTTGCTAGAACTCTGCCCGCCCAATACTGTTCGCTTCCTCTTTTTCGGCGATACCGATTGGTCCCTGGAGTTATTCAACAAGGATGTCTTTACAGTTCCAGTCATCAATGACCCTCGTGGCGTGAGCAAGCCGTTACGATTTCATCGCCGATTTCAAATTACTGGCGCCCCGAAACCAGAGGCTCCACAAAGCTCCGTGCAGAAACTGATGGAAGCGCCCGCCAAGAGCGAAGATCAGTCGGAATCCCTTGGCGGGCGCGATACAGTCAAGTAATTCCCAAGTGCGGGCCTCTAGCAAGGGGGGAGGATTCGCCCTCTCTCTCCAGAACGACTACAATGGCGTCTTAAACATTAACGAAACGCATCATGACCTACGAAGAATTCCTCGACGAGATCACCACCCTGCTGACCGAACTGTACGATCTGGAAGATGAAGCCGCGATCAAAATCGTGGTGGACGCTCAAGCGGCCGATTATTTTGTCACGCACGACGACAAGGAAGAACTGCGCACTTTCGCTCAAGCCAAGGTGGAAGCCGCAGCCCTGTACCAGGCCAAGCAGAACAAAAACCAGACCCAACGCAAGCAGCAACTGCGTCAAGTGCAAAAGAAAAAGGCGCCTTGAGCCAGCCGCCGTAGCGGGTTTTCGATCGCAGGTCGAATCCCGCACGACCTGGCAGGATTCATGAACGCACCATCAACAAACTCTAGTGACAATCAATCTTGATTGAGCGCTGCCCAACTTTCTCGCTTTTGCTGAATCGAACAGTACAAGTCGTTATCTTGTCATTCAGCCGGGTGGAGAGTATTACTTCGCCGGATTCACCGTACCGGCACTCCATCCACTTCCCGCCAGCGAAGCTCTCATCACTTAGATCGTAGGTGGTTGACCACTTAGTGCTGCCGCTCCTCCAGGTTGAATCCCCCTTCAGCGTCGCCAATTGTTCTGGTGGCCCAGCAGCAGCGCCGGCCGAGGAAAGATACAGCGGCGAAGCAACGTATGACTGCCATTGCTTGGAAAGGTTCGTCAGCCTGATCGACGATTCGGGGATCTCAGTCGGACAAACAATATGCTGCTCAGCGGGGTTCACCGTGCCGGCAACGAGAAGCAATGCTAGCGTAAGAATATTCTTTGCCATGATCCACCTATTCGATTACCCAGAATGCATCCGCATTGTCGGAAGGATTGGCATACGTCCCGTCGTGATTCTGGCGCTGTTTGCGGATGAACCGGATAGAGATCTTTTTCTTCTCGACGCTGGGCCATTGATCGACCACGTAAATCCCATCCGACACCTGGCCCAAATAAAACGCTGAATGATTGCCTCTGCTGCGTCCTGGCCACCGACCATTTTCGAAGTTGGCAATTGCGGTGCCGACAAGAAGGCCTTTGTTACCCAATACTTTTTCGCCCTGTCGCCACTTGCTCGTATGCGGCGCATTGGTGTAGTGACGGATTAAGGTAACACACTCGGCATTGCCGACCTTGGGCTGCTTATCAAGCAGTCTGGCTTCAGGATAGCGGTATGGCATCGGGATCTCCTTGATTTGGAAATCCATATTGCCCCTGCTGGAGAAAGCACGATTGCTGCCGCTCAGATAATGAAACAACACCTTGTGCTATATATCAAAGCAAGACGTTTTCCGGAATCAAGCACTCCCCGCGCGCTCAATGACCAGAATGCGTGAGGCGACGCGCGGGTGCGCGCAATGGGCGTCGCCCTCGCCGGCAAAGAACAGGTCGCCGGTACGCAACGTAACGATGTGCTCTTCGCCACCCTGACGATAGTGCATGTCGACCTCCCCATCCATGACCGCAAACACTTCCTCGCCATCATTGACGTGCCAGCGATACGGCTGATCGGTCCAGTGCAGGCGGACGGTGGCGTCGGGGATGGCGGCAATCAGTTCCGCGCCCCATGCGCGGGAGGCGACAAATTCCCGGCTGCGGATAATTTTCATAAGGCTCTGCATGTGACGTGATGATGCCGCCATGCTCGCACGCCTGCACGCGAAGAACATGACAGCAATGGCGGAATTTCTGCCACGACTGATTCATATGCTAAAGTTGGCAACCTCGCAAAGGAACGACGCATGCAAAATATACCCGGCCGGATGAAGTATCTACGTAACACAGAAATATTCAGCGCGGCCGCTTTGCCGGCGGCCATGATCTACCTCTGGCAGAAGTCAGTGGAGCCGATAGCATGGGATGTGCGCGTGGCGGCGCTGGTGCTGGTCAGTTATCTGCTATTGCAAGGCGCCTGGTATTGGCAGATCAAGATGAAGGCTGTCACGCAGCGCCAGCCTTTGCCGGGGTATTTCCAGCCGCTGTACAAATTCTTCCAATACACCAATGTAGTGCTGATCGTCGCAGTGGCAGCGCTGATTGCTACGCACAGCACGGCCACTAGTAATGATCTGCTGTGGTCGGGTGGCCTGCTGGCGTTTGTGGCGGCCGAACAGATCAACTATTACCACTACCAGCTGATGTACGACACCAGCGCTGCCTTTTCGTACGTTCGCCGCAATGGACGGCTGCGCAGGGCAGCGCTCGGCCTGGACCTCAAGCGCTAGCGTTCACGCTTTACGGTGGCGACGAGCGACAAAGCCCAGCAAGCCCAAGCCACCCAGCAGCATCGCGTAAGTCGATGGTTCCGGTACTGCGGAGGTGAACTGGACCGAACCAGTGTAGAAGGCGACATTCGAGAAGGCCGGCACGCTATCTGAGCTGTTCGCATTGTTCAGCCATTGAATTTGCCAGTCACCGTTCAAAGTCTGCCCTGCCGCGATGCTCTGATTGTTGAACAGGAAGCTACCTACATTATTCCCAGCGTGGAAAGACAGTACCAGGTCCAGCGCCGTGTTGAGCGTGCCGGTGTTGGTAACCGACCAGGTGCCGCTGGTGCCACTACTGGCTTGGGCGAAGGAGAAACTCAGGCCGTCATTGACGAGCTTGTCTGTCAGCGTCAGTACGTTGCTCCCATACTCGACAGTCTGAGCTTGGGTCCAAGCGCTAGCTGCGGTGCCGGAGGCTGTGGCCAATTGGGTAGCAAAGCCGGCGGTCGACTGGATTGGATTGATTTGGCCGTGCTGCACCAGCACGTATTGGCCTGCGGCGACTTGATTCAGTGTGACATCATGTGCACTCGACAGACCCGGGCCTGGATTGGCGCCGTTGCCGTTGTTGCCAGCGTTGTTGCCACTATTACCGTTACCATTGCCCTTTCCTTTGTCATTACTTGGTGCCGCCTGGGCGAAAGCGGTGGTGAGCAAGGCGCTGAGCACCAATGCCTTAACGATGGTCTTCATGGGGTTTCTCCTGGCAGCTGGCTGGGAATTGCTTTGAAATAAATCTTATTTCTTTAATGCAATTAATATAACACACCAACGACCAGGAATGCAATTTGAAAATAGAAGGACGCCAACTTTACAACAGCAAGTTGGCGTCCATCGCGGCTTGAATCAGAACGCTGCGCGCAGGCCGACGTTGACGCGGCGGCCCACGTCTTCCAGCGTCAGGAACTGGCTCTCGTTGAGCGCATATTCACGCGTGCGCGAGTTGGTCAGGTTGATCGCATCGAGATACAGCGCCACCGTCGGCGTGATGTTGTAGCGCAGGCTGGCGTCGGTCTGGCCGTAGGCGGAGCGGTTGCGGGGCTGGGTGCTGCCGCCGCCGCAATCGACCGAGAAGTGATTGCGCCAGTTGTAACTCACGCGTGCCTGGAACTTGCTGTTCTCGTAGAACACCGAGCCGTTGTACGACTGCGGCGACAAGCCGGGATAACCGCAGTTCGGCGTGCCGCTGTCGACCTCGCGGCTCGCGGTCGCATCCACGTAGGTGTAGTTGGCGGCCACGCCGAAGCCCTTCAGCCACGATACCGCTTCATCAAACGCATACTGGCCAGCGATTTCCACACCCTTGATCTTGCCCTTCTGGCCGTTGCGGACACGGGTGTCATGCACCACCTCGCCAGGATATTGCGGCAGCGTGGTATCGACCAGCCGCGTCTCCAGGAAATCGCGGACGTTTTTCTGGAACACCGCCGCGCTGACGTAGTTGGTCTTGGACAGATACCATTCCCACGACAGGTCCAGGTTGTTGGACTTCATCGGCTTCAGGTAAGGATTGCCGCCGCCGGTCTGCACGTCGCCATAGCGGCCACCGTACGAGTTGTCGATGCCCATCTGGCTCAGCGTCGGGCGCGTTTCGGTCTTCGATGCGGCCAGGCGCAGCATCATGTCCGGCGTCAGGTCGAACTTCAGGTTGGCCGACGGCAGCACGCTGTTGTAGTCGTTGCTGACGGTGTTGGTGCTCATCGGGCCGTAGACCAGGATGTAGGTGGTGTCGTTCGGACTCTTGGTCGCCGATTGCAGCACACGGCTGGTGCCGACCGAACTTGACTTCACATGCACCATGCGCACGCCGGCATTGGCCGACCAGCCCTCGCCTTCCCATTTGCTGTCGAGGAAGATGCTGGAGACTTTTTCCTTCACACCCGACATTGACGGCTTGGTGTAGTCGATCGCCATCGGCCCATCCGGGAACAGCGTGGTGTCCAGGTAATGTGCCGGATCATTCGAAGACAGCAGCGTTGAACGCTGGTTCAGGTAATCCATATACGCGTACGGATCAAAGCGCAGATAGGCGCTTGGGACCTGGGCGCCGCCGCCAAGGAAGTTATCCAGCGGCGTCACCGTGAACAGTGACGATGGCAAGGCCAGGTGATAGCCGCTATAGGTATTCCACGAATCGCTGCTCCACTGGGTACGCTTGACCTCGCGCTGCGAATAGCCAAGGCCGGTTTGCAACCCTTTGAAGTACCCGATCTCGTGGTTCCAGGCCAGGTTCATGCGGCCTTCGGAGATTTTGTCGGTACGCTGCACGTCACCGTTGGAGACAGCGTGTGCGCGCACCGCAGTCGGGTCGGCAATGCCGTCGCCGAACACGATCGATGGCGTGCCGTTGAAGGTCAGCACGTCGCCGTTCTTCGGCACCATGCCGGCCACCACCCACATATCCGGCGAGCCGGACGACGTGCGCGAGGTGTTGACGTCGCCTTCCAGCTTCCACTCCGGCGACAGCGCCCATTTGGAATTCAGGCCAAAGGCGCGCGTGATCGATTTGCGGTCGCCGCCCTTGACGATCATGTCGTTGGAATTGGCCTCGCCCAGCAGCTTGCCGCTGCCGGCCAGTTCGGGATTGTTGGCGTAGAAGGTCGAGCCCGGACGCAGCAGGCTGGTGATCTGGTTGCTGCCGTTGATCTGCGCCCCCAGCACCTGCGGATTGATCCAGTCGCTGACGGCGATGATGTCGTTGCGCTGGTCCAGGTGCGAATACAGCGCGTCGGCCGTCAGCTTCCAGGTTGACGACGGGTTGTACTGCACCGTCAGATTGCCGACCAGGCGCTTGCGCGTTTCATCTTCCTGCTGGAAGCCGTAGCTTTGCGGGATGTACAGCTTCTTGGTGGTGACATCGGCCATCGTCAGCCCCCTGGAATTCAGGTCGCCATTGATGACCGAAACGTCGCGGTAATTCCATGCATCGGTGACAGCCTTGTTCTGCTTGGAGGCGCGGTCGGTGTACGACAGCGAGGCGTTGACGCCGAAGTTGCGCTCCTCGTTGGCGAAGGTGTACATGCCGCTGATATTCGGCGTTTTCTTTTCCGAGTTGTTGTCGTACGAACCGGAGGCGTTGATGACCGTGCTGTGGCCGGTCTTACCGGACAGCGGGCGCGCCGTCTGGATATCCACCGTCGAGCCGATGCCGCCCTCAGGCAGGAAGGGTTGCGAGGTCTTGTACACCAGCGCCTTGGAAATCAGGTCCGACGACAGCAGGTCGAACGAGAATTCGCGGCCACCGGTATCGCTGGTCAGCGTGCGGCCATTGACCAGCACGTTATTGAATTCCGGCCCCAGGCCGCGCACCGAGATGTAGCGGCCTTCGCCGCCGTTGCGCTGGATCTGCACGCCGGTCACGCGTTGCAGCGATTCGGCGATATTGGTGTCGGGGAACTTGCCGGCGTCTTCGGCGGATACCGCGTCCACCACGCCTTCCTGCAGGCGCTTGGTGTTCAGCGAAGAACTCAGCGAGGCGCGAATGCCGCTGACGACGACGGTAGGTCCGGCGTCAGCGTCTGCGGTATTGGCGGTGGTTTGTGCCTGGGCGCTGACAGCAATCAGCAGGTCGGCAATGAGAACAGCGAGGACGGTCTTGCGAGGTATAGCCATGATGTAGTCTCCAGTTTTTGTAATGACTTTTTTATGACATCGTTTGTTACCGGTTTTGATCTTACGCCCGGACTAACCATGCCAATCTATTATTTCTTTACAAAAAGCCATTCCAAAATGGTATAACTACGCGACCTTTCCTTATCAGCGTGACAACGGCCGTGGCATGTGGACATCACGCACGGCGAACTGTTCCGCAACAAAATGCATCAAGCGGCTCAATGGCGTTTCCACCCAGCGATGGAAGGCGGCGCCGGCCAGCAGGCTGCTGCTCCAGGCGACCAGCATACCCATGCCCTGCCACGCCGGCTCGATCGGGGCGAAGCAGGTGAAAGCGGCGTTCACCAGCAGGCAGACGGGGAAATGAATCAGGAACACCGCATACGAAATCTTGCCCAAGCCATTGATAACCGACCAGCCACGGCTGTCGGAGGCGATTTTGCCGCGTCCCCACAGGAACAGCACGCACGCCACCACCGCCGCCAGCGCGATCCGGCTACGGAATTCCAGCAGCAGGCCAACCATGGCCGGCAGCAGCGCCATCATCAGCAGCACGACTGCCATGCCCGGCTTGCGGCGCGGATCGCTGGCCCACCAGGCCATCAGGCCCAGGCCGTAGCTGCCGAAGAAGTACGAGGCCCAGTTGTCCCAATCCGAGTCCAGGTTGAAGTGCAGCAGCGACAGCGTGATGCCAGCCGCCACCACCAGCGGCATCAGCCATTGCTGCTGGCGGTTGCCGGTGATGCGGCCGACCAGCCACAGCAGGATCACCATCAGCGCATACAGCTGGAAATCGATGGCCACATACCAGGCGCCGGCCGACACTGAGTCATAGCCCAGCACGCCGTGCAGCAACAACAAGTGCGCGCCCAGCTGGCTCAGCGTGGCGGGGGCGGAAATCGAATCGTGCGTCATCCATTCGGCGGCCCACAGCGAAGCCAGGGCGGCGATCAGCGTGGCGGCGACGAACGGCGGCGCCAGCTTGGCATAGCGGCGCCAGATGGCACGCACCGGCGTCGGGCAGCCGGCATGGCCGGAAGGCGCCAGCGACTTGGCGGCCAGAAAGCCGCCGATCACCAGGAACACCTGCACGGCGATGCGCGCGCTGCCGGCAAGCCAGTCAAACAGCGACGGGAAGATCACCCGTGCGTGATCGGCCATCGGACCATAGAACGCCAGATGGTGCAAGACGATCAGCTGCGCCGCGCCTGCCTTCAGCAAATTGATTAAACCGAACTGCGCCGGGAGCGTTTTCGAGGCGCCCGCAACAGTCCCTGTAACTACTTTCATCCATCATCCTTTTAACAGCAGGGCGATATGATAGCTGAGGTTGCAGATTCATGGCGCGCGGAACAAAAACTCTCCCATTTGATCTAATCGGAATGACAGCGAAAGTGGCCGTGCTAGCGTGAATCATGGTCACCTATTTCGCTCAACTGCAAAGCAATCCCGGCTGGTTCGCCATCAACGTGCTGGTGCCAGTGTTGCTGCCGTTCGCCGTCATCGCCACCGTCGCCATCGCGACAGGCGGTTGGCGGGAGTTTTTACAAATGATGAAAAAGGCCGTCGATAACGGGCAACTGTTCTGGGTAGCGTTGGCGATGCTGGCATCAACGGGCTACGAAGCCTTCGCAACATACGGCCGAAGTCCCGATACAAGCGAAGCCGCATCTTGGGCATTGGGAGCATGCATCATTGGCGCGGTGTTCACTTCAATTTTCATCGCCATCAACACTTCGCGCATCGCGCAAGGGCAGGACATTCGTAAACGTGTCATTTGGATCTCGATACTCCTTACCATAGCGTCGTCTTATTTTTATCCCTGGTTTCATTTTATATTTGGGAGCTAGTATGAAGAAATTTCTGAAGTCACTTATCTTGAGCGATAAATTCAGCGATGCTCTGGCTTACTTTGCCGGCGCAATCATGGTGATTGGCCTGATTGGATTCATAATCCTCATGCCAGCGTGATGCACACTTGAATTTTCCGCTGGCAGCCATTACAATTCTGGCCCTTGGGTCGTTAGCTCAGCTGGTAGAGCAGCGGACTTTTAATCCGTTGGTCGCAGGTTCGAATCCCGCACGGCCTACCAAGATTCAGCGAAAACGCCAACCTTCACCGGTTGGCGTTTTTGTTTTCTGTCCGCGCATAGAAGCCCGGCGGCTTGCGCGCCACCCAGGCAATGAATTTCTGTATGTCAGGATGCGCGCGCAGCGCTTCCCAGGTGTGATAGTGATGCAGCAGTTCGCGCTCGCTGAATACCGAGTGGATCTTGCGGTGGCATATCTTGTGAATCGGAAACTGCTCCCTGCCCTTGAACGTCTTCGGCACCAGATGATGCCGGTCGATATTGACCGTGCCCAGCACGCGGCCACACAGGGGACAGCGCTCCTCGTCCATGCTTAGCGCCTGAACTTGCGCGGCTGGCGTTTGCGCGCTGCCGAGTTCTGTTCCTGCAAGATCGCATCCACCCGCTCCGATGCTTCGCGCGACAAGCGCTGCGCCAGTTCGGTGTCCGGAAAGTACTCCGGCTGACGGTAAGCCAGCCACGCGTAGGCCGAATACAGCCGGCACACGTCCTCCACCTCCTGCAGATTCATGTAATGCAGCGGCCGGTCATTCGACTTCAGCTGCGTAACCTTCTTGTGCGCCAGCGACTTCGCCCACGTCTCCCACGCATGCTGCAACGACGGCACCTTCGACGAAATCGGCACCAGCGACAGCGCGAATTTCTCCGCCACCGTCAGCTCCAGCGTATCCAGCCATGCCGCGCGCTCGAACTGGTCCTCGGTAATGCGCGGATAGAAGAAACCATCCGGCACATCGATGTTGTGCACGAAACGCTTCAGCAGCTTGGCCAGCGCATGCTCATGCGTGACCGACGAGATGCGGTGCAGATGCTCCAGCGTCGGCGCCACCGCGAAGCCGGTGGTCTTCAGCGGCACCGGCTTCTCCCGCAGCAGCGAACGCATCACGTTGTGCGTCTCGTTGTCATAGCCGGCCACCAGGCCTTCCTCATGCACGCCGAAGCGCCCTGCCCGGCCGGCGATCTGGCGCGCCAGCGCGGCCGGAATTTCTTCCTCTTCATAGCCGTTGTACTTGACGGTGGTGGTCATCACCACGCGTGCGATCGGCATGTTCAGGCCCATGGCGATCGCATCTGTGCCCACCACCACATCGGCCGCGCCTTCGCGGAAACGCTGCGCCTGCGCACGCCGCACCTCGGGCGACAAATTGCCGTAGACGGTGGCAACCGACAGGCCCATCTCGGTCACCATGTCGCGCCACATCAGCACTTCGCGGCGCGAGAAACAGATCACCGCGTCGCCGCGACGCAGGTTGCTCAGCTTGCGCACGGCGGTCGGTTCGACCGACAGCGGCCCCTTGCGCTTGAGGATGTGCACTTCCAGTTCGCACTCCAGCCGCGCCGCCAGCACCTCGATCGCACGCCGCGCTTCCGGCGCCCCCACCAAATAGACGATACGCGCCGGCGCGCCGCATACGGCCGCCGTCCAGGCAGCGCCACGGTCGCGGTCGGACAGCATCTGGATCTCGTCGATGACGGCGACGTCGACCGGTGTTTGCGTATCCAGCATTTCCACCGTGCTGGCGACGTGCGTGGCGCCCGGCGCCAGGCGGCGCTCCTCGCCAGTGACCAGGCTGACCTTCAGCGGCTTGCCATGCTGCTCCATCTCCTGCAAGCGCTCATAGTTCTCCAGCGCCAGCAGACGCAGCGGCGCCAGGTAGACGCCGCTCGGCGCCTTGGCCAGCGCCTCGATTGCCTGGTGGGTCTTGCCGGAATTGGTCGGCCCCAGCACGGCAATGAACTTGCGCTTGATGCGCCGCGCCATATCGAACGAGGCCGGATACTCGGCCAGATTGATGCTTTGTCGCGTACGCTCGGCGTGCTGCTCCTCCATATCGCGCTCGACCGCGTGCTCCAGCCGCATGCGGATGCGGTCGAACACCATACCGGCCGGCTCGGACACCTGCATATCGCTGAGCGAATGTAAAAAGATGTCGGCATCCATATCACAGTCATCGCAGGCGTCGGACAGTTCGCGCACGAAATTTTCCACGTAGCCATGCAGTTCGGCGGCGACATCTGCACCGGCGCGCTCGCGCAGCAGAGCCGAACGGCCATCCGCATCCATCTTGCGCCATTTTGACGCCTTGGCCAGCACGCCCTGCGCCGGCACCAGATCGTAAGGCACACGACGGCCGCCATATTCCACCTCGCCGGTCAGGCGCAGGAACACCCTGCCCTCGGCCTTGGCCAGGATGACACCACGGGCGCTCAGGCCCAGTTGCTGCATCAGATCGTCATCCTCTCCGCTCTCGCCATCGGCATCGGAAAGGTGGGGCGCGGCGGGGGAATTAGTCATGGCATATCAGGTGGGATGAACTCGTGCAGGATTATACCGCCGGCCCTGCCGGCATGGCGCCTGGACCCGATTTCTGGCACCATACGCCGCTTAACCAAAGCCTATCCCATGCCACAGACAATCAACACAGCGGTTCACCATGAATTGCTGATTAAAAAAAGCCGCTTTATTGCCTGCGTCCAGCCGATGACGGATCGCGCCAGCGCGCAAAAAGTCGTGGCGGAATTATGGCAGCAACATCCCGGTGCCGCCCACGTTTGCTGGGCATTATTAGCCGGCGGCCAATCGGCAGCAGTGGATGATGGCGAACCCAGCGGTACAGCCGGCCGTCCGATGCTGGATGTTTTACGCCATCAGGATCTCGAAGGTGTATTAGCCACCGTCGTGCGTTATTTCGGCGGCATCAAATTAGGTGCTGGTGGACTGGTGCGTGCTTATACCGACAGCGTGGCGCAGGCTTTATTAAATGCCGAGAAGATCGCCATTATCAAACAGCGATTCCTCATTTGCAGCGCGCCTTATGCCATGGAAGGCCTGGTGCGCCGCGAAATTGAATTGACGGGAGCCAGCCTGGATAATGTCCAGCATAATGAGGACGTTCAATTCGAAGTCAGCCTGCCGGATACGGCGGCGGATGCATTGATAACCCGTCTGAATGAATCCGGCCACGGCCGCATCACCTGGATCACTCCTGACGATACGGCCGAGCCAAGCTGATTACTGGTGCATTCGTGCTAATTTTTAGCGCGGCTGCCCAGCCATGTCAGCCTGTGCCACACGGTTTCAAGCGGCCCCTGCGGGTGTCGGGCGAGCCACCACACGCTGAACTGCCGCTGCGCCAGCGCCAGTGCGACGCCGATCGCCAGCGCATAGCTTGCGCCGGTGTACTGATACATACCCAGCCCGAAACCATAATAAATCGACGTACCGATAATCGATTGCACAACATAGCTGGTTAAACTCATGCGTCCCAGCGGCGAGAATATCGTCAGCCAGCTGCGGCTATAAAACAGCAATACAAATACCGCCACCAATACCACCATCAAGGCCACATTCGCCCATGAGGTAATAATGACCAACAAAGGACGGCG
>Ga0308157_10006281_pt1 | contig 14354 bp, 8 predicted proteins | sample PhyBR1_FD_201035 | JGI IMG/M metagenome (GOLD analysis project Ga0308157, IMG submission 201035) | Phyllosphere microbial communities from UC Gill Tract Community Farm, Albany, California, United States - DLSLB.R1 | ecosystem: Host-associated > Plants > Phyllosphere > Unclassified | place: USA...
TTGGCGGTTTTTTTATGGCTTTTTGTCATTGCGAGGGACGAATCAATCTCATTTAGTATTTATTTTCTGGAGCTAATCCAGCTATCCGCTTTATCTTTTCCTTTTTAAAGAAAAAAGGAAAAGGATATCGCTGCTATCTGGGCTAGGGCTGTTGTTTGCAAAACATCCAACTTCGACAAGACTTTCCAATTTCCAAAAACATCTACATTTACCACATAAAAAAAACCGTTAATCTGATGAAAAACGGTTTTAAAAAAATATGACTTCTTAAGCTTTAATAATTTGCAGTTTCTGAATTCTTTTCCTGCGTTGTACCAACATAATAGTAATTAAAACGCCAATTAATGACATTCCAATTCCAACTAAATTAGGAGATGCATAACTAAATCCTGCAATCAAAGGCAATCCACCTAAGAAAGCGCCCAAAGCATTCCCAATATTAAATGAAGCTTGTATCGCTGCCGAAGCAATCATCTCGGCACCTACAGCAATTTTAATCATCATCATCTGAATAGGTCCGATAAAAGTAAACGAAATACATCCAGTACAAAACACTAATATCAAACTTACATACGGATTGGAAGAAAAGAAAAAGACCATTGCCAAATCCAACGACATAATCAAAAGCAAGCAAATAAGTGTTTTTTCAGGAGCATAGGTATCAGCCAATTTGCCTCCAATTAAATTCCCCACAACCATTCCAAAACCAGCAAGTATCAATATATAAGACACATCGGCAGGAGCAAAACCTGAAATATCTGTTAATAAAGGAGCTATATAACTAATCCAGCAAAACAATCCTCCCACACCAATTGAAGTAATTAAAATAACCATCCAGGATTCAATATTCTTGAATAGCTTTAATTGTTTTTTCATCGAAACTTTCTCATTGGTACTAATATTTGGCATCCAAAAATAAAGCGATATAAGAGTAAACACACCAAAAAAACCAATTAACACAAAAGTATATCGCCACGAAAGATGATGCCCAATGTAAGTCCCAATCGGCACTCCAACAAGATTAGCAATTGTTAATCCTGCAAACATAATCGATATGGCCTGCGCTTCTTTACCTTTCTCCGCAAGACGACTGGCTACTACTGCGCCAACACCAAAAAAAGCGCCATGAGGCAATCCGGAAAGTAATCGCGTAAAAAACATAAACTCATAATTTGGCACCACGATAGATAAAGAATTAAACAGAGCAAGCATTCCTGCCAAAACTAAAAGTGTTTTCTTTGGTGGATAATTTCTAGTCATAATCACCAGCAAAGGCGCACCGATAACTACTCCGAGTGCATAAGCAGATATTAAATATCCTGCAATTGGAATACTAACCTTTAAATCAGAAGCGATATCCGGTAATATCCCCATCATTACAAACTCAGTAATTCCGATTGTCAAACCGCCCAAAGAGAGCGATAGTAAACTTTTTTTCATTTTTTATCCTAAAATATTATTGATTCGCGCCCCTAATTCATTTAGCAGCTAAGCTTATTTTTCGGTACAAATTTATTTATAATAATCTCAAATAAATTGTAAATTTGAAATACAAACTTGTAACTATAGGCTATGAAAAAATTAAATCAGTTTGACACCTTAATGTTTGATGAATTTGAGGAAGACAAATACCATCTTCCAACACATAGTCACACCTATTACGAGATTATTTACATTATAAAGGGAAATGGAATTCATCAATTAAATAACAATCTTCTTCCCTATCAATCCGGCGATTTATTTGTAATCTCTACCGATGACGAACATTATTTTGATATAAAAAAAACGACCCGATTTTTCTTTATCAAATTCACTGACACTTATTTTAATTCTAATAGAAAATTGTCTTGCGATGAGTTTCTGCTCAATACTCCCGAGAACATCATGCGTGATAAATCTCTGAAAGAAAATGTATTAAAAATGGATAAAGCTTGCGCGGCCATTTTAAAAAACACCATTAACAACATCAGAACCTACAATTGCAAGACAAATATTTCTACCTCACCAATTGTCTTCTATCAAATCTTATCCATTTTTGGATTAATAAAAGAGAGCCTGCAACAGCAGAATATAAAAATCACAGGCTCGGGAATAGACAACGACCAGATTATCTCGTACATTCATCAAAACATTTATGACCCAAAGCTCGTTCAAATCAAAAACATTGCTGAACATTTTAATATTTCTGAAAGCTATTTTGGCACTTATTTTAAACGAAATTTTTCAATAAGTTACAGGGATTACAACAACAAACTCAGAACACAATTGATCGAAAAAAGGATTTTAAACAAGCAGTTATCAATGAAGCAAATCGCTTATGAATTTGGTTTTACCGATGAAAGTCATCTTTCTAATTATTTCAAAAAACAAAGAAATATGAAACCTAGTGAGGTTAAGAAAATGTAACATCATTACTCCTTGACAATTTCAATTTTTCTTCTGATTTCATTCCCAAATTCATCCACAACTGTGATATAATGAAATCCTGTTGTGGCCGAAATTGGCATTTCATGAAAGGTTTTGGTACTGCCTTTATAGACATTATCCACATACCAGAATAATTTACTCTCCCGTTGTGAATGTGCTACTTTTAGAATTACAGGCTGCACTTCACTATTGAAATTTTTAGTAAGATAGATTTTGCTGTTGGTTTTTGGATAAATAAAATCCATCGTCGTGGTTTGTACTCCCATACAATCCTCTCTAAACGGAGGTAACGGCAAATATTCTATATGCTGGCTTTTGTAATACCAAGCCATTACAGGCGGCAATATAAACCAGTTTTTGGTCACGATATCTTCTATATTTTCACAACTGCTGTTCACTTGAAATTGCAATGTTTTATCTAAATGTATCGTTTTATGATACGGACAAACACTAGTACTTTTTCCTTTTTTGGAAACCCATTGTTTTAATATTGGGCAGCCTTCTTTGGCCAAATGACCGCTCAAACTACATACGGCAACTTCTTCTAAATCTTTATACGGCGTATCAAACCATCTTTGCCTAGGCAATAAATTAAAAACATCAAATAAAATCGGCGCGGCGCTTGTAACCCCTGTCAAAGTTGGACGTCCTTCGCCTGTTGCATTCCCAACCCACACTCCTACTACATAACGCGAATTCGTTCCTATCGCCCAAGCATCGCGATTTCCAAAACTTGTTCCTGTTTTCCATGCAATTTTGAGCGAACTATCATAAAACTTCCAAGCTTCATCACCTTCTGGTCGATTCACTTGTTCCATCGCATTATAAGTCAGCCAAATCGAACCTGCTCCTAGGATATTCTTCTGATTGGTTTCTTCTCCAAAATCGGTTTGAAAATCCTCCTGATAATTGAGTTCGGCGAATTCATTGGTTCTGTATTGTCCTTTGCTTTTATTAAAAAAATTCAAAGTCGATGACAAACCTGCATAGGCTCTACATAAATCCCACAAATTACTTTCAGCTCCACCTAAAATGAGCGATAAGCCATAATGATCTGGTGGTTTATTGATATCTCTCAACTTAAATCGCTGTAATTCTTCATAAAATTTATTCACACCAAAATCCTGCAACATCAAAACCGCAGGAATATTCAAAGAGCGCGACAATGCTCGATGCGCCGGAACTGCTCCATCAAATGTCAAGTTAAAATTTTTGGGGGTATAACCCGAAATTTGCGTTGGAATATCAGCAACCAATGTGTTTGGCAACAACTCACCATCATCAAGCATTGCTGCGTATAAAAGCGGTTTCAAAACACTTCCTGTACTTCTTGGCGCATCAATAATATCCACATCTTTTTGATGATTCATATCCGTTGGAGAATTCCCTACATAACTTAGTACTTTTCTATTAGACACATCAACAACCAAAACAGCCAAGTTGTGAACTTCATTCTGCTTGTACTGATTGTAATAATACCTCGCTATTTGATTTACTCTGTTTTGTAAACCAACATCTATCGATGTTTTTACTCGTGTCCCTTCTTGTTTTTTAGCCACATGTTGCAATAAATGAGGCGCAATTTGTGGTAAATCATAGGGCTTTTGAGGCAAAGGCTCATCAATGGAAAGTTCATAGGTTTGCTTATCTATAATTCCATTTTGATGCAATTTTAGCAAAAGACGATTCCTTTTATTCACCAGTTTAGAATGATTTTTTCCTGGATAAATTAAACTTGGCGCATTTGGCAAAACAGCCAAAGTAGCACACTCCGCCCACGACAATTGATACGATTGCAATCCAAAATACCGCCACGAAGCCATTTCAAGACCGACAACATTTCCACCGAAAGGCGCATGAGCTGCGTACAATTCCAATATTTCATTTTTGGAATAGCCTAATTCTAATCGGGTGGCGAGAATAAGTTCAATTGCTTTTTCAAAATAAGTTCGCCCTTTGTCTTTTCTATACAACCGAATTACTTGTTGTGTGAGCGTACTTCCACCACGAACTACTTTCCCCGCTTTTCTATTTTGCTGAAAAGCATTGACCATCGCCACAGGATTGAAACCGGGATGTTTATAAAAATATTCGTCTTCAAAATAAACAATACATTTCTTGAATTTGTCCGGAACACTATCCTGCGCAGGAAATCGCCATTGTCCATCTCTGGCTATTTTCGCGCCAAGCAATTCTCCTTCTTTACTTTCAATAACCGTAGAATAGGGCTCTTGAAATAAAGTCCTAGGTAACGAGAAATAATAAATCATCAACAGTAAAAAAACTATTGATGATTTTATCTTATTGTGTTTAATCCAATTGATAATGCGTTGTAGGAACGCTATTAATTTATTTTTCAAAGTAAGTTATTATTTATCCACAAGGTTCGCAAAGGTTATTCGCAAAGTCCGCAAAGATTTCAAAAACTAGAATTTTAGCACGCAGATTAGGCAGATTTTAGCAGATTGCTTTAAATCTGCCTAATCTGCGTGCCTTTTCACTTTTTACTTCACAACCTGAACCCAAAATCCTTTGGTTCTTGCCAAAAACGTATTGTCATACATCGCCTCACATTGTAATCCAGGCAAATAATACGTTCCTAAATAAGAAGCATTAAGCAATATTCTAAAGGTTTTTACTTCACCTGCTTTCAAACCAAAATAGAAATTAGTTCTGTCATCACGAATGTCAATATAATCGGCGATATTATTTGTAGCATCGCCATAATCTGTAAAACGGGTATTTACAATTTCAAATCCGGAAGGTATTATTTGCGACAAAGCTACATTCTCCACATGCTCCTTCTTTTGATTTCTAACTGTTACCTCAGCAATAAACTCTGTCCCCTGATTGATTTTCGACACATTAATCACTCCGCCTTTTCTATTTTTGAAAACAATGGAAGCCGTTACATTACTTTGAACAGCGTTCTCCTGCCCAACAGGAAGAATCCCCGTATTCAATACACGTACAAACAATCTGTTTTTTCTGTTGTTTTTCAAAGTCACGCTGTTTGAGCCCATTTTGACCACCAGACTTCTGTCTGAAATTGTTTTGAGAGTTGCAATCCTTTGAACTTTTCCGTCTTTAGTAAACTGGACATCTATTCCTTTAGCACCATTACTTACCGAAAATTTGGCCATTGCATACAAACAATAAGCCGTAGTTTGCGTACTCATCCACTGGTCGCTGGACATATCTTTAGCTATTTTCGTTGCCATTGCAAATGCTTTTTGCTTTTGTCCTAAAAACAACATGGTCTCCAAAGCCATTGCTCGATTTCTATCAGGGGAACCGTAATAGTAATAATTATAATTTGAATCATCATCAATAGTAGTAGTCAACAATAAATTCAAACCAGCTTGCTTTTGACCTGCCAACACATACGCTGAAGCCAAACGTAATTTACTTTCGTTACTAATTCCTTTGGTTTCTCGCAATCTGTTCATCGAAGACAAATCGGGAGTTCCTGCCAAAGCCAAAGTGTACAAGCGATAGGATTGCGCCAAATCATTACCATATCTTTTTTCAAATCGCCATTGTTTGGCTTCTTTTTGTTGGTACGAAATCCATTTTGATTTGAAATTCACAGGCAGGAAATAGCCTTTTTTCTCTGCTTCTATCATAAAATGTCCGGCATAAGAAGTTCCCCAATCTTCAGCTTCTGTGTTTCCTTGCCAATACGACAATCCTCCATTCGATAATTGAAAACCTCCTAATCTAGTAATTCCGGCAGTAATATTCTTTTGAATTAATTCTCTTCTGGTATTATCCAAGTCTGCAATTTCATTCAGATATAATTGTGGAAAAACTGACGAAGTGGTTTGTTCTACGCAACCATGAGGATATTGAATCAGGTATTGTAATCGTCCATTTAAATTAATGGTTGGCATCGAAGAGACTTCCAATTTTGCCTTATTGCTTCGTGCAACTCCAAATGTTTTCCACGAAATAGTTTTGCTCACATTTGGCTCCAAAATCACATCTGTAAATGTATTGGTGACAGGATTTGGATTAGTCATATCAATCTCGACATCATACACCGACTTCTCTTTACCTGAAGCCGCTACAATCTGTACTTTTCCAATTCCGGTAACGCTTCCAACTGCCAAATCAAAATAGGCCATTTTTTCGTCAGGCTGTGCAAATGATACTTTTTGAATCGCGCTTCCAATAACTTTCAATCCGTTATTGGTTTTAATTTGGACCGTAACATTTTTGATATTTTTTTCCATGGCAAAAACAGTAACAGGAATCGTCACTTTTTCGGAAGGTGAAATTTTTCTTGGCAACGATGCCAACACCATCAAAGGACTGCGAACAGGAGTTGCTTTTTCAACACTTCCATAAGCACTAGTCGTGGCATCTCCTGCAACTATCATCGTTTTTACAGAACCAATGTATTTTGGCAATTTTATTTGATGCGTTTTGGTTTGCCCTATTTCTAATTTAAAAGGTCCCATATAAATCACGACAGGTTTGAAACGATTGGCTTTTTTGGCTTTTCCGCCTCCTAAATCCTGATCTCCTCCAATACTGAAAATCTGATTCACTTTTCCTCCATATGCTCCAATCACATCATCGTAAATGTCCCAGGTTTTCACGCCCAAAGCTTCACGAACATAAAAACTGTCCCATGCATTTGGCGCTTTGAAGCGGGTTAAATCCAATAATCCTTCGTCAACAATGGCAATTGTATAAGTCATTGCTTTTCCTGATTGTTCACTCACTTTTAACGCAAATGATTGCTCCGGTTTCAAAACATCAGGCATTACTAATTTTGGTGCCAAAATCGTATTTTTATCTACCACTTCAATTGGAACAATTCCGTACATACGAATTGGCAAATCATTTTTAGTTGAAGCATGTGGTTGCAACAATGTTATATTAAAATACACATTCGGCGCCATAGCTGAAGTAATTGGAACGGTCACTTTCGTCTCCCCTTTTTGGGTCTTCGCCCAAAGTGTTTGCACTACTTTTGAACCATTTTCGATAGAAATAAAAGCTCTTCCACCTTCGCTTGAAGGAAATGAAATTTGCGCTTTTTCGCCAACTGCATAGTTTTGTTTATCAGTAGAAAAAACTAACATATTAGCCGTTGAGGCATCTGTATTTCTAGTTTTTCCGGACCACATTGGCCAATCAATATTGACAGTCAAGGCAGTCGCATGTCCGCCAACTTCATCCGAAACGCGAATTAAATAACGTCCCCATTCTTCATCAGTCATTGCGAAACTTACTCTTCCTTTTCCATTCGCATTTGTACTTATTCTGAAAGTTTTATAAGAAGTCGTCGCATCATCTGCATTATAATTCGACAAATTATCACTTGAAGCATCCCACCACCAACGCCATTCGACTTTATAGACTTTTACTTCCAGGTTTTTTACTGCTTTTGGCTTTCCGTTTTCATCAACCGTAACAATGTCAAACTGATTGGCTTTTCGGGTTTCCAGCATTCCATATTTATTCGGTTCTGGTGATTTTAAACCAACATAAGTTGAATAAGGAGAATAAGTCGTCGCCATAACATCGGTGCTGAAATCACCGCCTTCTTCATATACTTTTGTTATAAAAGAAGCTTTCAACATTCCAGGTGCTTCTCCTTGAATTTTAGGATTTATGGCTGTACTGGCTTTTCCATTGGCATCTAATTTTCCAGAGAAAACCGTGATTTCTTCGGTATTGAATTTTCGCACCAAATCATCAAAAACATACTTTTCATAATTTTTGAAAGTTGTTGTTTGTTGCGAAAATTTGGCTTGCATTTCGACATTCAAATTTTTGGCAACCGCTCCATGAAGCCAAGTCACTTCGAGATTACAGGTATTTGGATATGAAGACGAAAGTTGGGGTCTACTAAAATTATTTTTGATTTTTAAACGATTGGGTTTAATGGTTTCAATTTTGATACTTTTATAAAATTTTGCTCCTCCAACACTTACCATCGCTTCCCAATTTCCTGTTGGCGCGTCCATTTCGGTTGGAACAGTAAAAGCATAATGATTCCACTCATTAGATTTTTGAACCGTTTGATACGTTACTTTTCCGTTAGGGTCGGCTAATCTAAATTTTATCGGATGTCCTAATGGAATTTTATTCGAAGCATCATTTAAAATAAAAGACAAGTACAAATTATCACCAGGTCTCCAGACACCACGCTCTCCATATATAAATCCTTTAAGTCCTTTTTGCAAAGTCTCTCCCGAAACATTAAAATTACTTACTGATAATGAAGTCCCATCATCTAACTTAACGTAAGTCGATTGTGTTCCGTAAGTGACGATGGCTAAATAAGCAAATTTGTCAAGTTGAAAATTCGCAATTCCTTCACTGCTTGTCGTTCCTGTTGCCAATTTTTGCTGTTGAAAACTGTACAAATCCACTCTTGCATTCGAAATTGGTTCGGTGGTTATGATATTATTTACAGCAAATAAATAGGATTTATTTTCGCCTCTTTTGGCAATTACACCAACATCCGATGCTAAAATATTAGTCCCAATCTTGGCATTATAAAAATAGGAATTCGAGCAAGGATCTTGACTTTCTCGCCATTCGTAATCGTCATAATAATATTCATCGTAAGCGTTATCACTATAATTTACATCATTTTCATCGACTTCTTCTGCTTCCTCACTTTCATTATCATCAACATTGGAACTTTCGCATTTGTATAAAGAATAGGCTTTTTTATAAGCGAATTCCACTCTGTAAATCGCTCCAGGTTCAGGGGTGATAATTTTGGATAAATCCAAAGCGAAAGTGTTCCATTTACCAAGATTTACTAGATTATTTTCTTTTAAATTCAGCGTTGATTTGGCAATAGGCTGACCGACTTTTTTCAGATTTCGGGTGCCGTTGAGCTCATTATCCTGAAGGAATTGCAAAATATTGTTTTTGTAAATTTTATACACTTTTACATCTACAGCACTAAGATTTACAGCTTCAAAATTAAGTTTCAAATTACTAGAACTCGGCAAAATAGTTCCGCTTTTGAGGAAACGTACATTTGGTTTTATTTCGTCAAATGAAATTTTCTCTGAGTAATTCTCATTTAATTTTTTCCCATATTCACTTTCAATTCCCTGAAAAACTTCCAATAGTAATTCTCCTGTAAGTTTTTGTGAAAAAACTGTTGGTTCTGGTTCAACAACTTCAACAATATCGTCAGAAACTGCAACACCCGTTGTATCCACAGCAACACCGGCAGTATCTGCGGCAACAAAGGAAGAATCGGCAACAACAACTTCTGGAAGTACTGCAACTGGCTTTTCGACAGCTTTTTCATTATTAAAATACACTTTCAACACATTTCCCTGAGTAGAAAATTTCAGGTTATTGGTGTTTTGAATTGCTACTAACCCTTTAAAATCCTGCCCTTTTTCTAATGGCTCCGAAAAATTTATGATTAAAGATTGATTACTTTCTCCTTGTAATTCTGTTTTGATGATTTTGAATTCATTGAATGATGTAATTGGAAAATCGATAGTTCCTTTTTGATCCATATCATAATCAGTTCCATCATATGCAATCTCCAAATTGGTTGCAGTTTCAATCCGCTGAATGCTGTCGATTCGAAATTTAAATTCTTTGGCAACTGCTGGAGATTTTTCAAAAACAATTTTCAGATCTTTTCCGTTATGTTCTGCTTCAATTAGTTTCTTAGCTGTTTCAAAATCCATATTATCAGCTGTTTTCAACTCACAATTCAAATACTGGTATTCTTTGCTATACGACTGAATATCGAGCGTATTCACAATAAAATCCTGCTTGATGGTTTTTACTGTAAAATTAAATTCGGAAAGTTCTTTGTGCTTTTCGACAACTTTTGGATTGAGTTTGTCCAAATGCAAAGTCACTTGGTATTCGGTTCCTGATTCCAGCTTTTTTTCGGGAATAAAAGCGATTGTATTATTAGAAAGTGCAACCACTTTTCCGCTTACACTTGGGGAAATATCAAATAAATCATCATCCAAAACCTCATTGACTTTCCAATTTTTATCGAAAGCCAAAATCACCCGAATGTCAGATTGCGCCGAGACAATTCCTCCCGTGAAACTGACTATATACTCTTTAAATAATGAAAAATCGGAATTAAAATCGGCGGCTGATTTTTTACTACAACCTTGAAACAAAAAAAACACACAAAACACGAAAATTAATCCTTTTGTTTTCACTTTTATCAGAGTTAATGGGTTACAAATAAGAGAAATAATTACTTTATACAGTTTAAATCACAAGTCTAAAAGCCCTCATTATATTACAGTAAATGTATATTTTTATTTAATTATTTTAAGAAGAATTTTCGCGTTTTGAAAAAATATTTTTTGCCTAATGATTTTCCCTTTTGGAGCAAAAAGAAGATTGATAAAATGAGTAGTTTTATTTGTCTTAACACCAGAAATTACGATGATCTTTTTCTTAATGCTAAAAATATTTTCATAAATTCGGCTTTGCTAATAAATCATTCTAATGAACAAACCTTTTCATTCCCAACTTATATTACTTTTTTTGGTTTTATTTGCTAATAGCTATTCTCAAAACCCACTTAACTTTGGCAGCAATATACTAACAGCTGATCCTTCAGGCCATGTTTGGAAAGACGGCAAAATGTATTTATATACTTCACACGATGAGGAATGCCAGAAAGATTTTTTTATGAAAGACTGGCATGTTTTTTCATCCAGTGATTTAGTAAACTGGACAGATCATGGAGCTTGTTTATCAGTTAAAGATCTTTCATGGGCAGATAATTTTGCCTGGGCGCCAGACTGTGCTTATAAAAATGGCAAATATTATTTTTGTTTCCCTGCTGGAAATGGTTTTAAAGACCGAACAAATTCAAAGAAAAGCACTAAATGGATGGGAATTGGAATTGCAGTAAGTGATTCCCCAACCGGACCTTTTAAAGATGCTATCGGCAAACCACTTTGGACAAAACCGTATGCAAACGATCCTTGTCTTTTTGTTGATGATGATGGAAAGGGGTATGTTTATTTTAATGGTGGTGGCGATTATTTAGTAGCAGAATTAGCTGATGATTTTCTTAGTGTTAAAGCTGATCTTAAAGCTATGGATATGGGCGGCTACAAACCAAAAAGAGAAGGGCCTTGGGTTTTTAAAAGAAAAGACACTTACTATTATACTATGCCAGAGGATAATAGAATTCTAACCTATTATACTTCAAAATCTCCAGTAGGACCTTGGAAATACCAAGGTGTAATTATGGATGCTGAAGGCGAAAGCAATAACCACCATTCAATTGTAGAATTCAAAGGAAAATGGGTTTTATTTTACCACAGATGGGTTGAAAACAAATCAGAATGTGGTGAAAAACAACGTAAAGTATGTGCCGAAAACCTATATTTTAATGAAGATGGAACTATCCAAAAAATTAATAGGACCGATACTGGGGTTGGAAATTCCTTTCGTTAATAAATAATTTTACATTAATTTATTTTCGTCTCGAAGCAAAGAACTGCTTCATTAAATCGCCCGCTTCATTGGCCATAACTCCGGAAACTACGGTAGTTTTTGGATGTAGTTTCGTTCCCATTGTGATAAAACCGCGATTTTCATCACGAGCGCCAAAAACAATTTTGGAAATCTGACTCCAATACAAAGCGCCAGCGCACATTTGACATGGTTCTATAGTGACATATAGCGTACAATCTTTCAAGTATTTTCCGCCTAGGAAATTAGCAGCGGCGGTAATGGACTGCATTTCGGCATGGGCGGTAACGTCGTTTAGCATTTCAGTTAAATTGTGACTTCTTGCGATTACTTTATCCGCAACGACGATAATCGCTCCGACTGGGATTTCGCCTTTATCAAAAGCTATTTCAGCTTCTTGCAAAGCTTTTTTCATGAAGTATTCGTCTGTGAAAGGGTTTATCATGCGGTTTTAAGTGCTAATAAAAATTATAATCTGCAAAACTATAACTTATAATTCTTAGTATTTTGAGAAGTTGAAAAAACATCAAGAATATAAATTCTTTCCACTTCGATTCTATAAACTATTTTAAAATGCCATTTAGGAAAGAATCTAATTTCATTAGATTTGAACAAAGGCTCTATTGGATTTTTTTCTGGAAACATATTTAGCTTTTCACCTAAATCAAACAATGTTTCAACAACTAAATCAGCATTTTGTGGACTTTTGGAATAAATATAGTCGTAACTATTTTGGATGGATTCTATTGCATTTGGCGACCAAACTACTGGCTTCATTTTCTCTTGATTTTATTTCTCGCCTCTTCGGTAGAATAACCAATTTCACCAGCATCAGAAAGTTTCATAATATCATTCAAATGATTTTCATACTCTTTCACAGATAATGGTTTCCCATCAGTTGAATAAGCATAAATATCGTCATTAAGCAACTCTTCGATTTTATTTAGTAATTGTACATTTTCGATATCTAATATTCGATGGACAATATTTCTACGTTGCGCTTCTACACTCATATCATTAAGATTTACTTCAAAGTTATAAAATATTCGGCGGTAAAAGGTTTTCCTTAATTGCAAAAATAAGGATTCTGTTTGTACGTACGATACTACTTAACTTTTATTACTTTTCAACGCCTTTATTAGAATGCTGAAACTAAATAGATTTATGAAACCTGATGCCGCAAGAGGGATAGAAGTAAGCTACCGAAGTAGCACGGATAGCCCGACCGCATTTAGGGAAAGGGGCGTATATACGTATGCTACATTTGGCCCCTTTTTCTAAATGGGGTCTTGCCCACACAATAAACAGCGGACTGACGAAGTAAATAACTTATTAAACCTATTAAAACCTTAAAATAAATGTTTAAATCATTCGAATATTAAAATTTCAATTTTTAAAATTATAACTTTGAAATCTCTATTAGAATTTACCATTTTTAATAGCTAAATAACTAGTTAAACTTGAATTCTTACAATATGTTTTTAAAAGGTCTTTTAAAAAATACGATCATCATTTTTCTTTGTTCCATTGCATTGTTGATTTCTCAAAAAGGAATTGCGCAACCAAAACAAGAAGCTAAAACTACTCAAACCACTGATTTAGACGAAAGCAAAGTACCAATGTTGATTGGTAAAATTGAAACCTACAATTTTACGATCGACAGAAGCCGGTTTTTGCTTCAAAGAGGTTATGATGTTTCTGCTATTGAAAGTGCATTGCCTGAGATTGAAAGAAGAATAAAAGGCTTTAAGAAACGATTTGAAAAACGTGGGAAGAATGCGAATTTACGCAGTCTTAACAGTTCGGTTATTTTACTAAAAGAGATATCCGATAATTTAGCTTCTTACAAGACCGTTGTTTCGGGCTACAGTGAGGAATTGACAACAAAGAATGAGGAGTTGAAAAAAATTCTAAATGATCCCGAATTACATATTCAGCTAGAAGATTCAATACTAAAAACACAACTTACGGATGTGTTAACTGAGGCCAAACAGCTTAATAAATTACAGAAAAAGACGTTGGCCAAACTAAATTTGCTGACCAGTAGAGTTTCGATTAATTTATTTCAAACTCAAAATTTATCTTCGGATATGGTTTATTTGTCCATTTCAAAAAAGATAAATATGTGGTCGAAAGAAGAATCTCCACTTTTTTCGGCAAAACTGAGCGAATATGAAAATTCATATTTTGATAATGTCATAAAAGCGTTAGAGCGTTCGGGAAAAATTTTGGTGATTTATTTGAGAGGTAAAATAAATGTTATCTTTTTCAGTCTTTTGCTGTTTGCCTGCATAACAGCCTGGATGACATCAAATAAACGCAGGATTAAAAAGATGGCGGATTCTGAATCGATTCTAGCGCAAGTAAAATTTTTGAATAAAAGTGTGGTTGTTGGGTCGTTATTCGGCTTTTTCACTTATTTGCCATTCCTTTTTGGCAATCCAACTATGTCGCTTTTGCATACTATAGAA
>Ga0308157_10006282_pt1 | contig 14353 bp, 15 predicted proteins | sample PhyBR1_FD_201035 | JGI IMG/M metagenome (GOLD analysis project Ga0308157, IMG submission 201035) | Phyllosphere microbial communities from UC Gill Tract Community Farm, Albany, California, United States - DLSLB.R1 | ecosystem: Host-associated > Plants > Phyllosphere > Unclassified | place: USA...
GCGCCTGCCCCCGCAGACAGTCGGGCAAGAACCGACGCGGGATGCAACCGAAGCGGTTGCCCAAGCGAAGCGCGGAGGGTTCCCGATGGCGACAGAATCACGCGATCGAGGAAGATCCGTTGTCACCAACGCAAACAGCGCGCACAAGGCGCGCTGATCCTGGCTGATGGCCTTCGCCCGCATGCCCCTTAGTCCTTCGGAGCCGGTGCGCGCTTCATCATCGGGTCATACCAGAGTTCGGTAATGTGCCGGCCTGCACCGCCTGTTAGATCGTTGTGGACATGCACCACGACATCCACCACCAGATACAGCAGCCGGCGAATCACCGGGTAAGGCAGTGTGCGGCCCTGGCGGTTCTGCAAGACCATCAAGGCCAGCCGTTCAAACGTCAGGTCGCACGATCCGGCATGGCAGCTTGTGATGCTGCCACCGTGGCCCGAAGCGGCCACGTTGATGAAGTCGAATGTCTCGCCGCTGCGCAGCTCGGCAAGCAAGATGCGCGTGGGTTTCATCCGCAGGCAGCTTTTCAGAAGCGCGGCGGCCGTGACCGGCGCGTTATCTTCTTCCTTCGCTTCGCTGGGATAGAACAGGTGGACGTGATTCGGATGGCTGGGCAAGAACAGTTCGGGCACGTCCTCAATCGTGATGATGCGCTGGTCAGCAGGAATTTCCTGCATCAAGGCTTTCATGAAGGTGGTCTTGCCCGAGCCGGTTTCGCCGGCCACCACGATGACCTTTTCGAGCTGGACGGCCCGGCGCAGGAAGTCGATGTAGTTCCCGTCTTCCTTGAGTCGCACCAGTTCCGTTTCTTGCTCCGTCAAGTCGCCAGTCAGCGGCTTGATGTGCTTGAAAAAGCCTTGCTTGTCGTAGTCGCCCAGGGTGCGAACATTGAATGACGGCTTACGGATCGTGACCGACACCGTTCCATGCTCGCAAGCAGGCGGCAGCACGATTTGCACGCGCTCACCGCCCGGCATGATGGCCGAGAGAATCGGCCGGTTTTCCGAAACGTCGTTGCTCGAAAACTTGGCCGTGGCCGTAGCCAGCGACAGCAAGTGATCTTGCGTCAGGCCCGGCACTTCGTGCCGTTCCCATACGTTTTGCCGCTCGCAGAAAACCTCAAACGGCCGGTTCACGCAGATTTCCGTGATGGTCGGGTCTTCCATCCATTCCTTGGCAAATTCAAGGTGGTAATTGACCGAGGCGGCCCGGTCAACGGAAGCGATGTATTCGTTGCTGTTATTGCGCTGCGACATCGTAAACACTCGAAAAGTCCAAGTCGCGGGCAACGTAGATACCGACTTGCTCGCCTTGGTTTTTGTAGAGGGTTGGCGGAATGTTGATGGTGTTCTTCAACGCTTCCGCCGCCATGTTTTGGGTGGCATCGCCAGTGCTGTTGAAATTGAACTGACTGTTGCCGCCGCTGCCGGTGTTGGAGGTCAGACCGCGCGCCACGTCATCAACCAAACTCAGCATGAGCGCACCGCCGAAGCGTTGCCAAAAGTGGTTGTCGATGTAACCGGGAACACCGCCGCCGCCGAGCTGGTCGGTGCCGGGCGAGTCCAGGGGAATGACGACACCGTTCGGCGTCTTGATGCGGCTCCACAGCACGAAGATGCGGGCCATGCCTTGGCGCATGTTGGCCTTGTATTCGCCCGTCACGGTCGAACCGCGTTCGATCAACAGCACCTTGCCGTTGTCGCTGTAGATGTTGCGCGTGATGACGCACGCAGTCATGCCGGGCACCGTGGAATCCAGGCGCGTTTGCAAGGCGCAGTCGATGAAGCTGCCCTTCGCCAAGATGAAGTTGCGGTTGCCGAGCATGCCGGCCTTGCGCGTGCCCGTCCGCGTCGAAGTCAGCATTTCAGCCATGCCGCCCGAAGCGCCCAGGTCGCCGCCGCTGCCGGCACCTGCACCCGCGCCCGGTTGCCCGCCTTCACTGCCGCCCGCGTTCGTCTTGCTTGCAACGGCCATGAGAGAGGAACCCGACTTGTCCAGGGGCGGAACAGGCTTGCCATTGGACGCTACGGGGCCACCAGACGCGCCAGGAAGGGCCGGAGCTACCCCGATAGGGGCCGCGCCCGATGGGGCCGGCACAACGGGCGCAGCGCCCGGCAGAGGCGGTGCCTCTTTCGGCGCGGGCGGCTCTTGGAACGTGCGAGCTGGTACGGCGCTGGAGAGCTGCAAATTCTTTTGCGCCGCCGACTCGCTGGCCTTGGCCGCGTTCTTCTTGTACTTCCAGTAGCCGACGCCACCGGCCGCGCACAGGATCAACAGAATGACGATGACGATCAAGCCGCGCTTCGCGGTCGATGGCCCGGTTTCGTTGACGCTGGGCATGCCGCGTTCTTCGCCCGGCAGCGAATCAACGGCCTGTTCAGGATTGTTTTGATTGCTCATTAGTTGATCTCCCCGGCTTTGATGACGCGCTTCACGCCCGGAACCGTCGTGCCCTGATTGGCTGGCACGCCGTCAGGGTCGAAGCTGTCGTTGTAGATACCCACGACCGCGTTACCGAGGCGCAGAACCATTTCCTTCGACACACGTTGCAGAACCAACGTGTCCGGCACGGCCGGGTCGATATGGCTGTTCACAAGGCTTTCCGTCTTGTCAGCAGCCACCAGGAACGCCGAAGGGAAGTCCCGGTTGTTCGGGAACTTCAAGTAGGTGAAACGGCCGTCGTCGTAGGCCATCGTCGGCGCGATGTTCTCGGAGGCGTCCCCGATCTGCATCGAGTAATTCCAGTTCCGAGGTTCGGGCTTGGCATCGAGCTTCGCTTGTGCGCGATTCTTTTCAGCCAGCGCCTTTGCCGCCGCCAGTTCGTCGGCCGGATAGCGGTATTCAACGCGGTAGGCGACACGGTTCGCAGGCGCTTTGCCGCTGTTGTTGCTGGGCAGCAAGTGCAGGTCGATGTCGTACATGCGAAGGTTCGTCGTCACCATCAAGTTGGTGTCCCACTTCCCCGCTTCCGGTGCCATCGCTGGCACGCCCTGGCCGACGACGACCGACTTCGGCTTGATGTAGAGAATGTTCCGGCGATCCGAGAATTCCCAGCCTTGGGTAAAGCCCGAGGCGACATCCAGAATCGTTTCGCCAGGAGCGAAGACGACGCGGGCACCGAGGCCGGCCACCGCACGCACTACAACCACGTCGCCGGGGTTGTAGTTCACGTACTGGATGCGGTTGTCGAACTTCGAGCCTTGCGGCACGTCGGCCGCGTGGGCGGCACCGAAGGCCGCCGAGAGCGCAAGAATCAATGCGAGTCGTTTCATTGGACGCTCCCCACCATTTCAGGGTCAACGCGGTAGGTCAGGACTTGAAAGCCGAAGGGGTTCACCAGTCGGGCGCTTTCCTTGATAAGCGCCGTGCTGCGGTACTCATAGGCCACCGTGGCGACCCACTTCGTCACCGTGCCCGGTGCGCCTTCCTGATCGACGCGCTTCGTCGTCTTGATGAAGCGAACGGTTCCGGTGTTCTTGCCGGTCGGAACCACGCTCAGGATTTCAACCGTCGCGCGAACCGTCTTGCCATAGGTCTTGTCCAGGGCGTCTTTGCCTTCAAAGAGCTGGGCATAGCCCTGGCCCACGTTCGCCGAGGACAGCAGGCCGACCGTGTTGTAGTCGCGTTGCAGCGTGTACCAGTCGTAGGTTTCGCGGGCGCGCACGTATTGGGCGAGCCAGTATTTATCCATGACCTCATCGCCCGTCACCGCCTTGTCGGTGATGGCCGTCACGATGTCAGGAACGCCCGTCGTGTTGTCCACGCGGATGACGTAGGGCACCGACTCTTTGAGCGGCATCATCATGGCGATGGCGGCAATCGCCAGGACAGCAACACCGACCGAAGCGAAGGCAACGCGCCACGCCCGGCGTTCGGATTTTTCAACGGAGAGCACCCGCGAGGACTCCCAATTGATCGCCTGCTCGAAGACAGGTTTTTCGTCAGTGGGCGTTTCCACCCCAGGTTTCTTTCCGAACATGCTTGTTACTCCCCTTTGGTTTCGTTGGTGACTGGTGCAGGAGCCGCAGGAACGGGCGCTTGCTGGTTGATCTTGACGCGGGGCTTGCCTTCGAGAGAAGGCAAGACCGCTTTGTTAGTCGCGCAGCCTGCGAGGGCGACGACCAACAAGACGACAAATGCTTGCTTCATGAGCGGAGTCCTTCATTGATGTTGACAGGTGCAGGCCAGATTATACTATCTTTGCGGCCAAAGTGCCCTATCTTGGTTATCGGCGGGCGAAAAAAAGCCGCCCTGTTTTTGGTAAAACAGGACGGCCTTTTCGCTCTTATTGCTTGACAGAACCGCCAGTGGCTTTGCCCCAGTTCTTGCCCATGTTCTGCATGACGTGCTGCCGATAGGCTGGGTTCCACATCGTGTTCCCGGCGACCAGATGGTTTGCCCGGCGAGCCGTGACCATCATCCCCGATTGCATGTCGCGCCGCGTGGTCATCGGGTTGGCGATGTTGCCCGCCGTCTTCGCGGCGTTCAGGCCGCCAGAAATCGGCGACATCAAGTGACGGATGCCCATAGCGGCCATCGAGACGCCACCGGCCAGCCCGGAAGCCATGCCGCCCGCTTGCAGGATGATCCAGCACAGAACGCCCGTCAGCGCGCCGATTTGCAAGGCTGCAAACATCGGGTTGCTGTCACCATCGCCGGAGAAGTCAGCACCGGCAATGAATGCGTCGTATGCCTTCATGGCGAAGGTCATCACGATTGCCATGATGACGATGGTCAGCACGTAGTTCATGACCTGGGAGAACCAGCTATCGAAGAACCGGGCCGTGGCCGGGAACATCAAAGCCACGATGAACAGAGGCCCAAGGGCGAACATCACCGCAAGCGAGAACTTCGCCACGATGACGACCGCGCCGCCGAGCATGGCGACCAGCACCGTGCCAGCCGCCACCACGATACCGGCGATGGCCCAGCCCAGGACGGAGCCGAAATTCCAGCCGGCTTCGTCGGCGCGCTGGAAGCAGATGCCGACCAGCTCGAAGCCCTTGCCCATCGACTGATCCAGCACTTGATAGATGTTCATCGGAGTGCCGCCGCTGGAGTTCATCGCCTGCGACAAGCCGCCTTCCAGGCCGTTGATGGCACTCATCACGCCGCTGATGTAGCCGTCAGCGGTCAAGGCGAAGAACGCAATGATGATGATCTTCAAGCACTGCTTTACGAACGTCCAAAACGGCGATTCGACGGCACCCGTCGAAATCGCGTACCCGGTCATGGTGATGTAGAGCGTTACCCCTGTCAGCACGACCATTTGCAGGGCGAACATGAGGCTGGACGCGGCCGGTTGCACGAAGGCATCCGTCGCGTTCTTGACCGTCTCGCCAATGAATTGAAAAACCATCGGGTCCATAGTTCAACTCCCTGACTTATGTTGTGGTTGGATGCGAGATAGAGCGCGAACAACCTTCGTCGCCCAGCCGATGGATGTAATGACCTTGACCGCTTCAAGGCACAAGAACAGGAAGAAGATTGCCTTGAAGGAGGCAAGAACGAACGACCAAAAGGGCGCGTCGATAGCGCCCGTTGACAACGCATAGCCCGTCAATGCGATATAGAGCGTGACGCCTGTAGCGAATAGGAATTTCATCGCTAAAAACAGCTCAAGAGCGACGGGCTGGATACTCATAAATTCCATGATTCCCCGCCTATTTTTTGTTGATGTCGTCAGCCGTCAGTGGCTTGACCGGGCTGATGCCGCCGCCCTTCGCGCTCCATGTGGAGGACGAATCGGCGCGGCTGGCGTTCACGCAATTGGGCGTGGCGGCCAGCTCGCCGGGGTTCGCTTTGCACTTCGCCAGGACTTCGGCGCGTTCGGCCTTGTGGGCCTTGTACCAGTCCACGGTTTGAACGACTTCGGCCGGCGTTTCCGGCTTGTCTTCCTTGCACCCGGCCAACATCGACAGCGTGCCCGCTACAACCAGCAAAACGGTCAGTTTTTTCATTCGGTGAATCTCCTATTTGGGGACAGCGGGCGTGCTGCCCATCGTCATCGGGTTATGGTGACAGAAGCCGCACCAGGTGGCGCGGCTCCTGTCGCCAACTGGCTTAGTTGCTGAACGACAGCGGTTGCACCTGAATGGGCTTCTTTGCCGCCCAGGTCTTGGCCTGAATCTCGCGTTGCCGCTGGGCCTGCACCTTTTCTTCGGCCTGCGCGACCATCGCATAGAGCTGCAACTTCGTTTGCTCGTTCTGGATGTTCGCCTGTTCGGCCGCGATCCGGCCTTGCAGTTCGGCGATGGCCTTCGGGTCGGACGTGTCGTTGATCTTGGCCATGAGCTGGTCAATCTGGTTGATCCGGCCCTTGGCCTTGTCGTAGGCGTCCAGGGCAAAGCCCTTGTCCTGCGATGCCTTCACGGCCCGCGCTTCGCACGCCTTGCGCTGATCGCCTGCACTGACGCGCTCGCAGCTATCGAAAATCTTGTTCGCGTCGTACACGGCCTTGGCCGTGCCGCTCAGACCGTCATAGCCGCCGTTTTTCACGGCGTCATAGACACCCTGCCAGTCGTTCGGCAGGTAATCCCGCAGCGCGGGATTGTTCATGATCGTGCCCAGGCCGCGCGAGCCAGTCAGCGATTCATATTGCTGCTTGGCCTGTTCGATCTGGCTCATCATTTGGTCATACTGCATCTTCCACTTCGCAATCGTTTCGACCTGCTGGGCGATGCTTTGCGCGATGGATGCGCCGTCAGTGACGGGAATTTGCGCGAACGCTGCCGAAGACATCAGCGCCGACAGCGTGACGCCGAGAAGAACCTTTTTCATTTTCATGCTGATTACCTCACCACTTGGAGTTTTGAAGACGCCACGCGAGCCTTGCGGCGCTCGTGGAACACTGGAAGCCAGTTGTCGGGGTTGTCGCCAACCTCGGCAATGACTTCATCCAGCAGTTCGTTGTTATCGAGACTGCCCGACAAAATAGCCAGCTCATCATCAAAGCCGCCAAGATCAAGACGCCCAATCATGGACGTGTGGCCTTGCTTGATAAGGAACATCCGGCTTTCCTCGCCCATGCTGCGGATGATTTCAAACTCCGCGACCGAGCATTTGAACCCTTCGGTGTATTCGATGAAGTCGGCCTTCGGATTAGGAAGGTAGATTTCAGTCGCCACCTGTTGCACCAGGGACGATGCGATTTTCGACTTCAACAAGCTGCTGGGCATTTGTGTCGCAAACACGCCCAGGCCGTTTTGCTTGCGGATGGTCAATTGCTTGTTGCCGGCGAACTCCGAGAACGCTTCGTCATCGACCCACTTCCACGCCTCATCCATGAAGTACATGAAGCGGCGGCCGTCGATGATCGTGTCCATGCGATGGAGCAGGTACATCGAAATGGGCGTGCGAACGTCGGCGTTATCGAGAAAGTCGGTGCCGTCGAAGCCGTAGTTGTTATGCGTGGTGAAGTCGATTTCATCGTTCGGGCAATCCAGCACCCACGCGAGCGGGCCTTGCTTGCCCCGGCCGTCGTCGTAGCACCACCGCGACAGGCGCTTTGCCACGCTGTTTTCGCGGTCTTCCTTGTCCGTGCCTTCGGTCATGTTTTGCAGCACGGTAGAGAGCCGGCGAAGCTGGCGAGGCATCCGCATGACGGTTCGCACCGCATGGCTGATGCGATGTTCATCCGTCGTGGTAACGCGGTTGTGTTCGCCGGACACCAGAACCTTAATCAGCTTTTCGAGGAAAAGGATGTTGGATTCGGTCGGCTCCATTTGCATCGGCTGGAAGCCAGTCGGCCGGCCATTCTTGACCGACAGATATTTGCCGCCGATGGCCTTGATGCACAGCTTCGCGCCTTCGTCCTTGTCGAAGAAAACCGTCGTGAAGCCCATCGGCGCATTGGTCTTGAACTTCTGCGACTCGACCAGCAGCGCGTTCAGCATCACGGTTTTACCCGCGCCGGACTGGCCGATCATGCGGGTATTGCCGAGCAGCTTTTTGTCGTAGGCGTCTTCGTCGCCCTTCGAGTAGTGAAAATTGAAGTACAGCGGCTGGCCCGAAGGCGTCTTGAACAGCGTCACGGCATCGCCCCAAGGGTTGCCGTCACGCTTGCCGGCCGTGAAGTTGTGGAACGACGAGAGGCCCGCAAAATTCTTGCTGGTCAGGCCCGCGATGCGTGGCCGGTACGACCAATTGCAAGGCAGTTGGGCATAGAACGCGGAATCGGTGGCCGTGGCGACCAGGGCGGCCAAAAAGCCGCGATCCTGAATGATCGTCATGGCCGACGTGGTGTTGCGGCGCACCTTTTCCACCGAGTCGCCAAAGATCATGAGCGAATAGTGATATTCGCCCATCGTGAACTCGCCCTGAATCAGTTGGTCGATGGCGGTCTTCATCTGCTGAATCTGCGTCGCGCTGCCGTCTTCGGCGTTCTGGAGCTGCTTCATTTGCTTTTCCAGAAACTCTTTGCCCTGGCGCTTCGCCATGAAGCTATAGGACTGCGTGACGACGTACTCGTAATCCTCGTACATCAAGCCATTGAGAATCCCCGGCTCCGTGTGCGCGGTGTAGTCCTTGAAGTCCACGCACTGCGCATAGCGGGTTTTGGTCGGCGAGCGAATTTCAATCGTCTCGGTGCCGACGAACACCCAGGCAGTGCCCAGGTATTCATTCAGCGGTGCCGATGGCACGCGCACTTTCTGCCATTCGCCAGAAATGAGGAAGTTCAAGAAGGTCAAAGCGTGCGAGCAAAGCACGCCGTTTTCATCTTCGTAGGTGGTCAGTTCTTCCAGCCCATAGCGGCGCATGCTGGATTCGATCTGATAGGCCACTTCGTCCAGCTTGCGGATTGCCGCGCGCTGATCGTTCATGATTTCAGCGTGCGAGCGGCGGGCCGTCTTCGCCATCGCCTTGTCCATGCGCGACGGCATGGGGCGATAAACGACCGTCAAATACAGCTCGTTTGCCATCATGCGATAGCCGGCAAAGCTGTCGAAATACTTCTTGTCGAAGTCGCGGCAGAAATTGTTCTCAAACGTCGATTTGAGCCTGTCCGAAGTCTGGCGGCGAACGCTATGCGACCACAGCGCGACGTGGTTCGACCCGATGGAGCGAAACAACGTGTTCAGTTGATCCTTGCGCAGAAGCATGTCTTCCGCGTCGGCCGTCTCGAAACTGATGCCGCTCAGTTTCCAGATACGCATGAAGTCACCGTCTTTGGTGACGATGGTGTTCGGCGAAACGTGGCTGCTGTACGGCACAAAGGGCGCGACCGCCCTTTCATTGCTTACTTGCTTGAGATATTTAGGTTGTGCAGACATATCGCCTCACTTGCGTTTCTTGAACGCGAAGGGGCTGTAGGCCGATGCCTTCCAGAACTTCGCGTTGTGGTTGTAGTTGACGCCGCGAAACAGCAGTTTCAGGCCCAAGAGCCTGAACTGCTGATCGTCCGACTTGGCGATTTGTCGCATCGTCAAGATGATGGGAACGAGCGTGGCCGCAAAAAACACCGTCGTCCAAACGCTCAGGAGGATCACCACGACCGAGACGGCGGCCAGCGGCACCAATGGCACGCCGAACATCATCGCCGGCCGCGTGCAACCCTTAAACAGCGGGTCGCGCGGATCGAATTCTTCCATTGGTGCCGACATACCCGCCCCTTAACCCAGCAGGTAGCCGGCCAGCTCGGCCGCGCCACCAATCAGCAGACCACCGGCCAAAATCTTGCCGCACTCGGCCATGTCGGCGTGCTTGAACAGGAACTTGTAGCCGGCCCACATGATGGCGATGGTGACGACACCAATCGAGATACCGCGCAGGACGACCAGCACGTTTTCCACGAAGGTATTCACCTTGTCCAAGCCGCCTTGCGCGAACGCAGGTTCGGCGGCCATGAGAGCGAGGCCCAGGAACACGGCCATGATGGAAAGCGCCTTGGCGGTGCTGTTGTTGTTGATCGTTGCTTGCATGTGAAAACTCCAAAAGTTGTTAGTCAGTGTCGGCGGGTTGTCCGGCCCGCCTATCCGGTTTGAAAGTTGTAGCCGCGTCATTGCATGGTCGATAGCTCCCCCTGATTGCGTTCCCCACATTATACGATAACCAACGCCAAAATATACCATCTTGGCAAGCAAATTTAGGCTTTCTTGGCGACGGCTTTCTTGGGCGCTCGCTTGACGGGCTTGCCCTTGTCGTCATCCATGATGTTCTTGCAGCCTTCCTTGAAGCCGCTGCAACCCCACCAGTAGCCGTACTGCCCTTTGCGCCGATACATCGGCTTCGAGCAGAGCGGGCAAGGTGCCGTTTTCACGGCGACAGGCTTGCCCTTTTCGTCGTCCAAGAACGTCTTGCAGTCCTCACCCGTGCAGAACCAGCCGAAGCCGCCCTTCGGCTTGCCGGTTTCCTTGTCCTTCTTCTGGTAGCGCCGCAAGGGTGCCGCCTTGCACTTCGGGCAGGTATGCACCGTGGGTTCGACGGGCTTGCCCTTGTCGTCGTCCATGAAGTGCTTGCAATCCTCAGTGGAGCAGGCCCACAGGAAGCCGCCGCCCGTCTTGCGCTTGAACCGGCGCATGGTGCCGGTGCCGCACTTCGTGCAGGCGTAGGTCTTGCGTTCAACGGGCTTGTTGTCCACGTCGTCCATGAAGGTCTTGCACTCGGCGTTCGTGCAGCACCAGAAAGGCGTCTTCCCGGCCGGCGAATAGCGCCGTAGGCCGCTTTCGCACTTCGGGCAAGGGAAGCGCGGCTTCATGGCCCCGCTGCTGCCTACGGCCTCAATATCGGCCTGCAACTGGACGAACGCGGGTTCGACCACCTCGACATAGCCACAATTGCCATCGGCGATCACGTCAAGTTCTTCTTCCAGGCCGCGCGTGAAGGCCAGTTCGATGAAGGCAAATTCGGCCTTCACCAACTGATCGACCAGCAGCACGCCGGTTTCCGTGGGTTCAAGGAACCGCTTCACTTCGCCCAAGTAGCCCTTGCCCATGATGTTTTGCATGATGGCCGGGTAGGTGGACGGCCGCCCTACGCCTTCGGCTTCGAGCTTGGCAATCAAGCTGGCCTTGGTGAAGCGCGCGGGCGGCTTCGTCTCCTTGCGCAGCAGCTTGCCGGAATCGGCTTGCTTGGCCGATCCGACATCGAGCAAGGGCACCTTGCCGCCGCTGGCGTCGTCTTCGTCGCCGTCGCCGGCTTCCTCATCCTTCACCGCGTCCTTGGCGGTCAGCACGCGCCAACCCTGTTCAACGAGTACGCGGCCCTTGGCCTTGAACTCGAAGGTTTCCGCGCCGTCCGTGGCTTCCAGCGTGACGGTGTTCACCTTGTACCTGGCATCGGCCAGTTGCGAGGCAACCGACCGTTGCCAGATCAGCCGGTAAAGGGCGCGTTGCTTGTCGTCTTCCCCGGCTTCTTCCACGTCGATATGCGTCGGCCGGATGGCTTCGTGCGCCTCTTGCGCGTCACCCTTCGCCTTGAACTTGCGCGGCTTGTCCGGCAGCGCCCAGCCCTTGCCCTGGGCGAAGGTGCGAATCTCCGCGTTCGCTTCGTCGCTGAAATTCACGCTGTCGGTGCGGATGTAGGTAATCACGCCCTGTTCAAACAGCTTTTGCGCGAGCTTCGCCGTCACTTCCGGGTCAAGTTTCAGGCTCACGCTTGCCGCTTGCAGCAGCAAGGACGTGGAGAACGGCGACGGCGGCGACTGCTTCGCCGGGCCGCTGTCCGCGTCCGTTACCCGGAACTGGCGGCAAGCCGCCGCACGGTTTGCCAGGGCTTCATCGAGCACATAGGGCTTGTCTTCGCTGACGAACGGCTTCGTGTTCCATTCGGCTTGCCAGGACTCACCATCGAAGGCCACGACCGCGCCGAAATGGCTTGTCTTCTTGAACGCCTTGATGCGGCGTTCCTGATCGACCACAAGGCGCACGGCCGGGCTTTGCACCCGGCCGGCCGACAACGACATGCCCAGCATGTCGGAGAGCAGCGGCGACACCAGATAGCCGTACATGCGATCCAGGGCGCGGCGCGCTTCCTGGGCATGCACAAGGTCATAGTCGATCTTGCGGGCCTTGTTCAAGGCCGCCTTAATCACGTCGGGCGTGATGGCGTCGAAGGTGACGCGCATGTACTCGGATTCGTCCAGGCCGAGCGTTTCTTTCAGGTGCCACGCGATGGCTTCGCCTTCACGATCCGGGTCGCTGGCGAGGTACACCATTTCAGCATTGCGCGCTTCCTTGCGGATGCGTGCAACCCGTTCTTCGCCACCCGGAAAGGTGCGGCCCTGCACCGTCGCGGGCGGGATGAACTCATAGTTCAGCGTGAAGCCCGGTTGCTCGATGCCCAGGTCATTGCGCGGCAAGTCGCGGATGTGGCCCACGCTTGCCATGACCTTCCAATCGCTGCCGAGAATGGATTCCAGCTTTTTGATTTTGTTCGGGCTTTCAACGACCATCAATTTCATAAATCCCCCTTAGAAAACTATGGCCGAGCTGGCCGGCGCGGGCTTGTCGGCCGGTGCTTCATTGGCGACACCTTCGGGCTGGCCAGGAGCTGCACCAGTCGCCAACGGTTGCAGCTTCGCCGCCCCGCTGTCGGCAGTTTTCGGACGCAGCAAAACCGGCGCATTGTCCGAAGGCAATGCGGCCGGTTGTGCGGGTTGAGCTTTGAGAGCAGCCGGGGCCGCTGCGCCGGCCGCCTTGTCAAACTGCGGCTTGGGGCCGCTGCCCGTCTGGATCGACGGGACTACAGGGATTGCCTGCGGCTGCACCCCGGCGCTGGCAAGCACCTTTTGCACGTAGCTGGGTTTGCCGGCCACGTCGGGCTTGAAGCCGCGAGTGAAGTTTCCCGAGTAGTAGCAGGAGAAAGCCGCGTGCAACGCGGCTTGTGGCTCTGGCGTGCGCTTGGAGGCGCGAACGTAGCAGTCTTCGAGAATCTTCGAGCCGACCCGAAGACTGGTGCAAGCGTCGAACGCTTGCTCATAGGTGATTTGGTACTTCGGCAGGTTGTAGCGGTTGACCTGCGCAACGCCCAGCGAAAAATTCCAACCATCGTTTTCGAGCTGCTGCGCCGTCGCTACGGCTTCTTCGCGGCTCTTGGGTTGCCGAGCGAGCCGCCCGCCGACAACGCCGATTGCGTAGGGGTTATAGCTCGACTCGACGTTGACGACGGCCGCCATAGTCTGCGGCGCTACCGTCGGGGCGCACTCTTGCGCGAGTGCCAGAAATTCCAACATGGTTCCGTCTCCAATTCGTCACATCTTGACGGGAACCATAATAGCATATCTTGGTAATCATAGATCACCTTTTTTGGTAGTCTTCTTGGCCTTCTTTTCCGGTTGTGGTACAGCGGTCACAGGGGCCGGTGGTTCGCCTGCTGGCGGTAACTGTTGGTTTCTCAAAATCTCTACGCTATCCGTTGGGTAAGCCGTTTTCAGATGATCGTTCAGGCGCTTCAAGTCCTTGAAAAGCCTGGGTTGATCGCGTTCGCGGCGAGTAGTCAGATACCACTCTTTGTTTCCCGCCCATTTCAATTGAGCTACGACATAGAAGCCGTCCGGTGTCTCAGCAATGGTCAGTTTTTTTAACGTCTGCTGCTGCACGGCCAGTTCTAGATCGCCCTCCAAAATGCTGTTGGCGGGACTACATGGGGTTCGATTCATGTGTGTCCTGTCGTTGGGTGCGGTCATGTCTGAAAGCATCCTATTTTAAAGCCAAAACGATGTATTTTGGTAGTCGTTCATAAGTAATCCGGTCGAAAAAATGTTGCAAGCCTCAAGTAGCATGCTCGCCCCGGCCTTGCCGGGTACGGGCTTTCGTGCTGCGCATCGAGCCTTGTTCCAAGTCTCGACCCCTTCGGGCTTCAATCCCTCTCGGTTGCGCGACTCCGCGCGCTGGGCGGCACCTTGGCGACAGCCCTACCGCCCTGGTTGCCCCTTCCTGTCGCCAAATTATAGCGTTTTGGCGACCAAAAGACGACAAAAAAGCCAGTTCTGTCACCAAAGCCGGCACCATTTCCTTGACACCTGCCTGACGCGCCGGTCTTCGGTTTCTTGCCTTGGAAAACTATAAAAAATAGTAGTTGCGGCTTGTGGAGCTTGTGGGCAACGGGCGACCTGTTGGCAGGGTGTGGGCAACCGCTGCGCGGTTGTCCATCGCCCTGTCACCAGGGAACCGCGCAGCGGTTAGCACGGAATCCGGCCGCGCCGGATTGTCCATAAATCCACATGCCCTGACTCCCGCACCCGTTGCCGCCTTGGAGACACCGCGGCGACCTGGCCAGCTCCTTTTTGTCACCAAAGACCCAGGCCCGCCGCCTTGGTGACAGATCCCGCCGGCGCCGGCGGATCTGTTGTCACCATCACCGGGCTTTGCCCTTCCAGGCCACGCCGCGATGAATCGCCGCGTTCCAGGGGCAC
>Ga0308157_10006284_pt1 | contig 14351 bp, 14 predicted proteins | sample PhyBR1_FD_201035 | JGI IMG/M metagenome (GOLD analysis project Ga0308157, IMG submission 201035) | Phyllosphere microbial communities from UC Gill Tract Community Farm, Albany, California, United States - DLSLB.R1 | ecosystem: Host-associated > Plants > Phyllosphere > Unclassified | place: USA...
CAGCGTGCGCCCGCCGGAGCGCGCCAGATCCATCCCGGCACGCTCGAATGTGGCGCGCATCTGCACGTAGACCGTTTTTCTCGTCATCCTGGCGCCGGCGGCATTGGCCGGGAAGACGAACTGGCCAGGGATGGCCAGCGTCTCGCGCTCGGCAAGCCACGGCAGCAGCTCATCGGCGCCGTCGCGGGGGAGGGTGATCGTGTGTTCATGGCTGGTGTCATGCTTTTCGTCCGGCGTGATCGTCAGCACGATCGAGCCGTCGAGCGCCTGCTGGCGGCCGATCTCGGACATCAGCAAGCCGATTGCTTCCGATACGCGCAAGCCCGCCAGCGCGATGACGACTTGCATGGCACGGTCTCGGCGGCGTTTCCAGCCCTCGAACGGGGTGCTGGTACGGCGCTTGGGCGCTTCGGCTGGCAAGGCTGCGAAGAACCGCACCAACTGCTCGTCGGACAATGTACGGCCGGCTTCATCGCGCGTCATGTGGGCACGATCGATGTGGAGGATGGCCAGCTGCGCAGGGTTGGGGTTGACGTCCAGGTGCTCGTAGCAGCGTTCCAGCAGGCGCAGGTAGCGGTAGGCGATCTTGCTGTTGAGGATGAGCTTTCCCTTGGTGGTGCGGCCGATGAAACGGGCCAGGTCAGTGTGGGTGACGGTGGAGAAGGTGAGGCCATTCTCGAGCATCCAGCCCGCCACGTTGGCGAACATGAAGTTGTAGATCTTGGCCGATGCCGCTGAAGGGATGCGCAGCGTGCCATCGGCAGGCAGGCGACGGCCGGTTTCGGCGAATGCTGTCGTGGCGACAAATTGCCTGAATGCCTGGATGGGATCACGGTCCCACGAAGTTTGGGTGGACATGGCGAATAGGAACAGGTTGAGACGTGCCAGACTACCACAAAAAGTAACTAACCCACGAAGGCGCTTCACTAAGCAGCAATATCAACGTGTTCGACTATCTTGAAAGCGGCGGTTTCAACAACGGCCATCAAGAGGAAGGTTTGACGCTGCCATTTCCATCGGCACAAAGCGGTGCTACGGGATGACCTACCCCATCTGCGCGTGGAGAGGGCAGTCAAATCTTGTCAGACAGGTTGAAGCAGGAGGAGGGGGCAGGGGACAGCAGACGACAATGTGGTCGTGTGTGGTATTTGGTGAGTGTACGGAAGGTTTATTCAGATACCATCCAATCGACCGAAGACGTTCGCCTAACCAGGAGAAGACATGTACCGTTGTCCCCAATGTCAGCATCTGTCCATCTCGGGTGGTACCACGTTCTTCATGACGCTCAACGGTACCACGACCTGCCCGAGATGCATGTCAACGCTGCGCATCAAGCGCAAGTCGACCAATTACCTGGTGATCGCGTATATGTGTCTTCGCGCAATCTTGTCGTCAGTGCTGCCCGAGGGTTATGACGTCGGGCTGTTCATCGAGGCGAACGTGATCATTGCCTTGTTGGTCGCGCAGTTTCTGTTCTTGGAGTACGAAGTTGCCAGTCCGGGTACCTTACATGAGTCTCCAAAAAACTGATCACCCTACGCGGGCCTGTTATCTATTCTTGATGACAACCGTTCACTGGTGCAGTCGCATTGGTGCGCACCGGATTGAACGTCGGTACCTAAAGCGAAACTCCAGGAATTACAAATAATACTGAGCGGCGCAATCGTGTCTCTCCGAGGTGCTTGACGACAGCGGTGCAGCAAAACCGCTCAGCTAATCTCATGTTGGGCTGGAGAGGACGACGTCAGTGATCCTGTAGAGCGGCAAGTTGCTTAAATAAGTAACTAACCAACCTTGCATACGCACACCAAAATCAAAAACGCTACCAAGTCCAGTCACCGCTCCTGTCGGCAAACCGGCTTGCAGGAAGAGGGACGCGCTGCGTCGGAGCCATATGTGGACGCGATGGATAGCGAATGAAACGACGACGCATTCCGTAACGCGTCGAGGTACGTTTTACGCAAGGACCAGAAATCCGGCTGGGAACATGGGCCAGGCACCACCGGCATGCGAAGCCGGCCTGTGATCCTCGATTGATTGCCGTCGAACGATGAAAAAATGGCTGGCTTAAGCGGGTGCCTGGCTGGAATCAGGTGGCGGCACCACGGCAATGGCGATTTTCCCCCGCAGGCCGCTGTCGCGCCTTTCCAGCCGGGCATGGGCCAGTGCGATGTCGTCCAGCGCATAGACGGCGCCGACGTGCGGCCGCAGTTGACCGCGCGCGACCAATGCGCTCAACTCGTCAAGCTTGCCGCGATTTTGTCGGGTGAAAACGAAGTGATAGCTGGCGTTTTTCCCCCATGCTTGCAAAAGGTTCTGTGACTGGGCAGTGTCGACGATCGATACCACGCGTCCCAGCTGTGCGAGTACATCCGGGCTAGTTGACAGCGTGTCGCCGCCGATCGTGTCAAACACGACGTCGACTCCGCGGCCGCCCGTTTCCCGCATGACGGCGTCGCTATAGTTTTCTTCCTGGTAATCGATCAGCACGTCGGCACCCATACTGAGTGCGAAATCAAAATTCGCAGCACGCACGGTGGTAAAAACCCTTGCCCCCATCGCTTTGGCGAGCTGGATCGCAACATGGCCGACCCCTCCGGCACCGCCGTGGATCAGGATACTTTCGCCCACCCTCAGGTTCGCACGCACGACCAGGGCTTCCCACGCCGTCCCGCCAACCAAACTCAGGCTTGCAGCCTCAAAATGGCTCAGCGAGGGCGGTTTCATGCCGATGATGCTTTCGGCAGCGACGTGAAACTCGGCATAACTGCCTGGCCCGTCAAATATCTGTGGGGTGTACCAGACGTGGTCTCCTGGCGCGAACAGCGTCACACCCGGTCCCACGGCTTCGACAACGCCGGACACGTCATGTCCGGTAATGGCCGGCAATGGCACCAGCTCGGCATAGTCGCCGCGGCGAACCTGGTAATCCAGAGGGTTGATGGACGTCGCATGGACCCGTACCAGCACTTGTCCAGCATGCGCGACAGGTGTGGGCACATCGCCGAGTTCAAAGCTTTCCGGGCCGCCAAATGATGTAAGTATCGCTGCTTTCATTGCTTATCTCCATGTCAATAGGTAGTGATCGTGACTGATGCCACTCGGTGGCCCGGCGCAGGCGAAATCCGCGACCCTCCCGGCGCGACCCGTGCAGGAGGAGCGCGCTGGCGGGCAGGCACACACGCGGTGCCGTCAGGCCAGTGCGCCGCCGTCGACGTTCAGGATGGCGCCCGTAATGGCGCTCGCAGCGGGGCTGGCGAGAAAGACAACGGCGTTCGCCACTTCGTGCGGCGCGCCGAAACGCCCGAGCGACGACAGGCCGCGTTGGAAGTCTGCCGCCGGGCCGTCCTGCGGATTGGCGTCCGTGTCGGTCGATCCTGGCTGCACGAGGTTGACGGTGATGCCGTCTGGGCCCAGTTCGCGCGACAGGCCGCGGGTAAAGGCGGTCAGCGCTGCCTTCGACATCGCATACGCCGTCACGCCCGGGAACGGCACCCGCTCGCCAAGTCCGGAACCGATCGAGATGATGCGCCCGCCAACAGTGAGATGCGGCATCACGGCCTTCGCGAACAGCATTGGCGCCCGCACGTTGACGTCCATTAATGCCTGGTAATCCTTCAGCGCAATGTCGGCGATGGTCGCGTTGAGGCCGATCCCTGCGCTGTTGACGAGGATATCGATGCCGCCGAGCGCTGCGACGGCGTCACGCACGGCCCGTTCGATGGCTTGCGGGTCGGCGCTGTCGGCTTGGATGGCGACTGCGCGGCGCCCCGTTGTTTCGATGGATTTGACCACCGTTTCGGCCTTGACGGCAGAGTTCTGATAGGTGAACGCGACGTCAGCGCCATTCTCTGCCAGCGCCAAGGCAATGGCAGCTCCGATGCCCCGCGAGCCTCCCGTGACCAAGGCGCGCTTGCCTGCAAGATCAATCATTTGTTCGTCCGTTTCTAGCGTCGTTGATAAGAGGGCTGGTGCCAGCGTCCAGGCCAGGCGGGAAACTGTGTCGCCGCCAGAAGTTCAACGGGCCTGGTCCTGGATAAATTGCAGGCCCGCCGCACCGCCGGTCTTGATGAAGAGATCGAGGAAGCCAGGCACGGTATCGCTGCGATTCCAGTCGCGCTGGAGCTCGCAAAACAGCCCCATGGTCGACACCAGTTTGCCGCCCGCCTGCTCGATGCGCCGCAGCGCGGCGTCATGTCCGGCTACCGAGGTGGCTCCGGACGCATCGACCACGGCATACACTTCGTAGCCGGCGGCGAGGGCGTCGAGCGCGGGGAACAGCAGGCAGGCATCGGTCCACAGCCCGGCCATGATCAGTTTTTTGCGCCCGGTCTGCTCGACTGCCTTGATGAATTCGGCATCTTCCCAGCTATTGATGTTGGTCCGGTCATACGAGGGATAGTCGCGCAGGGCTTCCTGGATTTGCGGCACCGGCGGTTTGTTGAGTCCGCTTTTTACATTCACCGTTGTGTGCACGATGGGAACGCCATACAGGATGGCGGCTCGAATGCAACCGACAATCTGGTTCATCAACAACTGACGATCCATGGAGCCGATCGAGTTGACCTGCGCCGGTTGGTAATCGATGACGAGGAAGGCTGCATTGCCGGCGCTCAGGAGTTGATCGGTATCGGGATTACGGATAGCTAAGCTGGTCATGATATTTTCTCTCTGGTAAGCCGCTTCGATTTCTGCGCAGGCGGGTGCCTGGAGGGAGAAGCGGCGGTGGCATGTTCGCCGCTGAACCCATCATGATTGACTCTTGTTATTCATTCAAATATATTGATCTGATCGTTCTATCAGATAAAGTGATGAATTTATGGAATTGCGCCACCTGCGGTATTTTCTTGCGGTCGCCGAGGAAGGCAACTTCAGCCGCGCTGCCGAAAAATTGTATATCGTGCAACCGGCGTTGAGCATGCAAATCCGCTCGCTCGAGGAAGAACTTGGCACACCCTTGTTCACCAGGACCAGCCGCAAGGTGCTGTTGACCGAAGCCGGCGAACTCCTGGTCGAGGAGGCCAGGCGCACTCTCGGCCAGGCGCAGCGCGCCATGGACGTGGTGCAAAAAGCCGGGCGCGGCGAAACCGGTACGGTGCGCATCGGCTTTTCGGGCAACGCCTCGTTCGCCGGAAAACTCTCGAGTGACTTGCGCCAGTTCCACCGCCTGGCCCCGTTGGTGGAGATCAGTTTGCGCGAGGCGTCGCCGCAGCAGCAAGCTGACGCCATCCTTTCCGGCGAGCTCGATATCGGTTATTGCCCGACCTTCGATGTGGCGTTCCATGATGACCTGTTCGTCGAGCGCATCGGCTCCTGGCCGTGGGTGGTGGCGATGAGCGACGACCATCGGCTGGCACAGCGCGACTCGGTCACCTGCGCCGACTTGATGGACGAAGCCTTCGTGGTGTACTCAGCCCATGGCTCCGAACCCATGCAGCTCAATTTCTTACGCCGCGTCCTGGGCAAGGAACCGACGGTGTCGCATTCGGCGGGCAGTACACTGGGCGTCTTGCTCAAGGTCTCCGCTGGACTGGGCGTGGGCGTCGTGCCGGCCCCGCTGAGCACATTGGCGGTCCAGCACATCGCCTACCGCGCGCTCGATGGCGTGAACGCGACTGCGGATCTGGTGCTGATACACCGGGTGCGCGAAAGTTCAGGTGCGGTCAATCGCTTCCTGGCGTTGGCCAAGGCGGCTTGCGCGCAGGCCGGCGCACTGTGAGAAGTGCCGCGCCGCGCCGTGAAGGCCAACATCACCGACGTCGACATCGGGTGCACGGTCTGGTTGGAGTAGGGCACGCGTGCCGCCGGAACGGGCGATGCCGACATCGTTGAGCAGGATATCGAGCACGCACAGTCGTTTCATCGTCTCCGCCACTGAGCGCCGCACCGTAGCCGATCAGGGCTGTCGGAGCGGATGGCTCAGCATCCTGGCCGCGAAACCGATGCTATTTGCACACGCAGAATCAGTACTGGCAAAGGGCGATGACGATCAATCGGCGGACAAGACCTGCGGACAACCGTTCATTGCAGTATGGCTGAGGCTATCGTCGGAACTGGTGGCAGTTCATTGACGCTGGTTGCCTGAGGCTGGCGTGACGGCCTCGGCAAGCGGAGACGTTGGCGGCTTACTCGTCAAGCGCGGCAACGCATGGAGCATCGCGCGAATAGTCACCGCGAACAATTGATATGGGATGCCGGTTGAGCGTCCGTCCGGCAATGCTCAAGCAACGGAAAGATCAGAATTCTACGTGGCGTGCATGCGATTGCCACCGGGGGCCTGGAGACCGGGCCAGCGGAAAGACATGCCTGCATAGCAGCGGCGGGATTCAATGTCGCAGACCGATCCAGATCAGTAGATCTGAGAAATTCAGTCGTAAAGAACGGATCGCTTTGCTGCCGGGAGCGAAATCTGAATCAGTCCGCAGGCATTCTCGCCAAATTACAAACACCGCATAATCTATATTATGTTAAATGCGATATGTGGACACACGCCAGAATCCAGATCGAACAGCAGGCATGCCTCCCTCTTGTCGCAATCTACGTCGCAGTCCAGAGCGCGGCAGATGCATCATCTGCCGCTTTCACTGCACGTGCCGCAGTTCGTGCGCCCGTCGCTTCGAAGTTCCGTAATTTCTCGAGTTGCGGCTTGAGTCCGCTGTTGATGCATGCCTCCACCAGCGCAGTGTCGGTGTACAGGCCGTAGAGATCGACCAGCCGATAGAAGCCATCGGTCATCACCAGAACGCTGGCGTCGCGGGCCAGCTCGAGGCTGCGCAGACGCGCCTGGAACGGTCCGTGCGGATCGAGACACAGGACACCGGGCGCCGGCGCCATGTTTTGTGATTCGCGGCGAGCACGCAGCATGGGAAGCATCTGTTCGCGTCGACTCACCGGATCCTCGATCCCGTCAGCGGTCAACCTTGCAATCGCATCCTGTAGAACTGCTTCCTGGGGATTCACGAATGGATCCAGATCGATACAAGGAATGGAACTTGTGTACAGCAGCGTTTTGCAGTCGCCAAGGCTGTACAGAGTCGCATGTGCAGCCTCGTCGTGATACGAAATCCTCAACCAGGTCATTGCAGCAATTGGCCACGCGTGCACTGGTACGTCGCGGCCGGATGCCAGACGCCTGAACAGCGCCCGGACATCGGCAATCGCCATCTCGACGCACTCAGGCTGATCGCGCCCTGGTATCAGCACTTTCTGAAGTGAACTGGAAAACGCATGGACGAACCATGCGACATCACCGCGTAATTTGTCGATGTAATCCCATTCTGCTACGGATGAGCCACCGTCAATGACGACAATGTCGCTCACGTCAGCGGAAGTGAACACGGCGACGTGGTCATCATTGCGTTGCGAATTGGGGTTGGCACCGGCAGAAATATGGTCAATCTTCATCAGGCAATGTATATTTGATCATGGTTGGGACTCTACCCTTATCGAACATGGGGGACAAGGAAATATCCCCGCTTCGAACTTTAACTCGACAATATATTCCCTAATGTCGATTGAGATTTTAAGCATCCTGGTCGTCACCTGAAGCGTCTCAGTGCAGAACGCTCATGCCCAAAAATCCTCCCTGATCGGCAAATGCCTTGCTGGATGCTCCCACGGGCTGCTGCAGCTACACGCCTGTTGCTGAAATTAATTGACCGCAGTTGCATTGTGGATCAGCTTTTTGGCTTGCCTTCGTTTCGCTGCCGTACCCCGCTCCCCGTTCCGGCCCTCCACCGGCTCGACCACACGCCCCGTCTGCCTCGCGTATGCTCTCCTCTGGCTGTGCGAGCCTCTGGGCAACTTGATCACTTTCACGGTCTTGCACACCCACACCTCCATGACGTTTCAGTCGGCAAACATGGCGCGGATGATTGAATCGGTCGTTTGTTTGCCCCCTTGTGCCCCCGTTGCCGGGCAAAAGGCACCAGGCGTTCAACTGACTGCAACGCGCTTCTTACCGCAGCAATACATGCCCTGATAATGCTTGGAATTTACACCGCAGACGACGCAACCGTACTGCAGTGCGCCGGCCGGCTTCGGCTTGTAGGCTTTGACCTGCACGCCCGTGCTGTCCCAGGTCGTGCCGACCAATTCAAGGCCGGCGGCAATTGCCTGTGACTCCGAGACGGACTGATATGCCAGGAACAGAACCGCTGCGCGGTCATCGTTTGCCTTGTTTTCCGCCACCCTTACCTGCCATAACGCGAAACTTTCCATCTTTATTGCCGTTCCTTTTGAAGTTGGTGTTACCTGCAGCTTGTTGCGGTGGTACGAGTCAACGCCAGAACCAGGCTTCCAGAGAGGTATGAGCGGTCGAAAACCCAGCTGCTTTACTGGCGATGGCAAGGGCTGTTGTCAGGCTGGAAAACGACGTTGAGAATCTGGCCAACGAGTTGGCCGAAGTGACCATGCAAACGGAGATTGTGAAAAAGGCTCCAACGAATTTTTTTGCGTCAGTCCCGGCCCGAACTATCGCACGTATCTGTCCCGGCAACACGCATCGTTTCTTCCTTCTGGTGGTTTGTAGGTGTTCAGGTCGTATTTTCGGCATCTGCATCGCCAGCGACCAGCATGCGAGTGGCAGCGACAGTCACCTACGGCTCCCGGTGCGCACGGCACGCGACCAGAGATTTGCGCGCAACCGATGACTGCGTAACAATGGAACCACACTTACTGAACACTCAAAGGCAGATCATGAACATCACCGTCCAGAATACCGTTCCGGCCACGACACGCATCACCCTTGTCGGCGAAATGCACGATGGCAGCTTTGCCGCCGAGGTCATGACTGAAACCGCCGTTCCCTACACACCCTATTGGGACAATCTTCTCGAACAGCGGATTGTGTATATCCAGCCGGATGACGAACAACTCGGTGCCATCATCACCGCGTTGAATGAGCGTCGTCTGACACTCGACGAGTTGCAGAATTACGGCAGCGCTGAAGGCGGTACATCGTCGATCCCGGTCTGATCAAGTGGCGGTGTCACGAGGGAGCGTCGATCAGTCCCCTTCTGACTTCCGCTCACAACCGTCAGTCCAGATACGCCCCCTTTTCTGCTTGCTTGTTTAAGTTGTACTGTTTTGTTCGGAGTCGTTAGCGCACAATTTCTATTGCTGTAATTGATTACCCTGTTGGTTAGTTACTTTTTTAGACAGGGTGACCTCGCATTCCCCCCCACATTATTTGATACCCCTGTCACCGTCCGAGCGCAGGATTTCATCATGTCGTTCATGGTCGGTCTTGTGCAGATACGCGGCCGTCGTCGCGATGTTCGCGTGCCCTGCCGTATCCTGCAGTGTCTTGAGCTGCACGCCACTGTTCGCATGATTGGTCAGCATGCTATGGCGCAGCCAGTGGGGTGACGCCAGACGCAGCGTCGACGCGCTGTCACCATCCCCTTTCGCCGCTGCGTCATCCGCGGCAAGCTGGAAGATCGCCTTGAGCGCTTCGGATGCGGCTTCGTCGGTGATCCCCACGTACTCTTTCGTCCTGCTCGACAGCACCAGGGGCATGCGATCTCCCCTGCTCGTCTGTTCGAGCAGACCGAACGCGCGCCGGTAGTCGCGGTAGGCACCGATGGTGGCTGGCGGCACCGGGAGACGGCGTGGCTTGTTACCCTTGCCCAGCACGTCGAGCCACCAGCGCCCGTCGCCCTCGCTGTAGACGGCGCCCATCGTCGCGCTGACGATTTCGTTCAGGCGTGCGCCGGTCTGGGCAAACGCGATCAGCAGGAAGCGGTCACGCGCGCGTTGCCGGGCCGTTGCCTCGGTATCGCCGGGCCGTGCTTCGGCCGCGGCCAGCGCATAGGCAATCGCGGCCGGACTGAGGTAGCGTGTGATGCGGCTCGCGTGCGCAGCGCGGACATTGCGCACGAGCCGCGCGGGATTGCGGCGCAGGTAGCCGGTCTGCTCGGCAAACGTCAGCACGCCCTTGATCGCAATCATCGCCTGGCGGCGGCTGGTGTCGGACAGCGGCCCGGTGAACGGCCGATAGCGCGGATCGTTGCGTGGCCATTTGGTGGTGCTGATCCACGCAGGCGGCGGCTGTCGGATGAATTCCTTGTACAGATTGAGGTCGCCGACGTTCAGCTGCTGGAACGTCTTGCCCGCTTCTTCGCGGCACCATGTCAGGAACCGATACAGCTCTTTCTGCAGATTGGCGACCGACTTAGGGCTGAGCTCGCCATGAGAGATGTATTCGCGCGCCAGTTCGGCATCGCTCGTCGCGGAGGTGACAGGCTCATCGTACATGCTGGAGAAGCTGCCCGCACCCAACCGGCTGGCGGCGGCCCGATCAGGATCCGCAGGCGGCAGTGGGTCGAGATTGATCGATACGAACACAGGCATGAAAGCACGATAAGATAACTGTATGGATATACAGTATAGCACCGCGCCGCCGTCCTTCGTAAGGGCTAATGCCCCGAATTTCGCTGAATTACGCATGGCGGGCGCTGTCGTCCTACAGCGCCATGCCCTGCGCTCCGATACGTGTCCGCCCTGCCCTGCATGACAATGGTTTATCCATCTAACAAAGGGGACTACCATGAACAGCAACGCACCCGCATCGACAACTGCAACTCAGGACGACGCTACCGTCGGGATCGGCGGCCAGACCAGCGGCCAGCAAGGCGCTACGCCGTCGCATGAATTGCAGACGGAAACGGGCGGCAATGGCGGCCCGGGGCTGACCCGCAATCAATCTGGTCCATACGTGAACGCACCGGATGGTGCCGAAGCCAATGAGCCGCCCATCACTGACGGCAGCGCCGCACCGCAGCCGGAAGCGCCAAGCACGGTGCCACTCGACACGGCAGCAACGCATGCCAATCCGGGCGCGCAGGATACGCGGCCGGACCAGGCCGGCCCGAAAGTGACGGGCATGGGCGCGCCGGAAACGGGCGGCAATCAAACTACAGGTGATCTGCCGCCATTCACACGCTGATGCGTGCTTTGCCCGCCGCTGAAGTTTCCCTGCTCACGCTGCCAGCTATTCACGCAGACAAAGCCAACAGGAAAGCGTCACGGCGGGCTTCCTGCAGGAGCGTAAGCTCTGCCTGAGCCCTGCATTGCTGCCTGCTCCCGCTGCGCCAACTTCCGCCACCAGATCCACGACACGATCGCATTGATCCAGAAGCAAAAATACAGGAACGCTGTCAGGTAGAGGCCGCGACTGAAGTACAACGGTACCGCAATGGTATTGACCAGCAGCCAGACCGGCCAGCTCTCGATACGCCGACCCATCATCAGTAATTGTGCGATGACGGAAAACACAAGCACTGCCGAATCGATGAACGGTGCGTAAGCATCGGTATAGAAGTGCAGTGCAGCGCCATACGCGCCCGTGGCGATGACACCGACAGGCGTCATCCATGCCACCGTGCGCCAGCCGGCATGGGTAATCGGCAGCGGCGCGCCGCCCTTGCCATGCAACCAGCGCCACCAGCCCAGCACACCCGTCACGACAAAGAAAGCCTGCAGCACGACGTCGGCATACAGCTGCGTCTGCATAAAGAGCACGCCAAACAGCGTGCAGCCAACAATGCCGGTCCACCAGGTGTGGACATTGTTGCGGCCGGCGAGAAAGATCGCGGCAGCCGTGAAGATGTTTGCAGCCAGTTCGAGGGGAGATGTCATCGGATGCGGCGGGGCCAGGCTGGGAACATGTCGGGTGTCCTCTGAATGAGAGCGGCTACTCTACGCCACTCTCATGTCCCGCCGCAAGTTAGTGCAGAAGAATGCTTACAGCTTGATCGTGCCGTGCTCCGAATCCAGATCCGGCTGCTTGCCGGTAACGGCTGCCTTGGCGACGGCAAACAGGCGCACCATCTTGCTGTCATTCGAATCCCAGTACTCGGCTGCGTGCGGGACAACGCGCACGAGCACGGCGTGCTGGTCTTCCGGGCCGGCCGGGAACCAGGCCTGGACCATCGGGTTCCACATGCTGCGAATCTTGTCGCGATCGACGATGCGCTCGGCGGTGCCGCTGACCGAGACATAGGTGCTGTCGTCGGGTTCCGAGAAACTGATGTTCACTTCCGGCTGGTGCGCGATGCTGTCCCACAGGTCGGTGGCCGAGTGCACGAAGAACCAGATGCCGCCTTCGGCATCGACGTCCTGCTTGGTCATCGGCTGGCTGGCCAGGTGGTCGTGCTGGTCACGGAACGTGAACATGGCAAAACGCAGGGAACCGATACGGTCTTCGAGGGCTGCTACGTGGGTGCGGTCTGCGGTCATGGTGAATCCTTGATTGGGTGAGTAATGACCCATCCTAGCGCGCCGCACGCCGGGCTTCGGTGCGCGGGCGTACATTTGCGACCCGCTACGGATGACTTTGCCCTGGTCAGGCTGTCCCGCAGGCGATGGCAAATCGATTATAGTATTGCCTCTGTAAACATTTCAACCATCCCATGAAATTCGACGTCGCGATCGTCGGCAGCGGCCTGGCCGGCCTGTCGGTAGCCCTGCATCTGGCCCAGACCCGCAAGGTTGCCATCATTTCGAAGCGCACCCTCCTCGATGGGGCCAGCAGCTGGGCCCAGGGCGGGATTGCCGCCGTGCTCGATTCGGGCGACAGCCACGACCAGCACGTGGCCGACACGCTCGTTGCCGGCGCGGGCCTGTGCGACGAAACCGCCACCCGCTATATCGTCGAACACGGGCGCGAAGCGATCGAATGGCTGATCGATCAGGGCGTGCCATTCACGCGCGACGCCACAGCCGAAATGGGCTTTCACCTGACCCGTGAAGGCGGCCATGGCCAGCGCCGGATCATCCATGCGGCCGATGCTACCGGGTACGCCGTGCAGGTCACGCTGGAACAGAAGGTGCGCGCGCACCCGAATATCTCGCTGTTCGAACACCACGTCGCCATTGACGTCATCACGTCCGACAAGCTGCGGCCCAAGGCTGCGCATGGCGGCCAGCCGCGCTGCTACGGCCTGCACGTGCAGGATGTGAACAGTGGCGACGTGCTCACCTTCGAGGCGGAACACACGGTGCTGGCAACGGGCGGCGCCGGCAAGGTCTACCTGTACACGACGAATCCTGACACCGCTACCGGCGACGGCATCGCGATGGCCTGGCGCGCCGGCTGCCGGGTGTCGAACATGGAGTTCATCCAGTTCCACCCTACCTGCCTGTACCACCCGTATGCGAAATCGTTCCTGATCACCGAAGCGATCCGCGGCGAAGGCGGTCTTCTCAAGCTGCCACCCGAAGCGGGTCCACAGGCCGGTGAGCGCTTCATGCCGGCGCATGACGAGCGCGGCGAACTGGCGCCGCGCGACGTCGTGGCGCGCGCGATCGACTTCGAGATGAAGAAACGGGGCCTGGATTACGTCAACCTCGACATCAGCCACCAGCCGCCCGAATTTTTGATGGAGCACTTCCCGACCATCTACGCGCGCTGCCTCGAGCTGGGCATCGACATCACGCAGCAGCCGATCCCCGTCGTGCCGGCCGTGCACTTTACCTGCGGTGGTGTGGTCACCGACCTGGCCGGGCGCACCGACATTCCCGGCCTGTATGCAGTGGGCGAAGTGGCCTGCACGGGCCTGCATGGCGCCAACCGGCTGGCCAGTAATTCGCTGCTCGAATGCGTCGTCGTCGGACGCGCCTGCGCACAGCAGATCGCGGCGAGTCCGGCGGTTGCCAATCCTGCGTTGCCGGACTGGGACGCCAGCCGCGTGACGAACGCCGATGAAGAAGTGGTGATCGCCCACAACTGGGACGAGCTGCGCCGCTTCATGTGGAATTACGTCGGCATCGTGCGCACGACCAAGCGCCTCGAACGCGCGCTGCACCGGATCAAGCTGCTCAAGGAAGAGATCGACGAGTACTACCGCAACTTCCGCATCACGCCCGACCTGCTCGAGCTGCGCAACCTGGTCGAAGTGGCGCACCTGATCGTGAAAAGCGCCATGTCGCGCCATGAAAGCCGCGGCCTGCACTATTCGCGCGACTTCCCGGACACGTTGCCCAAGGCGCTCCCGAGCGTGCTCACGCCGCGCCGGCGCTAGAATCGTGCGGCAGCGACTCTCGTTCACCACCGGCCTGCTGCTGAGCATCCCGCCCGTGCTTTGGGCGGGCAATGCCATCATCGGCCGCCTCGTGCGCGACGCCATGCCGCCGATGACGCTCAACCTGCTGCGCTGGTCGATCGCGCTCGTCATTCTGCTCTTCCTCGGCCGCGCCGCGCTGCGCCCTGGCAGCGGCCTGCTGCGCAACTGGCGCCGCTACGCCCTGCTTGGCCTGCTGGGCATCGGACTGTACAACTCCATGCAATACGTCGCGCTGACGACCTCGTCGCCGCTGAACGTGACGCTCGTTGCGTCCGGCGTGCCGGT
>Ga0308157_10006286_pt1 | contig 14347 bp, 12 predicted proteins | sample PhyBR1_FD_201035 | JGI IMG/M metagenome (GOLD analysis project Ga0308157, IMG submission 201035) | Phyllosphere microbial communities from UC Gill Tract Community Farm, Albany, California, United States - DLSLB.R1 | ecosystem: Host-associated > Plants > Phyllosphere > Unclassified | place: USA...
ATGGCGATGAGCCTCAAAACTGGTTGGCTGAATTCTGCGGATGGGAGAGGAATGATGCATAAGAAAGCTGCTCTATGCATATTTTTGGCGTCAGCAACCATGCCATTGTCGGCGTGGGCTGGTGGCGTTCCTGTCATTGACGGATCTAATTTGTCCGAACGAACGGTCCGGGATCAAAAAACATCGGAAATCGAGAAGACGGATAAAGACCGGTTTTCCCTCAACAAGAGCGTAACATGTGCTGTCTACCGACCGGGGCGCAAGGACGATCCCGTTGCAGCCGCCAAAGCCAATCCGGAAATTTCCGGGTTGGTCAAACGAGTGGCACGCGAAGAGGGTGTAGACGAAAATTTGTTTCTAGGGCTCGTTTATCAGGAAAGCCGCTTTAATCCATGCGCGAAATCGGGCGTAGGGGCTATCGGTTTGGCACAGTTGATGCCTGATACCGCAAAAGAGTTGGGCGTAGATCCGCATAATATTGAACAGAACCTCCGCGGTGGTGCTCGTTATCTTAAACAGCAGCTCAAGCGTTTCAACGGCAACGCCAACCTCGCCCTTGCAGCGTACAATGCTGGCGCTGGCAACGTTAAAAAATACGGCGGCATTCCACCGTTCAAAGAAACGCAGGGGTATGTCCGGAATATCACGCAGAAATGGACGCCGGCGTTCGGCGGGTCAAAGGACCTGCCCATGAATTACGGCGGCGGTGATACAGCATATTCCGGTATGCGGGATTCGACCATCAATTCGATGGCAACGACGCAGGCAACACAGGAAAGTACCGCCAACGTCGCCTCATGGCTCACGCAGCTCGGCGGCATGCAGTCCGGCACAATTCAAGACAGTTGGGATCACAACGCCGGCGCTCGAAATGCGAATCTCGAAATGGTCAACCAGGTGATTGTGCTCGGCAATTCAATGGCCGACCTGCTCAACAGCCGCAATGCAGTTTCAGCCAGTGGCATTTCGGGCGCATCTCAATCGGCTTCGTTCAAGAAGAAAGACGACAAGCCGCGAGAAACGACCGGCGTCTGCGATCCCCGTACTGGACTCGAATGGAATGCTGAAGAGAAAGCCTGCGTTCAAAAGCGTGAACGCGAGGCGAACATCAAACTGAACCTTGATCCTCAATAAGGGAGACTAACAATGAAACGACTGATCATTTCGGCGTCAGCGATTGCCGTAGCTTCGGCATCGTTCGCTCCCATGGGGGCTTATGCAGGTGGCGTCCCTGTCATCGACGCTGCCAATTATGAAGTGGCCAAGCAAACCTCGGTTACGACCGACAAGATCCTTGGGACAAACAAGGAAATCCTGACGACGGTCGAGGAGACATTGAAGGCCGTTACCGGTGATCGCGGCGGCGATGCGAACCAGATGCAAAACCTGGCCGTCGGGAATGGCTTTAGCGTATCATCAATGCCCTCTTTCGACAGCCTTATGTCCGGCGGGGTGCCAAATTTTGGCAGCATGGGCGGTGACATCGCTAAGGTCGCGTCCACTTTCATCAACGGGCTTCAGCTCGTTAAGAACCTGTCGGGGCAAGCAAATAGCAGCTTTAGCGGAGACAAGTCCTATGAACAGATGGTCAACACTGTGCTTGGTGTCGCCGCACTCGTAAATGGTTCGCAACAGGCAGTAACGACGCGCCGAAGCGCTTTTGAACAGGCCGGGCAGAGTATCGGTCAGGCAAAGGACATTAAAGGTTCCATCGACCAAAACACGCAGCTGCAAGTCCAAGCAGGACTGACCATAAATGAACTGATCGGCGTGATGAACGGTGCCGTGTCGTCATTACAGGCCGATAATCAGCGCCGCCTCACCGACATTTCCAATTCCAAGAAGGTGTTGACGTACAGTGCAAACTAACATCGCTAACAGCTTCCTGAAGTGTTTTATCTTTGCCGCCATCGCAGCCGGCGTCGCCGGCTGCGGAACGGTCAAGGAAAAGACTGCTCCTTGCAAACGTCCCGCAAATCTCACGTCATTTGCCGAAGACATTCGGCAAGACTGTGGACCTATGGCCTTTGTTAATGGCGATCCAGCGACCGCCATTGCTGCGATCAATTCGATAGCGACGGAATAATCGGGGGCCGCTATGCATGATTTCTTGAGCGATCTTTTGGAGAGAATTGATAATTCCGGCGAGAATTTTTCATCGCAGGCTTACAATATTATTGGCTCTGAAATCACGCCGCTGCTCAAGGTGATGTTCATCGCCTATGTTGGATATTACGGTATCCAAGTAATTATGGGGACTTCGCGGATTAGTGTGGCCGAAATTGTCACTCGCGTATTCCGCATGGTCTTCATTCTGGCATTGATCAGCAACTGGGGATACTTCAACGATTTTTTCTACAAGTGGCTGAACAATACTCCTGAAGATGTAGGTCGCGCCATCCTGACCGCCACCGGAACGGGAATTACCGAACCGACAAATGGTCTTTCCATGATCTGGAAGACTGCGAATGAGGCGGCTTCCGCGTTTGCCGAGCAATCGGGCTATTTTTCCGTTTTGCCTTCTATGGTTGGCTTTCTCATTATGGCCTGCGTGGCAATCTTCATCGCAGTTGCCCTCGCAATTCTCGTATTAGCCAAGGTGATGTTATGGGTTCTGATCGGAACCGCACCGATTTTTATCGCCTGCATGTTGTTTGAACAATCGCGCAGTCTTGGGCAGGCGTGGTTCCAACAAGTTCTTCTATATGCACTGATCCCGTTATTCGTATTTGTCGTCGCCGCCTTCCTTATCGCTGCAATGGACCCTGAACTGACGAAGGTATCCGCTGCCGCCACGGAGCGACGCCTTACGCTCAGTGATATTTCGGCCTTCCTTCTGCTTTGTTTTGCCGGGGCATTTGTCCTTTTGAACATCCAGGTCCTTGCTCAGGGCATTGCAGGAGGGTTGGCCGTTGGTATCGGCGCCGCCGCAACACGGATTGCTCGCATGACCGGTGTCACCGCTCCAATGCAAATTGCGCGAGCTGGCTTCAAGGGGATCGGTGCGAGCTATCGCGGCGGAAGGTCGCTTTACAATCGTTTTGGCGGCGGCGGTGGGGGTTCGATTTCCCCGACAAGCCAGGGCGCAAAAGAAGCAATGCAAAACCGAATAAGCAGCAACAGCCTGCCTCGCTGATGCTGCAGGTTCATAAGAGGTCAAAGGCCAGATCATGACGGATTCCAGAGAAGCTGCATTGAGAAGTTATTTTCAGGACGGTGATCGTTGGGAGAACGAGATCGTCCGGAAAGCAAAACGTTCAAAGGCCGTGGCATGGTTCGTAACCATCATATTCGGGCTCGTCGCGCTTTTCGCATTGCTCGCACTCGTTATGCTGGTTCCGCTAAAATCTTTCGAGCCTGTGATTGTCGTCGTAGACAAGGCTACCGGCTACATCGAAACCAAAAGCGGACTGACAAAAGCGCAAAATCTGACGGATTCACGCGCAATTACACAAGCCAACGTCGTTCGGTATATCAGGACACGTGAAGGCTATGATCCTTACGCGATCGATAGAAACTTTGGCACGGCGGCACTGTTGTCGACAGGCGATGCCGCTCGCGAATTGCAGGAACAATACAGTGCAGCTAATCCAAAAAATCCTGCCAAGGTTTACGGAAAGAGCAAGCGGGTGCTGGTCGACGTTAAATCTGTCACCTTCCCGAACGATTCAACTGCGCTAGTGCGCTTCGCGACGACCGAAAAGTCCGACACCGACGCCATTACCAGACATTACATCGCCGTTGTTCGTTATCGCTATACGGACGAGCCAGCCACCAATGAATGGCGCTTTGAAAACCCGCTCGGCTTCCAAGTTTACAATTATCGGCGGGATCAAGAAACCGTCACGGAAGGGAGCAAGGGATGAGAAAGCGCTTGCCTTTAGCGGCGGCGTTCTCCGCCGCCATCCTTTCGCACGCCCACGCAGCACAGACGCCAAGGGCTGGATCGCTCGATTCACGTGTGACCAGTGTTGTCTATCAACCTAACAACGTCGTCAAAATATCAGCGACCTATGGCATTTCGACAATGATCATCTTCGACGAGGATGAAAAATTTGAGACCATTTCGTTAGGCGATACTGAAAGCTGGCAAGTTGCTCCCACGGAAAAGGGCAACATACTGTTTGTGAAGCCTACAGCTAAGAACGTTGTTACCAACATGAACGTTGTCACATCAAAGCGGATATATTTTCTGGAACTGCATGACTTTGCGCCAGATGCTGGAAAGAAAGTCTTCGGCGTTCGCTTTATTTATCCTGAAAAGGATCTGAATGCTTCGATGCGCAAAGAAGCTGAATATCGGGCAGCTAACCCGAATATCTCCAAAATCGACAAGGCTAACGTCAATATAGATTACTCCTTCACCGGCGACACAAAACTCAAACCGTCGATGGTCTTTGATGACGGCAAAAAAACCTTCTTCAAGTTCATTGGCCGGACGCCAGCAATATTTGCGGTAAACAGCAACTTCTCTGAAACATTGCGTAACTTCCGCAAGGAAGGCGAATATCTGGTCGTGGATGGCACGGCAACTCAATACACCCTCCGCGACGGTGATCAGTGGATCTGCATCTTCAACCTTAGAAAGCCGGATTTTGGCGCACCCGATCCCGACATCATGGGTCCTGCGCCTGATCAAGTGGCAACCAAGCGGAGAAGGAGCGGCAACTGATGAAACAGTCTCCCGAACTGGAAGCACTGGCGTCTGCCGATGACGCCGGAGTCAGCAACAAGAATGCAAAGCGGAATCAGACGGCTGCGATGGCGGTATTTCTGCTTGCAGGTGTCGCTATGGCTTATTTTGTTCTCAAACAACCTTCGGAGAAGCCGCGCGATCTCGTGCGCGGTGACGAGGAGTTCAGCACCACGTCGTTCAGACCGCCGTCTTTCGTGCGCGACCAGCATCAGCCTCCTGCTGCGCCCGAGCCCAACATCATCAATATCCCGCCGCCTCCACCGCCACCGGAGCCGGAGAAAGTCGACACCACGACATTTAATGTCCCTCCCCCGCCTCCGCCGACGGTCGCGGTGAAGGAACCCGATCAGGCACCCACGCCGGAGATCGTTGAAGAATTTCCAGACCGGTTCAAATCCAAACTTATTCAGATGGATCAAGCGCGATCAAGCGGAGCGAATGGCGGTCTTGGTGGCGATAATGGCGAAGGAACACCGACTGTTGCTGGCGAAGACAGAAACAGCAAGTTTCTGGCTACGGCTTCCGCAATGGCTGACAGGAATGCCAAAGCTACGAAAATCAAGCGCATCGATGCAGTTGTGCCGGAAGGAACCATGATACCCGGTATTCTTGAAACATCGATCGTAAGCGATCTGCCGGGCCAGGTTCGTGCAATCACCTCAGAAGACGTCTACAGTTTTGACGGTCGTCGCATTCTGATACCCACCGGCACACGCCTCATAGGTGAATATCAAAGTGACGTCATGACTGGCCAGACCCGCGTTTTCGTGGTCTGGACACGATTGCTCCGTGACGATGGAGTTAGTGTACGACTAAATTCCGTAGGAACCGACAGCCTTGGCCGTTCCGGCCTGACCGGCATCGTCGACAAAAAATGGCGTGAACGGTTCGGCGCGTCCATCATGTTGTCTGTGGTGGGCGCGGGCGCTAGCTATCTGACTGGTTTCGGCAGCGGGGAAGCCTTCGGTCGCAACAACGATGATGCGAAACGCGGTGAAGAATTAGCCCGCGAAACCATCGCCGACACTTTCTCTCAAATGGCAAATACCGTTCTGAGCGAGAACTTGCGTATCAAACCGACAATCAGCGTCCATCAAGGCGAACGTATCTTCATATTCGTGCGTCAGGACCTCGATTTTTCGGCGATGTACGACGATCCAGTAACAGAGGCGATGAAGGAAATTCAACGTGAACGCAGGAGCAAATAGTGCGGCAACGGCCACACAAAGCAGATATTATTTTCTGGATCGCGCGCTTGAGCCACTGCGGCCGTTTCTCAACGATCCAAAGGTCGTAGAAATAGCGGTCAACAAACCAGGCCACGTCTATATCGAGCGCCTTGGTGCTGATCACATGGAGTTCCACGGGATTCATGCACTCACAGCGGCAGAGATTCAAAATATCGGTGAGCGCGTCGCGGGTGCAACGGATCAATTCGTCAGCAAATCCGCGCCGATCCTGAGCGCAGCACTTCCGACTGGCGAGCGCATTCAGGTTGTTCTTCCACCTGCTGCACCGGAGGGCGGTTCGATATCGATCCGCAAGCAGGTCGTTAGCAATTTCAGCTTGGAAGAATACAGGGATAGCGGTTCGCTGGACAAGGTTTCCGTCGCCGTTGGTGGACTGAGCGACATTGATCGGCTGCTGATCGAGCATCTGAAGCAAAACAGAATTTTCGATTTCATCAGCACGGCAATCACGCAACGGGTTTCGATCCTGATTAGCGGCGGTACATCATCGGGAAAGACAACCTTTCTGAATGCCTGCCTGAAATCTCTCCATCCAAAGGAACGGATTATCACGCTGGAAGACACTCGCGAGCTGTTACCGCCCCAGGAGAACCGCGTTCACCTTGTGGCTTCCAAAGGTAGTCAAGGCACGGCTGACGTTACAATTCAGCACTTGCTTGAATCGTCGCTTCGTATGCGTCCTGACCGTCTGTTCGTTGGTGAGATCCGCGGCGCCGAAGCGTTTTCATTTCTTCGTGCCATTAACACCGGTCATCCCGGCTCTATGTCCACGGTTCATGCCGATACCCCGCAAGGCGCATATGAACAGCTTGCCATGATGATGCAACAAGCCGGGCTATCGGGCGGATATTCGAAGCATGACCTCATGTCGTACATTCGAATGGTCATCCCCATTGTCATTCAGCTGCGCCGGGACGGCGGAAAGCGCGGTGTATCCGAGATATTTTTCGCGCGAAATGAGGAGCTATGAGCAAAGGTCACAAAGCGATCTATCTAATATTTTGTGCCGGAATAGCCTTTCTCGTCTGGACCCTGGCATATGGGGTAGCGCTCGGTGTCATTTATAAAGACACTCGCATTCTGAATGTCACCATCACAGAAAACCCTTTTGCGCCGGTACAACAAATTTGGGTCTATGCGTCAAACTCAACCCTTCAGCGGGTCGCAATCGGCGCTTTATTACCCGCGATAGCGGCTGCGGTTTTTGCTGCCTATCTTGGCCTTCGGTCTCACGAAAATCCGTTGGGAGATGCGGCATTTCAGGACGTTATGGGCCTACGGCGTGGCAAATGGTTTCGAAAAAAGGGGCACATATTTGGACGGTTCGGCCGAAATGTACTGCGTGCGGCCGACAGTCGACATCATCTAATAATTGGCCCCACCCGATCCGGAAAAGGAGCAGGTTACGTCATCCCCAATGCTCTGATGCACGAAGGGTCCATGATCGTATCAGACTTGAAGGGTGAAATTTTCAGGGCTACGGCCGGATACCGAAAGAAGAACGGAAGCCAGGTGTTCCTTTTCGCACCCGGCTCCGAGACGACAAATCGCTATAATCCGCTAGATTTTGTTCGCCCAGAGCGTGGTAATCGCACAACCGATATACAAAATATTGCAAGCATCCTCGTTCCTGAGAACGTTGGTTCCGAAAATTCAGTTTGGCAGGGCTTAGCCCAACAGGTCGTTGCGGGAATTATCAGCTACGTTCTTGAGAGTCCCTATTACCATGGTCGGCGTAACCTTGGTGAAGTGATTTCTTTTGTAAACAGCGGGGTCGATCTGCAGGCACAAATTAAGTTCATCAAGGAAAAAGAGACGAACCTTTCAAAATATACCGTCGAAAGCTTCAACGCATTTCTAGCCTTGTCAGAGCGTGCAGCAGCATCGGCACTGCTCGATATTCAGAACGCACTCAGACCCTTTAGAAATGAACGCATTGTTGCCGCAACGGAGGTAACTGACATGGATATCGCCGCCATGAAACGGCGGCCAATCTCAATTTATCTTGCACCGAATATTACTGATATTACGATCCTGCGACCACTTCTCACATTGTTCGTACAGCAAGTCATGAACATTCTGACGCTGGAACACGATCCGAACTCGTTACCCGTCTATTTTTTGCTGGATGAATTTCGACAGCTTAAAAAGATGGACGAGATTATGACAAAGCTGCCCTATGTGGCTGGTTATAATATCAAGCTCGCAATCATTATTCAGGACCTCAAGAATCTCGACGAGATTTACGGTGAGACTTCGCGTCATTCCCTTCTTGGCAACTGTGGTTATCAACTGGTGCTAGGTGCCAACGATCAGGCCACAGCGGAATATGCATCGCGTGCACTTGGAAAAAGAACCATCCGCTACAAGTCGGAATCCCGCACGATCGAGATTCTTGGACTACCTCGACGCACAAAGGTTGAGCAAATCCGCGAACGCGATTTGATGATGCCGCAAGAAGTGCGGCAAATGCCAGAAAGCAAGATGATTTTGCTTGTTGAAGGACAACGGCCGATCTATGGCGACAAGCTGCGATTTTTCAACACCCAACCCTTCAAATCCGCTGAAGCTTATTCGCAATCGCACGTTCCTGATGTGCCAACGATTGATTATCTAGCCCATAGGCCAGTTCCAGCACTGACGAGCGAATACGCGAGTGACGGACAGCAGGCCGTTGGGCAGACAATCGGGCCCCTGCCTACCCGCCCTCAACAGCCTGACGAACCTAAGCAAGATGCGAGCACAGCCAACTCTCCGTCGATGCCTGCAGCCGGTGTCACAAAGCAAGCAAATAACAGAGCGGTGAATCAGAGCGTCATATTGCCAGCAACCGGCAATGACACGAAGACAGCAATTCCACCGGCTGAGATCAATGACCGGATAGAGAAAGTCGAAGCGCAGCTGCAACCGAGCGCTGAGCGATTATTGAAGGCTGTTAATGAGAAAGTCGACGCCTCTGGCACATCGCCTCGAAAGCGGAAAAGTTATCTCGACATATTCAATGCTACGGTGCCAGACCCGGAGGATGCCGGTCTCGTGACCCAGCCACGAGGGCTCTGTTAGAAAACAAAGTCACACTGGAACAGCAGAGAGGCTGTTCCAGTTCAGCCTCCATAAATTTTGAATGTCACAACGTCTCGGAACGGACTGACGCTCCGGAGAGCAATTATTCAGAAACAAACACAGTTACTGTGAAACATGAGCCTTGGCTGTCATGTCAACGCCGAGCGCACGCATCACCGCCAGTGTTGTCTTCAAAGTCGGGTTTCCGCGTCCGCTGAACGAGCGATAAAGCTGTTCCCGGGATAGACCGGTTTTGCGGGAAATCTCAGTCATGCCTTTGGCGCGGGCGACGACGCCAAGGGCCTTAGCAACATAGGCCGCATCTCCCGTTTCAAAAGCATCGGCCATGAACGCCGCAATTTCCTCATCATCGACCAGTACGGCGGCAGGATCATAGGTGGTAAGTTTTTCAGTCATCCTGTTCACTCCATTCATTGGCGAGCTTCCTGGCAGCGGCAATATCACGGCTCTGTGAACCCTTGTCACCGCCGCATAGCAACACAATCAGAATATTCCCACGCTTCTGAAAATAGATCCGATAGCCGGGGCCGTAATGGATACGCAGTTCACTGACGCCGTCGCCCACTGGCTCAACATCTCCAGGCAAGCCCTCAGCCAGGCGCATCAATCGGGCCGCGATAATGGTTCTGGCTCGTTTATCGCGCAAACGGGATTCCCATTTCGCGAAGGTCGCCGTCTGCTTTAACTCAATCATTTAATATATGTAGTCTATAAACTACACTTATGCAACCCCACAAGAGATCAGGGCTCTCAAATGTCGTTTCATCCTCCAACGGACCCAGCCCGGCTCAAACTAATTCTCACCGCAACACATTGGGTCGCAAAATAGCCCGGCTAAGTTTAAAAATCTTTGCCGTCAAAACGGCAAAAATCCTCCAAGGAAACTGATCAAATCAGTTATCCACGCGATGGCTGCATTGAACCAGCTTCTTACGACAGTAGCTATGTACACGATCGCAACCAGTCCCATGACGAGCCAGAACAGAACCGCAAAGAATTTTGCAAAAGCGTCGTCAGCCTTCGGATCGGGAGGTGAATTATAGATGTAATCATGTCGCATCGTCATCTAACGCTCGTGTTCGTCGCGTTCCTTCTTTTGCTGCTGCTCTTGCTCTAGTTCCTGCAATCGCGAAAGCTGCTGTTGCGGCGGATCTGTACGGGTTGTCTCTCCGTCCCGAACGACGGCCTTTGTTTCCATATTCGCACGATTATCGAGCTGTTTGGCACCTTCAACTTTTCCATCTGTCCGATCCCGCTCTTCAAGCAAGTTCGCTTCCCATGCCCGGCGATCGACCATTTGTTCGACACGCTGCTTCTGCCCGTCGACGTCCTGTATGACGGTTTTTAGGACGCGTTCCGTACCAGTGGACCGCAAATGAATTTCATCGCCGATATCAGCGCCGGCGCGATGCAACGCATCGGGTAATCCGACACCCCAGACCGTGCGATTACCATTGGCGGTTTCGATAACGACGAACGGCGAAGGCTCGTTCTTTTCATTATCCTGATAGGGCTTCTCTCCTGTCTCGACGAGGATACCCTGAACACCCTCTTTATAGTCGACGGTTTTGGTGTGCGGCGTTCCGGAATTATCTGCATTCTGTTGCTCTTTATCGACCTTGCTCGACTGATCCGAACCTGCAGATTGCTCCTGATCCCGGTGAGCCGCATCAAGTGCCCTTCCCTCGATCGGAACAATTTCATTACGCAAATAGGACTGCTCCCGGCGAGCCAGATCTTGCCAATCCAGTTCGGTCGGCTGATAGCCCTTGACCGAAATTCCGTGCGCCTGGCCCTCCAGCCAAGTTTCACGGCGGAACTCCTTGCTCCCCGTTATCTCGATGCTCGTCCAGCCTCGATGCGCTGCTGTTTCGATCATCAATCGAACGCCCTGAGCATCGAACGATTTTGCGCGCAGCTTCTCTCCATTGTCCTGGAACACTTCGCGCTCACCCTTTGAATCGGCAAAGACTCGCTGCGTCCCGCCGTGATCCTCGCGTATGTAATATCGGCTCGTGATTTCATCTGGGAATGTACGATCCATTTCGGCCCGGTAGGATTCTGCCGCCGCTTTCTCGTCGTCATCAATGCTGGAATGAGGATCGTTCGCATTATCAGCCGATGACCGTCCCTGCTCGACTTCCGCGACAAGATACGCTGGCTTTGCAATTTCGGAATCGGGTTCGCGAGCTATCTGCATCGACGAGCTATCCTGCTCGCTTTCACGAGAGGGCGCTTCAGCGGTCATTCCACGCTGTTCCGTCAACTCCATATGCTCGCGCATTAGATTGACGTGCTCGCGCGTATACTGCGCTACCTGATCCAAATCGGCTTTCTCTTCCGGTCCGAGATTGCGGCCAAGCCGGAACAAAGTTGTTTCAACTTCTTTCTCATAGGATTCAAAATCGCTTCTCGACATTTCGCGCACTTTTTCACCCTCCAAAATGATATTTTGCAACTTTACCAAATTGGAACGGTATTGCGACCCGAAATCTGCATGAACGATGTTAGAAGTTTTAGCTTCAGATTGAAGCGAACTGCTTGATACAACTATATCTCTTTGCTGTATGGCGTATGAGGCAATCTGGCGATCGCCGCTAACCATTGCGATTTTCTCCCAACTCTGAGTTACCTTTACGGTATATTCACGGCTGCGCGCACTTCGCGCCACGCTATGACGACCCGACCGCTTGGCATCATAACGCGCCTGAGCCGCCGCACTCGTTCCCTCATGTTCCGTTCGTCCCTCGTGATTAACCGGCCGAACCTGATTGCGCGTGTAGGCTGGAGCATTTGCAAACTCGCGCCTGTCCGTCATTTCCATAGCGATTCCGTGCTCACGCGCCATTTCAGCCATAAGTTCGCGCCATTGGCGAAACACCTGTGGCGAGGTCTCGACCCGATCACCGGCATCCGAACGCATAGCAATGATGGCATGAGCATGGATATGCGGTCGCTTTCCGCCCTGCCCCATCTCCTTCGGGTCACTGAAAGGATCATGCATCGCAAATATGTAGCGATGTCCTTCGAACTGCGCGGCTAGAAAATCCCGAACAGCGCCTTCGAATGCCTGAACATTGGTGCCAGCTTGGGCAGACATGATGACATGCATCACGTCCCTGCCCTTACGGCTGTGCAACTCGCGACGCCACTGTTTTTGCACCAGGTCGCCTGCGGAACGCGCATCCGGAACGACGCGACCCTTATCGTCACGAACGTCACCCTTATGCTCCTCGACCAGATTTCTCAGCTTGGCAGCGCCATATTCAACGCCATTACCATACCCGGTAAAACGGAACCGCGCCCTCGCCAGATCAGACGCTGCGCTTTTGATATAACGCCTCTGAATAATGTCCGCCGCCTTCGGGTCGCCGGTCAACCGCTCCCCTTCCGCGCTGCGCAAGACCACCATGCCGTCAACTTTTAAAATTCCATGCGATGGCTGCGAAACAGCATAAACGAAGCTGCGATTACCGAATGCGCTAGCCAGACTATCGCGTACGAGCTGGTGCAAAGCTTCTTCTGTTGCGAAACCGGTAGCTTCGATCGACACATGGAAAGTCCCAATATCCCTGCTTTCGGCTCGATTTTGAAACAATGGCTCCCAATCTCCATGCAACCGGGCCAGATCCTCGCGACCCTGAAGGCGCTCACCGTTTTCCTTTTCAACGCGTATTTCCCCGCTACGCGATACATAATTGACCATCGCGCCAAGACGCGCACCGCCACCATACGACGCCATTTTCACCACAGCCGGTTGACTACCTGCTGCGACCGCGACCAAACGGGCTTCCATCGGCCTTGCGGCGGCAATCGGTCTGTTCGCCGCACTTTGTACGGACGCAAATGCTTTTGAGGATCGCGCGCGCATTTTCGGCACCAAGCCGCCACTTGCTGCAGCAGCACCGCCAGCGATTTGCAATTCACGCAATCTACGACGCATTTCCTCTTCGGCGCTACTTGCTACTCCCGAACCCAACGAAAGCTCATGCAGCATCGCCGCACGGCGCTGCTCCCATTCGCTCTCAAAGGCCCCGAGAAAGAATTCCATGGTCGCTATTCCTTGCTGCGGTGTCTGTATCCTGACCGCTTGGTGACGCGCCTCAATTCGCTCAGAACCGCAACCTGCATCTTTTGTACGTCACCCACCACCATGCGGATTTCGCCATCTGAAACCGATTTGCCGCTATTCAGCGCTCGAGCGACTTGATTAAGATTGATGCCAATCATGCGCATATCCTCAAGCATGAGGGACAAAAGCGCTCTGTCTTCATCATTGAAGATGGGCTTTACCCCTGCGCCTTGCAGCAACACGGCCTTGAAAAATGCGCTCATCGTCATGTCGGCCGCCTTTGCAGCTGCATCGATTGCATCATACTCGTCTGCGGACACCCGGCTATGAATGGTTTGCGGTTTGGCTTTTACAGCCGCCACATCCTCTGAAATTGCTTCATTCATAGGCGTTGTTAGCTCCAGTTCAGCGCAGCAATCCACAATCGCGGACATGTTTCGCGATTGCTTAGCAAAAATGTAGCACATCTTTCCGTATCCTGCCTACCATATTACAGAGAGAACCATTCAATATTCGTCTAATTTGGCCTCGCTCTGCTCGCCCTACACGCGAGGCTGCGCCTCGGCGTTTCAGCGGAATTACGCTCACCAGGGTTCACCTCCTGCAGCCGCTTGAATCGCCTTTGTGTGCCATCGTACTCGCCAGCAAGGGACGCTTCGCTCTTCGCCCTTGCCGGCCTGCGTTCGAACAGCACAGACGGCTCTTGCGCGGCTCCGGGGTTCACTCTCGCCCGAAAGATACAACCGGCTAACGGCTGCTCCGGTAAGGCAGACTTGGTGTGTTTATTTGATGTGAAAGTGTGATGTGAACATATCGTGTGTCGCATGTTATAAATGGTGTTGTTACACCGTGTGTAAGTAACGTAGCTTCACACAAAAGCATTGCGCCCTGTGGGCAATATTCGCCGGCGCTTCAGGCATTCAATTAACACAAAGAAAACCAGCATTATCCAGGTACAGGAGGGCCATCGTGACACTTCGAATATCTTCGGTAAGCGGCAAAGGTGGAGCGGGGAAGACGACCGCAGTCATTTTGACTGCAGGTGAACTCGCACTCAAAAATCGACGGGTATTGCTCATTGATGCCGATCCACGACAGAACTTGGCCGAGTGGTGGAAGCGGTGTGAGGCAAAGGATAATGTACCAGCGTCGATTTCACTGGCGACGGCACTTCGTCAGAACAATATAGAGAAGTTAATGGCGTCACAGGAGGGCAACTACGACGCTATACTGATCGACGCGCCA
>Ga0308157_10006287_pt1 | contig 14346 bp, 12 predicted proteins | sample PhyBR1_FD_201035 | JGI IMG/M metagenome (GOLD analysis project Ga0308157, IMG submission 201035) | Phyllosphere microbial communities from UC Gill Tract Community Farm, Albany, California, United States - DLSLB.R1 | ecosystem: Host-associated > Plants > Phyllosphere > Unclassified | place: USA...
TGTCTTTTGCATCGACAGTAGATAGTTTGCAAATTCCTAGTGTGGCTATGAATAAGACTTATAAAGCGGCGGTTGTACTTCCAAACTCTTATGCTAAAGGGAAATCGACTTATCCAGTGCTTTATCTTTTGCATGGTGCTTATGGACATTTCTCAGATTGGCTTTCAAAGACTCCTGATAAAAATACAGTAAAGAATTTAGCAGATCAATATAATATTATAATTGTAATGCCGGAAGGTGAAACATTTAGTTTCTATCTGGACAGCCCTGTAAATAAAGAAAGCCAGTTTGAAACTTACATTACTTCAGAAGTGATCCAGAAAATTGATAAAACCTACCGAACTATTAATGATAAGAAAGGGCGTGCCATAGCTGGACTTTCTATGGGTGGCCATGGTGCTTTGTATTTGTCTGCCAAACATCCCGAATTGTTTTGTGCCGCTGGAAGTATGAGTGGAGCCGTAGATATGGGTACTATGTTAGGCAGAGAGCCTAACGACCAAGTTATAAAATTAATGCAGCCTGTTTTTGGAGACCAGAGTACCAATCAGGATTTGTATGACAAAAATGCTGTAATCGGAATGGTTGATAAAATAAAAGCTAATAAATTGCCATTAATTATTGATTGTGGTGTTGATGATTTTCTGATTGAACCCAATAGAGAGTTGCATAGAAGATTGGTTTATGCAAAAATCCCTCACGATTACATAGAGCGCCCAGGAGCACATACATGGGAATATTGGGAGAATTCGTTGCCTTATCAGGTATTATTTTTTAGTAAAATATGGAAAGCTAACGGTTCTATTGCTAATTAATTATGTGAAAGCTTTTATTTATACAGAAAAAAATCAAATCATAATCTATTGTTAATTAATGATTAAAGATTTCGATTTATGTCATGAGACGAAATCGATTGAATTTTTTTGATTGAAATTCTTAAAAATAATTTTTTTGGCTTAATTTTTGAGATACCTTTAGCGAACTTTAAATAAAAATTAAGATGAAAAAAATAATAACAATTTTAACAGTAATAGCAATGTTTGGGTTTCAAGCTTGCGAAGGGCCAGAAGGACCTCCGGGTCAAGATGGACAAGATGGAGATAATTTGATTAGTGAAGTTTTTGAAGTTGCACCTATTAATTTCACTCAAGGAAATAGTTATTCGTCAACTTTTCCTTTAGATCCCAAGATTTATTCTGGAGATAACCTTTTAATCTATGAATTGGTTAGTTCAAATAATGGAATTGATGTGTGGGCATTGTTGCCTCAAGTTTATTATTTTGACACAGGTACTGCTCAATATAATTATACATTTTCGCTAAATCAATTTACAATTTTTATTGACGGAAGTTTTCCATTAGCTCAACTTCCTGCTAGTTTTTTAAATAATAAAATATTTAGGATTGTTATTGTGCCAGGCGATGATGGAGTAAATGCAGGAGGACCAAATTCTAAAATGTCTGGAAGTAAGCCTGATTATTCAGACTACAATGCGGTGATTAAAAAATATAATATTGATGACAGTAATGTCAAAAGATTAAATTAGATATTTTTTATAATCATAAGCTTTTTAAGGAAGTAAAAAAGGAAATCCATCGGATTTCCTTTTTTACTTATTATTGATTTTCTTTATTCGTTAGTCTTTTTTTTATCCGCAATTTTAATTGAAACAATTACGCCAACAAGTAAAGAAACAAATATAAATCCAAGCGAAGCCCATTCAGGAATTTCAATATAATCGTGAAGTAACATTTTTAATCCAACGAATGTCAAGATTGCAATTAAGCTGTACTCCAAATGGCTGAATTTTTCTAGCATATTGGCTAAGAAAAAGTACATAGAACGTAAACCTAATATTGCAAAAATATTAGAGCTAAATACCAAAAAAGGATCAGAAGTAATTGCTAAAATTGCAGGAACACTATCAACTGCAAAGATGACATCCATAACTTCAATAATTATCAGAGCGACAAATAGCGGGGTAGCGACATTTCCTGTTTCGGTTTTTATAAAAAAATGTTCTTTTTCTGTTTGAGTGGAAATCGGAATTATTTTCCCCAGAATTCTATAGACAATAGATTTTTGCGGATTAAATTCTTTTTCATCTTCGGATGAAAACAACATCTTCATAGCTGTAAATATCAAGAAGACTCCAAAAACATATGTTGTCCATGAAAATTTATTGATCAACAAAACGCCAAAGAAAATCATTAAACCCCGAAAAACTATCGCACCCAATATTCCCCAAAACAAAACTCGGTGTTGGTATTCGTTTTTAATTTTGAATGAAGCAAATATTAATGCAATTACAAAAATATTATCAATACTTAACGATAGCTCAATTAAATATCCGGTAATGAATTTCATTGAAGCAACTCCTGGTCTTAAACGATCTGGATTTAAAACATAATTGGTAGTATAGAGCCAATATACAACTCCCGAAAAAAGAAAAGATGAGGCTATCCAAATAGCAGTCCATTTACTAGCTTCTTTAGTGCTAATAACGTGGGGATTTTTATTGAATACACCTAAATCGAGTGCCAATATCAATATTATTAGTACTAAGAATAATATCCAGACGATCATAATACAATGATTTTAGTTATATATTTCAAATGTAAGATTTGTTTTTTAAAGTCTAATTATTGATTATTAAATAATTAAATTAAAGGTTTATTAATGGTTGTAATAGTATAGATTAAACATTGTTATTAAAATGCAAAAAAAAATGCCTTCGATTTACAAAGGCACTTTTTTATGATTAAATGGCTGTTATTACAAAGCTGATTTTACAGTTTTAATAATTCTTGCAGCAATTTTATATGGATCACCATTTGATGCTGGTCTTCTATCTTCCAACCATCCTTTCCATCCTTTTTGAACGGTCATTAATGGAATACGAATTGAACATCCTCTATCAGAAACTCCATAAGAGAAATCGTGGATAGAAGCAGTTTCGTGTTTACCAGTCAAACGTTGATCATTGTAAGCTCCGTAAACAGCGATGTGCTCAGCAGTAACTGGACGGAAAGCCTCACAGATTTTTTCGTAAACTTCTTGAGAACCACAAGTTCTTAATACTGAATTAGAGAAGTTAGCGTGCATACCAGAACCATTCCAATCTGTATCTCCTAGTGGTTTTGGGTGATATTCAATATAATAACCATATTTCTCAGTCAAACGGTCTAATAAATATCTAGCAACCCAGATTTCATCACCCGCTTTTTTAGCTCCTTTAGCAAACAATTGGAATTCCCATTGTCCACAAGCAACTTCTTGATTTATTCCTTCAAAGTTGATTCCGGCAGCGATACATAAATCAGCATGCTCTTCAACTAATTTTCTTCCGTGTGTGTTTTTTCCACCTACTGAACAGTAGTACATCCCTTGTGGAGCAGGGTAACCTCCAACTGGGAATCCAAGAGGAAGTTGAGTTTTTGTATCCATGATGAAATACTCTTGTTCAAATCCAAACCAGAAATCATCATCTTCATCATCAATTGTCGCTCTACCGTTTGAAGGGTGTGGAGTTCCATCTGCGTACATAACTTCAGACATAACTAAATATCCATTGATACGTGTGGGATCTGGATAAATAGCAACTGGTACCAAAAGACAATCTGATGATCCGCCTTGTGCTTGTTTTGTTGATGAACCATCAAATGACCAGTTTCCTAGTTCAGCTAATGTTCCTTGAAAATTTTCGTGTTCTTCAACTTTAGTTTTGCTTCTTAAATTTTGTGTAGGTTCATATCCGTCTAACCAGATATACTCTAATTTTATTTTAGCCATAATTATAATTAGTTTTTTTTGTTTTTTCAGATGCAAATATAAAATAAATTACTTATGTCATAAAATTAGGGGGTGGTTTTTATTTAAGTCTTTTTAATTTTTGATATTACTGCATTTTATGAGGGGTATATTTTAAAAATTGCAATTTTAAGGGGGTATAATGATTAATTTCATAATCTAGAAATTTTTGATATTAAATTTAATTTAAGACTTTTATTACACAATTAGATAAAATTGGTTTAATGACTATTTTTTTTGGTCATATATTAACTCTGTTTTAAATAACTGCTTATTCGTTTCACGCTTTAATTATTTGTTAAATAGAATGATTTATATTTGTATGTGTTTTTTTAGTAAATATTAATTTTAAGATGGAGTATATGTCGTCAATTCGTTTTCAAGCTTTAAAGGAAGCTTCTAATAGAAAGTTAATTGATTTTCAGGAATTTGGTAGAAAATCGGAGCTTTTTGGATCTAATGTGTTTAATGATAAAGCAATGAAGCAATACTTGACTTCGGATGCTTTTAAAGCGGTACAAGGGGCAGTTCAATATGGAACTAAAATTGATAGAAAATTGGCAGATTATATTGCCATGGGTATGAAAGAATGGGCCTTAGCTAAAGGTGTTACGCATTATACACACTGGTTTCAGCCTCTTACTGGAACAACAGCAGAAAAACATGATGCTTTTTTTGAAACTTCGTATGATGGAAGCGACCCACTCGAAAAATTTGGCGGTGCTCAATTAGTACAACAAGAACCAGATGCTTCCAGTTTTCCGAATGGAGGAATCAGAAATACTTTTGAGGCTAGGGGATATACCGCTTGGGATCCAACTTCGCCTGCTTTTATCTTTGGTACAACTTTATGTATTCCAACAATTTTCATCTCATATACAGGAGAAGCTTTAGATAATAAAATTCCATTATTAAGGGCATTATCCGCTATGGATGAAGCTGCAACAGAAGTGTGTAGATATTTTGATAAAAATGTAAAGAAAGTAACAGCTACCTTAGGATGGGAACAAGAATATTTTTTGATTGACAGATCGTTGGCTAATTCTCGTCCTGATATCATTATGACAGGAAGAACTTTGCTGGGACATACTTCGGCAAAGGGACAGCAATTAGACGATCATTATTTTGGTTCTATTCCAACTCGCGCATTAACTTATATGAGAGATTTAGAGCAAGAATGTATGTTGCTCGGAATACCTGTAAAAACCCGTCATAATGAAGTTGCTCCCAATCAGTTTGAATTCGCTCCAATCTTTGAGGAAGCAAACCTTGCTGTAGATCATAATTGTCTATTAATGGATATCATGCAAAAAGTTGCAGAACGTCATGATTTGAAAGTTTTATTGCATGAAAAACCATTTAAAGGAGTAAATGGTTCAGGAAAGCATAATAACTGGTCTCTTTCAACTGATACAGGTGTTAATTTGTTGAGTCCAAGTAAAACTCCAATGACCAATTTGCAATTTTTGACATTCTTTATTAATACCATTAAAGCGGTAAATGATTATGAAGCTTTATTAAGAGGATCAATTGCTACTGCAAGCAATGATCATAGGTTAGGGGCTAATGAAGCGCCACCAGCAATTATATCAGTATTTATAGGAGAGCAACTGACTAAAGTTTTAGCTGAATTAGAAGGAGTTTCAACAGGAAAATTATCCCCTGAAGAGAAAACTGATTTAAAATTGAACGTTGTCGGTAAAATTCCAGATGTTCTTTTAGATAATACTGATAGAAATAGAACATCTCCATTTGCTTTTACAGGAAATAAATTTGAATTCAGAGCGGTTGGTTCATCGGCAAATTGTTCAAATGCAATGACAACATTAAATACTATTGTTGCCAAACAACTTAAAGATTTCAAAGTCGCTGTTGATATCTTGATTGAATCTAAAGACATGAAAAAAGATGATGCGATTTTCAATGTCTTACGAGAATATATCAAACAATCTAAAAAAATTCTTTTTGAAGGAGATGGTTATAGTGATGCTTGGGAAAAAGAAGCTGCAAAAAGAGGTTTAAGCAATTACAAAACTACGCCAGAAGCTTTGAAAGCAAGAGCGACTCAACAAGCATTAGATTTATTTTCTGAAATGGGAGTAATGAACCATATTGAAATGGAAGCCCGCTACGAAATTGAATTAGAAGAATACACCAAAAAAATTCAAATAGAAGGTAGAGTGTTGGGAGATATCTCTAAAAATCATGTGATTCCTACTGCTATCAAATATCAAAATACTTTGATTGAAAATGTGAAAGGTCTGAAAGATATTTTTGGTTCCGAATTTGAATCTATTGCAAAAGAGCAGATTATTTTGATAAAAGAAATTTCCAGACATATAGAAGGAATTAATTCTAAAGTTGAGGAAATGACTGAAGAAAGAAAAAAAGCTAATAATTTAACCGATGCATTAGCAATGGCTGAGGCGTATTGTAATAATGTAAAGCCGTATTTCGAAGTTATTAGAAACCATTGTGACAAGTTAGAATTGTTAGTGGATAATGAATTATGGACATTAACAAAATATAGAGAATTGCTTCTGACTAAATAGAATTAGGTGTAAATTCTATTAAAACCTGTTCAATAAAATGGACAGGTTTTTTTATTTTTAAAAGTAAAAAGGCAATGTATTTTTTATTAGTAATCATTTTCTTAGCACAGTTTTTGTCAGACAAGTAGTTCATCGTGATAGTTTAACAGTTTGTCGAAAAGTAGCTTGTTTAGTTTTAAATTACTTGTTTCGAGGTTGTTGTTTTAAAAAAAGATATATAAATTTGACTTGTGAAAATGGAAAAGAAGGAAGTTTATCAATGATAAAGTAATCACAAAAATAGATTCCCCAATCTACTTTGCCTGCATAATAATATTAGAATTAACAACCAATTAAATATATTTATTATGAAAAAAGTAGTTTTAAGCATCTCAGCGATGCTATTTGTAGGAGCAATTGGATTTGCTCAGGCGAACACATCTGTAGCTAGTACAGTTGGTAATGGGAATGCTGCTAACGTGACTCAGCACGGAACATGGAATGGCTCGATATTACATCAAAATGGAGATGGAAATACGGCTAATGCGTATCAAGGAGTTCTACCTAATAGCTATCCAGCAGATCATAATGCGGCTATACAATTACAAAATGGGAACGGTAATTTAATACAAGTTTCTCAAAGTAATAAAAATAACTTCTCTGATCAAAAACAAACTGGTAATTCAAACACTGCTAAAGTTTGGCAAGATCAAATTGGAGCCTCTCCACTAGGTGATGCATTAGGAGGAGGAGATAAAGCATGGCAAACACAAACAGGTAATAATAACCTAGCTACTATTGACCAAGGTACTACTGGAAATGAAAGACCTACTCCATCAACAAGTTTCTTTGAAGCTGATGCATTAGCTGCAGCAAACCTTGTGGTAGTTCCTTTTGGTCCTAATGGAGGAAATGAGGCAACACAAACTCAAAACAATGATTGGAATGAGGCGTTTTCAAGTCAAGGTGGTAAAGGTAATAAATCGTATCAAACTCAGACTAATACAAAAGCAGGAGCTACTTCAGCAGACAAGAATCTTTCTAAACACTTCACTTATGGTGAACAAAATGAAGCAACAACAGTTCAAACTGGTTTCAAATTAAAAGAAAATACATTGGTGATTGGTAAATTAAACAAATCAATTGTGACTCAAACTGGTAATGACCATTCTGCACTTTCATTTGTAAGCGGAAATAGTAATACTCATACTGTAATTCAAACTAATGCTTTGCCGTAATTATAGTTAATAAGATATAATGAGATAGTCATTTAAAAAATAATGACTATCTCATTTTTTAATTTTAAAAAATAAATAAAATGAAAGCAATATTTATAAATAGTAGTGTCATCCTTTTATTTTTTACTCAGTTAATTTTTTCTCAAGAAAAGGATGAAAATTCAGAATTTAAAAACTATAGTTCATCTGTATTTGATAAAAAAGAGACAGCTTTAAGTTTAATTTCTGCAGCATCTGATAATAAAGAAACAACAACAGTTGATTATTTAAGGAATCAAAATTCAGTAGTTTCTATTATACAGATTGGTGATTATAATACATCTGATTTAAACATTCAATCTGACAAGGCTAATATAGGAGTGATGCAGAATGGGAATTACAATGAATATACTTTAGTGAAGAGTGCTAAAACATTATCCACTGATGTACTTCAAAATGGAAATAATAATGTAATTGATGATTATTCTTATCGTACTAATTACGATGTTAATACCAAAATGACTCAAAACGGAAATAATCAGAACATCAAAAGCATTGGAACCAATTCAATATCAAAAGATATGAAAGTTAGCCAAACAGGTAACGGTGCATCAGTCATAATCCTGAACAAATTAAATTAAAATGCAAGCAGGGAAAATCAATATCAGTATTATTTTTTTATTTTTTAGCTGCATTTTTTATGCTCAAAATGCAGTTATTCAAAATGAAATAAAAGCTAAAATTGATGTCGAAAAAGTAGAAAGTAATATTACAATTACTGGAACTGCAGAAAACATGACTAATATAACTAAGAGCGCATCTTATAAATTATCAGTCATAAAAAATAATCATATAAATAATAATAGTTCTAATAATTCGCAGGATGGGGTTTTTACATTAAAACCAAATGAAAAGATTAAATTATCGACAACACAAGTTAACTTAACTAGTGATGATGAGGTAATAGTATTGTTGTTATTTTTTAATGAAAACAAAGAAATCATAAGCAAAGACCGTATGGTTTTTGGTGACGAAAAAAAAAAGACCAATTAGAACAGCCACCAGTAGCCAAGCCTGATGATAGTTTTACAATGAGAGGAATTATAACGGATGATACCAAAACTAAAGCAGGTAAAGATTTTTATGATAAATATTTTTTTAAATACAATGATGTAGGAATAAATGCAAAGGAAATAGTTTTGATTGGAGAAGAATATACTTTTGCCCGAAACACAAAAATTACTATCACGGTTGATAATGAAGTTATATATGAATTTATAATACGTCCTGATGATGATTTTTTAGAAGAAGTATCCGATGAAGCTATTAGTACTACTTACTATTATTTTAAAGAAAAGGAAAAACAATCTAAATATTTTACCCAATATTAATCTATAAGTTATGAAACCTACATTGATACTTTTATTTTTGACATTATCGTCCTATTCGATAAATGCTCAAGCTCTGGTTTATAAACCGGTCAATCCTGCTTTTGGAGGCGATACTTTTAATTACCAATGGTTATTAAGTAGTGCTGAAGCACAAAATAAACACCAAGAAGCAGTTGATATCACAACAGATAAGCAAACAGATCTTCAAAAATTTAAAGCTAGTTTAAACTCACAATTATTAAGTCAAATTTCGAGTTCACTTTATAAACAGCAGTTTGGAACCGACGGTCTGTCGGAGGGTTCATATACTTTTGGAAATTATGCAGTAGATGTTTTTCCTTCATCGGATGGTTTGTCAGTAAATATTCTTGACACAACGACAGGCGAGCAAACACAAGTAATAATTCCAAAAAAATAATATGAGAATATCTACCTATGCTTTTATTGTACTTGTACTACTTATGTCTAGTTGTGGTGCTTATTATAACCAGCCAACTGGAGTTGAAAAAGCAATTATTGGTGAAAGCACACCAGCAACATCATTATTGAAAAACTTACCAACTCCTAAGCAACAAGTTGTTGTTGGGGTTTATAAATTTAGAGACCAGACAGGACAATACAAACCACTTGAAAACGGAAGCAGTTTTAGTACTGCCGTGACTCAAGGGGCAACTTCTATATTGATTAAAGCGCTGGAAGATTCCAAATGGTTTATTCCTATTGAAAGGGAGAATATTGGGAATTTATTGCAAGAACGTAATCTCATTCGTTCGACACGTCAGGAATATGACAAACCAGCCAATCCAAATGATCCACAGTTAACACCTCTTTTATATGCAGGCGTATTATTAGAAGGAGGAATAATATCATACGATTCTAATATTATTACCGGGGGATTTGGAGCTCGTTATTTTGGAGCAGGTTCTTCTGTAAAATACCGCCAGGATCGAATTACTATTTATTTACGAATGGTTTCTACTGCTAATGGAAAAATTCTTAAAACGGTTTATGTTTCCAAAACGATTTTATCACAAGCGATCGACGCTAGTTTGTTTAGATATGTAGATGTTAAAAGACTTTTAGAAGTTGAAACAGGTTATACAACTAATGAGCCAACTCACATGGCTGTAACCGAAGCAATCGAAAAAGCTGTTGAATCTATTGTTTTGGAAGGTATTCAAGATGATATTTTAAAAACGGATGATCCTAAAGAAAAAGTTGACGCTCTTTTAGAGAAATATAAAAAAGAGAATCAGGTAGCAGATAATTCTCAAATTTATGGCCGGGATATGGAACCTAAGAGAAACAGATTTGGTCTCGAAATTTCAGGAGGTGCTACTTTAATGGACGGCGATTATTTAAATCCTTTAGCAAGACCATTTGGTAGAGGAGCCATCAAATATTTTGTTGCTCCTGCTGTTAATTTTTCAGCATCTACAAATGTTGTCAATTTAGCAAATCAAAACAATCTGGATGTTGGTTATATAACAGCCGATTTAAATGTCGAATGGTTGTTATTGCCCAGAGATACTTTTTCACCTTATTTATATGTAGGTGGTGGATATGGTTTTAATAAAAAGTTTGAAAATGCACATGCGAAAACACAAGTTGGAGCAGGTCTGGAATATTTATTTTCTAACCGTTTAGGAATTAAATTATTTGGAGAATATAACATCAATTTTAGTGATAACATCGATTATATTGAAGCAGGGGTTAGAGATGATTTTTATTATAAATTCGGTCTGGGACTTACTTATTATTTTGGTAAAAAATTAAAATGATTTGATAATAAGGAATAATTATAATTTAAAAATATAGAGAATGAAACATATAAACTCAATCTTTTTCTTAATCGTTTTTTCAGTTTTGTATTCATGCAGTGAAGAGAAAATTGATGGTACTGATGTCGTATATGGTAAAATAACTGGTAAAGTTGTTTCTAGTGATACTTTTGCACCTTTACAAAATGTAAAAGTTTTTTCAAGCCCTTCTTCAAGTATTGTTTTTACTGATGCGGAAGGTAATTTTGTAATAAATAATATAAAAGTTGGAGAATATGCACTTCAGGCACAAATAGATGGCTATTTGACAAAATTTGAATCGGTAACTGTTAACCAAGATCAAACTAGTGAAGTAGTTTTTGAAATGTCTATAAATTCTGGGCCTAATGTAATTCCGACTATTCCAACAATTGTTGCTCCTTTAGATAATGCGGTTAATCAACCTATCAGCACCAAGTTGGAATGGAATGCGACAGATTCAAACACAGCTGATGTTTTGACTTATGAGGTAAAGATTCGTAATGATAAAAACGCTGATGTACTTGTATTTTCTGACATTAAAGAGAAATCATTACAATTGAATAATTTAACGTACGGAACAAAATATTTTTGGCAGGTTTCTGTGACTGACTCAAAAAGTGCAGCAATATTAAGCCCTCTTTTTTCTTTTTCGACATTACCATTTCCAACCACACGGTATTTATTAGTGCAAAAAGTAAATAGTAATAATGTTATTTATGCTGTAGATGATGCTAGCAAACTTTATCGAATTACAAATCCAGAAAATAACAGTTGGAGACCAAGAAAAAACAATCAATCAGGTAAAATTGCATTCATTCAATCAAGTGGTGCACAGAATCATATTTTCATGATGAATCCGGATGGAACTAATGTTTCCCAAATTACGAGTGCAGTTCCTATTGCTGGGTTTAATCCTGATTTTATTGGATATTCATGGAATGCTGCCGGCAATAAAATCATCTATCCATATTTTGATAAATTATACATGATAGGAAGCGATGGTAGCGGATTGGCAAAAATATTCCAAACTCCAGATGGTAAATTTATATCCGAGTGTGATTGGAGTTCAGATGGAACTAAAATTGCCTTAAAGGTAAATGATGCGGATGGATACAATGCTAAAATCTATGTAATTAATATGGCGGGAGAGATTACAGACCAAATTATATCTGGACAAAGTGGTGCTATAGGCAGTTTGAATTTTTCAGTTACTGGACAAAAATTACTATACACAAGAGATGTATCTGGTTATGAAAATCCAATGTACAGACAATTGGATATGAGGATTTTCGAGTATAATTTTGCTACTTTAACATCTTACCAGATTCTTACAGAAAAAATTACAGGAACAAATGATTATGATGCTCGTTATTCACCAAATGAATCAGAAATAATTTTCACCAATTCTTCAAATGACGGGATTTCAGTAAAAAATATTTTAAAAACTACCGTTGGAGCGACTAACTCTAGACAAGTCTTATTTGCAGGTAGTATGCCCGATTGGGAATAGAGAATGCGTTCTCGTTGAATTTTTAAACAAATTAATTTATAATTTTAAAATGAAAAGTTTAAACGTATAAACTATAATATCATATAAAGGTTGAAAATCGTTCTTCCTCTTCTTGTAAATTTTTACAAAAGAGGTTTGAACGTTTTTCTTTTTTATAAGGATTAGGTTAAAAAACGGATTTATTTTTTTATTGTAAATTTGGGAAAATAAATCCGCAAAAGATGAAGTTTATTCTTGCTTTAATGTTCAGTTTTATGGCTTCTTGTGCAATCGCTCAGGAACAGGTTTCATTTTTTTTTGATAGTGATAAATTTGTTTTAAACAAAACAGAATTACTAAAGTTGAATGAATGGCTCAATACAAACAAAGACGTGAAAGTCGTTGGAGTTTACGGTTTTTGTGACGAGGAAGGATCTATCGGATATAATGATACTTTGGCAAAAAAAAGGATCAATTATGTATTCAATATTATAAAAGGAAAGGTTAAAATCAGAGAGGATTTCAAAACCAGAAGCTTTGGAAAATTACATACTTTATCTCCAATTAAAGCCGAAAACCGAAAAGTGACTTTGTTTTATATTCTTCCGAAAGATTTTATAAACGAAGAGAAAATTATCGAAGAAAAACCAGCAGCTGTTTTCGAAAAGAAAAAACCAATTATTAAATTTCCCGATACATTCGTTTATGAGAATCCCGACGGTTCCACTGCCACCATAAAATTGGATACAGTTTTCATGCGAAAAGTGAGTGCTGCCAATGTTGGCGAAAAACTCAAGTTGGAAAACATGAATTTTTATGTGGATACTTTTGCAATAATGCCTCAATCACGATCAGTTATGTTTGAATTACTGACAATCATGAAAAGTTGCCCAGATTTAAAAATACAAATTCAAGGCCATATTTGCTGTGTTCAGAAAGATTTTCGTGATTTAAGTACACAAAGAGCCAAAGCCATTTACAAGTTTTTAGAATTTAATGGAATCGAAAAGAGCAGAATGACTTTTGTTGGTTTTGCCAGTACAAAACCATTATATCCTTTACCTGAAAAAAACGAAGCAGAACGGGAAGCCAATCGTCGGGTAGAGATCGAAATTATCGCTAATTGATTTGTAGTAAAGTTAGAAATCTTTGCAAAATTTTAAACAAAAAACTTAGAATCTTAGCAGCTCAGAAGCTTAGTAACTTTAAAAAATTTAAAATTGTATAATTGTTACTTTAAAATTATCTTTGCCCAACTTTCACACACAACTAAAAAATGAGTTCAGATACTTCCAAAAGATATGCACAACGCGGTGTTTCGGCATCCAAAGAAGATGTGCATAACGCCATTAAAAATATTGATAAAGGTTTATTTCCACAGGCTTTTTGTAAAATTGTGCCAGATTATTTAACTCAGGACGATGATTATTGCCTTATAATGCATGCCGATGGAGCAGGAACAAAATCTTCCTTAGCGTACATGTACTGGAAAGAAACAGGTGATATTTCAGTTTGGAAAGGTATTGCTCAGGATGCTTTAATCATGAATATTGACGATTTATTGTGTGTTGGTGCTACCGACAACATTTTGCTTTCGTCAACAATTGGAAGAAATAAAAATGTAATTCCTGGTGAAGTTTTATCAGCAATTATCAACGGAACGGAAGAATTAATCAATGAATTGAATTCTTTTGGAGTAACAATTCACTCAACAGGAGGAGAAACCGCAGATGTTGGAGATCTTGTTAGAACAATAATCGTTGATTCTACTGTAACTGCTAGGATGAAACGTTCTAAAGTAATTGATAATGCGAATATAAAAGCTGGCGATGTTATCGTTGGATTGGCTTCTTTTGGTCAGGCGACTTACGAAAAAAGCTATAATGGCGGAATGGGAAGTAACGGATTAACATCTGCTCGTCACGACGTTTTCGGAAAATATTTGGCAACCAAATACCCTGAAAGTTTTGATTCGGCTGTTCCAAGCGAGCTTATTTATTCAGGTCAGGTTAAATTGACAGATGCCGTTGAAAATTCTCCAATTGATGCGGGTCAATTAGTGCTTTCTCCAACAAGAACGTATGCTCCAATTATCAAGAAAATATT
>Ga0308157_10006289_pt1 | contig 14344 bp, 11 predicted proteins | sample PhyBR1_FD_201035 | JGI IMG/M metagenome (GOLD analysis project Ga0308157, IMG submission 201035) | Phyllosphere microbial communities from UC Gill Tract Community Farm, Albany, California, United States - DLSLB.R1 | ecosystem: Host-associated > Plants > Phyllosphere > Unclassified | place: USA...
GCGAGCTGCTGCTGGGCGGCGAGCGCATCGGCGCCGAACGGCTGCACGCGCTGGGGCTGGTCAACCGCGTCACGGTGCCCGGCGGCGCACTCGCCGAGGCCTTGGTGCTGGCGGCGCGGCTGAACGCGCGCGCGCCCAACGCGCTGGCCAGCATCAAGGAGCTCATCAACGACGCGCCCACCCACAGCCTGAGCCAGCAGCTGGCCAGCGAGCGCGACCACTTCGTGCGCAACCTGCACCATGCCAACGGCGGCGAAGGCATCGAGGCCTTTCTGCAAAAGCGCAAGCCGCAGTACCGCTAGGCCCGCCAGCCACGCGGGCCCAGCGGGCCGGGCTTGCTCCTTAATTGATAGCGCCTGACCCATATCCTGCCTGGGCAATAGCCGGTTTTCATCTGAAAACCGCACTCGCACGGGGCTGGCAGCCGTGCTGGCAAAGCCGCTGGCGCCGCCGCACCGCCGGCACGTCCGACCCCCGGACACACTCGCGCGTTGACGCCGGCCGCGCGCCGGGCTACAAAGCCTGGGGCGCGGCCTGGAACGCTCGGCAGCCCCGGCCAGCACGCGCTTTTTCCTTGTCACCCGCCCCAGCCGCTGCCGCCCAGGCGACAGCCGGGCGCCGCGCCGCCGGTCGCCATGGCGACAATGCGAGGCTTGTTAGTCACCCACACGACAGACCATGGACGATCCCATTCTTACGATAGACGAAAGAGCGGCCATCAACAGCGGCCGCTGGTTCTCCTCCCTTTCACCTTCCCTTCGACACGACATCCTGCGATGCGCCTACGTCAAACGCTTCAAGGACGGCGACCTGATCGCCGCGCGCGGCGACCCGCCCGAGGAGTGGATTGCCTGCGCCATGGGGGCGGTGCGCGTGAGCTCGACCTCGATCTCGGGCCGTCAGGTGACGCTGACCTACGTGGAGCCGGGCATCTGGTTTGGCGACGTGGCGATCTTCGATGGCGACCGGCGCACGCACGACGCCTACGCGCACGGCACCACCACCATCCTGTGTGTGGCGCGCGCCGACCTGCGCAAGATCCTGGCCCAGCACGTCGAACTGTACGAGGCGCTGCTGCGCCTGCACGCGCGGCGCATCCGCCAGCTGTTCGGCCTGGTCGAGGACCTCAACACCCTGCCGCTGCGTGCGCGCCTGGCCAAGCAGCTGCTGCACCTGGTGCGCAGCTACGGCGTGCCCAGCCTGGCCAACGGCAGCGACACGCGCATCAGCCTGCAGCTGGCGCAGGAAGAGCTGGCACAGCTGCTGGGCGCCTCGCGCCAGCGCGTCAACCAGGAACTCAAGGCGATGGAGCGCGAGGAAGCCATCCGCATCGAGCCCGGCGGCCTGGTGGTGCGCAACCGCCAGGCGCTGCTGCGCATCTCGGAAGCCGATACGGAAAAATAAACCCCACCCCACGCAGGAGACCGGCCGCCCATGAGCAACTTTGACCACTTCATCGGCACCCGGGACGTCAGCCCCGGGCAGGCGTTCGACACCGAGGCGCTGGCCGCCTACCTGGGCGTGCACCTTCCCGGCTTTGCCGGCCCCTTGCGGGTGGAAATGTTCAAGGGCGGCCAGTCCAACCCCACCTACAAGCTCATCACGCCGGGCGCCGCCTACGTGATGCGCGCCAAGCCCGGCCCGGTGGCCCGGCTTCTGCCCTCGGCGCACGCCATCGAGCGCGAGTTCCGCGTGATGCGCGCGCTGCACGGCACCGCCGTGCCGGTGCCGAAAATGCACTGCCTGTGCGAGGACGAGGCCGTCATCGGCCGGGCGTTCTACATCATGGAGTTCGTGCAGGGCCGCGTGCTCTGGGACCAGTCGCTGCCGGGCATGGACAACGCCGAACGCGGCGCCATCTACGACGAGATGAACCGGGTGATCGCCGCGCTGCACACGGTGGACTTTGCCGCGCGCGGCCTGGCCGGCTACGGCAAACCCGGCAACTACTTCGAGCGCCAGATCGGCCGCTGGAGCAAGCAGTACGCCGCCTCCCTCACCCAGCCGATTGCTGAGATGGACCGGCTCATCGACTGGCTGCCGGCCCACATTCCGGCCAGCGCGCGCGATGAGGCCATGGTGTCCATCGTGCATGGCGACTTCCGGCTCGACAACCTGCTGTTTCACCCCACCGAGCCGCGCGTGCTCGCCGTGCTCGACTGGGAACTCTCGACGCTGGGCCATCCGCTGGCCGATTTCAGCTACCACTGCATGGCCTGGCACATTGCGCCGGGTGCGTTTCGCGGCATCGGTGGCCTGGATGTGGTCAGTTTGGGTATACCTACAGAAGTAGATTACATCCAAAAGTACTGCCAGCGCACCGGCCTGGCCACGCCCGAGGCGCTGAAAGCCGACTGGAATTTCTACCTGGCCTACAACCTTTTTCGCATGGCCGCCATCCTGCAGGGCATCGCCAAACGGGTCGAGGCGGGCACGGCCTCCAGCGCGCAGGCCGTCAGCTCGGCCGCCGGCGCGCCGCTGCTGGCCCGGATGGCCTGGGACTTTGCCTGCAAGGCGCAGGCCTGAAGTGCCCTGCGCAACGACTTTTCCGCCCCGCCCGCCTTTTTTCCTTGTCAACGACCACCCCGTCCCTTCAGGAGCATTCCATGGACTTCGACTACACCCCCAAAGTAAAAGAGCTGCAGGCCCGGCTGCTGGAGTTCATGGACGCGCACGTCTATCCGAACGAGGCACGCTTTCTCAGCGAAATCGCCCGGAACCGCGCCCAGGGCAACGCCTGGGTGCCGACCGCGCTGATCGAGGAACTCAAGCCGCTGGCGCGCACCAGCGGCCTGTGGAACCTGTTCTTGCCGCACTCCCCGCGCGCGCCCGAGGGCCTGTCCAACCTCGAATACGCGCCGCTGTGCGAGATCATGGGCCGCGTGCCGTTTGCCGCCGAGGTGTTCAACTGCTCGGCGCCCGACACCGGCAACATGGAAACCATCGCCCGCTACGGCTCGGAGGCCAACAAGGACGAGTGGCTCGAGCCGCTGCTGCGCGGCGAGATCCGCTCCGCGTTCCTGATGACCGAGCCCGAGGTCGCCTCGTCGGACGCGACCAACATCGCCTGCCGCATCGAGCGCGACGGGAGTGACTACCTCATCAACGGCCTGAAATGGTGGTCCTCCGGCGCGGGCGACCCGCGCTGCGCGGTCTACATCGTCATGGGCAAGACCAACCCCGACGCCGGGCGCCACGAGCAGCAGTCGATGATCCTGGTGCCGGCCAATGCGCCGGGCGTCGAGGTCATCCGGCCGCTCAACGTGTTCGGCTACGACGACGCGCCGCACGGCCACATGGAGGTGCGGCTGACCAACGTGCGCGTGCCCGCGTCCAACCTGCTGCTGGGCGAAGGGCGCGGCTTTGAAATCGCCCAGGGCCGGCTCGGCCCCGGGCGCATCCACCACTGCATGCGCAGCATCGGCATTGCCGAGCGCGCGCTGGAGATGATGTGTCAGCGGCTCAACGCCCGCGTGGCCTTTGGCAAGCCGATTGCCGCCCAGTCGGTCTGGCACGAGCGCATTGCGCAGGCGCGCTGCATGATCGAGCAGGCCCGGCTGCTCACGCTCAAGGCCGCCTACATGATGGACACCGTGGGCAACAAGGTCGCCAAGGCCGAAATCGCCATGATCAAGGTGGTCGCGCCCAGCATGGCCTGCCAGGTGATCGACTGGGCGATCCAGGCGCACGGCGGCGGCGGCGTGTCGGACGATTTTCCGCTGGCCTATGCCTACGCCAACCAGCGCACGCTGCGCCTGGCCGACGGCCCGGACGAAGTGCACCGTGCCTCGCTGGCCAAGCTGGAGCTGGCCCGGCACTTGGTGCTGCCCGGCGCGGTCGAGATGCCGGTGACACGCGGCTGCTGAAGGCCCCCACCCGCCGGGCGCTATCTTATCAATAGCGCCCGGCCCTTGCGTGGCCTGCACCAGCGGCCCAAGGCATTGAATTTTCAGTCGCCACGGCGGGCGGCTTTCTCATTTGCAAGTGGCGCGAACTTGCCACTTGCAAAGGCCGGCGAGCAGACTTACACAAGCTGCTATTTTTTAGTAGCAGCTTGAACATCTTGAAGGCGCAGGGATATTGCAGAGGGAAATTGGCCTGTCCGACAGGGATCGAACCTGTGACCCTCAGCTTAGAAGGCTGATGCTCTATCCAACTGAGCTACGGACAGATATAAAAAAAGCCCACCGAGTGAGCTTTTTAATGTGATGTTGGTCGGAGTACAAGGATTCGAACCTTGGACCCCCTGGTCCCAAACCAGGTGCGCTACCAGACTGCGCCACACTCCGACAAGCTAGTATTATATGGCGAGAAATCGGCAATTTCTTGGGCAGGTTCAATTTTTTAACTCCGCCCAAGCAAAGTATCCTTGAGAGCGGCCGCCCAGGGTCAAAACGGCGCCATGCAGCCCGTGGACTTGCGGGCGGCCGGGCGGTGTGTGCCACGCACACCTACAGCAGCGGGCGCAACTCGCGCGAGGCTTCCAGCAGCAGCGGCAGCAGTTCGCGCCGGAGCTCGGCCGCGCCCAGCCGCTGGGGGGCGGCCACCACGTTGAGCGCGGCCACGGTTTTGCCTTCCATGTTGCGCAGCGGCACGGCCAGCGCGTGCACGCCCAGCTCGTGCTCTTGTTGCACCACGCAGTGGTCGTCGGCGCGCACCTGCTCGATCAGGGCGCGGAACTCTTTGGGATCGACCTGGGTGTGCGGCGTCAGGCGCGCCAGCGTGCGGCCCTTGAGCCACTGCGAAAACGCCGTCTTCGTCTTGGCCGCCAGCAGCACGCGGCCCGTGGACGTGGCATGCGCCGGCAGGCGCGCGCCCAGGTGCAGCCCATAGGCCAGCATGCGCACCGCGCCGTCCGAGCCGTTGTTCCACTCGTGGCCGCCGCGCCCGACGATCACCACCTCGTCCCAGTCCAGCACCACCGCCGAAAACGACTGGCGCGTCTGCGCGGCCAGCCGGTTCAGCGTCGGCTGGACGGCGCGCGGCAGCCGCGCCGAGGCCAGGTAGCTGCCCGAAAAGCGCAATATCTTGGGTGCCAGCCAGAAGTAGCTGCCGTCCGTCTCCAGGTAGCCCAGGTGCGCCAGCGTCAGCAGGTGGCGGCGCGCCGCCGCGCGCGTCAGCCCCGCCCGCTCGGCCGCCAGCGTGGCATTCAGGCGCTGGCGCTGGGTGTCAAAGCTCTCGAGCACCGCCATGCCCTTGGCCATGCCTTCGATCTTGTCGGCCTTGGCAATGGGCAAGGCGCGCTCGCCGGGTTCGCGCTGGTTGGGTGCAGCAGGAATCATTGCGCGATCATCGCACAAGCAGGCCGATCACCGCGCAGCACGGCACCCGGCCGCTGGCCCTGCGGGGGTATCGGACGTAACCTTGCGGTCTCGATTCCCAACGCCCGGGCGGCGCCGCAGCGGCCCGCCTCGGGCACGAAACCATCCCACAGGAGACAGACATGACACACACACGCACCCAGGTGGCCATCATTGGCGCCGGCCCGTCGGGCCTGCTGCTGGGCCAGCTGCTGCACAAGGCCGGCATCGACGCCATCGTTCTGGAGCGCCAGAGCGGCGACTACGTGCTCACGCGCATCCGCGCCGGCGTGCTCGAGCAGGTCTGCATCGACCTGCTCGACGAGGCCGGCGTGGGCCAGCGCATGCATACCGAGGGCCTGGTGCATGGCGGCTTTGACATGCTGTTCAAGGGCGAGCGCCACCGCATCGACATGAACCGGCTGACCGGCGGCAAGAACGTCATGGTCTATGGCCAGACCGAAGTCACCCAGGACCTGATGGACGCGCGCCAGGCCGCCGGCCTGAGCACCATCTACGAAGCTGGCAACGTCACGGTGCACGACTTCGACAGCGCCCGGCCCCGCGTGCGCTACGAAAAGGACGGCCAGACGCACGAGATCGAGTGCGACTTCATCGCCGGCTGCGACGGCTTTCACGGCGTGTGCCGCGCCAGCGCGCCCCGCGGCGCGATCCGCGAATTCGAGAAGGTCTACCCCTTCGGCTGGCTGGGCATCCTGTCGGACACGCCGCCGGTGCACCACGAGCTGATCTACGCCAACAGCCCGCGCGGCTTTGCGCTGTGCTCGCAGCGCAGCGCCACCCGCAGCCGCTACTACCTGCAGGTGCCGCTGACCGACAAGGTCGAGGATTGGTCGGACGAAGCCTTCTGGCAGGAGCTGCGCCTGCGCCTGGATACCGAGGCGCGCGACCAGCTGGTCACCGGCCCGTCGATCGAGAAAAGCATCGCCCCGCTGCGCAGCTTCGTCACCGAGCCGATGCGCTTTGGCCGCATGTTCCTGGCCGGCGACGCGGCGCACATCGTGCCGCCCACCGGCGCCAAGGGCCTGAACCTGGCGGCCACCGATGTGAAATACCTCTCCAGCGCGCTGATCGAGTTCTACCAGGACAAGTCCGAGGCCGGCATCGACGCCTATTCCGAGCGCTGCCTGCGCCGCGTCTGGCGCGCCGAGCGTTTTTCCTGGTGGTTCACCAGCCTGATGCACCGCTTTCCGGAAAACGGCGAGATCGGCCAGAAGTTCCAGGAGGCCGAGCTCGACTACCTCATCAACTCCGAGGCCGGCTCGCTGTCGGTGGCCGAGAACTACGTCGGCCTGCCGCTGAACTTCGGCGAGTAAGCACGCCCGGCGGGCCGGCCGTCGCCGTCGCCGGCGGCGGCGCGGCCCTGGCCCGCGCATCGCGGCGGGTGGCGCTTTGCGGTAAATTGGGCATCATTTCACCCTCTGGCGCATGCGCTGCCTGCACATGTTGCTATTTATTTGGTAGCAAATGACCTCTTCGCCCGCCCACCCTTTCCAGCCCCTTGAGGGCGTTCGCATCCTGAGCCTGGCGCTCAACCTGCCCGGCCCGGCCGCCCTGATGCGCCTGGCGCAGATGGGCGCCGATTGCCGCAAGCTCGAGCCGCCCGGGGGTGACCCGATGGCGCAGTACAGCCCGGCGGCCTACGCCCGGCTGCACGAAGGCATCGCCCCGCAGGCGGCCGACCTCAAGGCCGAAGCCGGCCAGGCGCAGCTGCACGCCGAGCTGGCCCGGGCCGATGTGCTGATCACCTCGTTTCGGCCGTCGGCGCTGCGCAAGCTGGGCCTGGACTGGGCGGCGCTGCAGCCGCGCCATCCCCGGCTGAGCCTGGTCGCCATCGTTGGCGCGCCCGGCGAACGCGCCGAAGAGCCGGGACACGACCTGACCTACCTGGCCGAAAACGGCCTGGTGCCCGGCTTGGCACTGCCAGCCACGCTCTACGCCGACATGGGCGGCGCGCTGATGGCCAGCGAGGCGGTGCTGCAGGCCGTGCTGCACCAGCGCCGCGAGGGCGCGGGCGTGTGCCTTGAAATCGCCCTGTCCGGCGCCGCCGGCTTTCTGGCCCTGCCGCGCGCCTGGGGCCTGACCGAGGACAGCGCCGACATCGGCGGCGGCCACGCTGGCTACCGGGTCTACGCCTGCCAGGACGGGCGCGTGGCGCTGGCCGCGCTGGAGCCGCATTTTGCCGGCCGGCTGTTGGCGGCCGCCGACATGGCCGTGCCCGCGTCTGCCGATGTTTTGAGCCAGACGATGCGCGCGCCGGCCACGCACGAGGCCGTGGCCGCTTTCGTGGGCCGGCACACGCGCCAGCAGCTCGACGCGCTGGCGCACGCGCACGACATTCCGCTGCACACGATGCGCTGAACCGCCCGAACATCGGCCGCGCCAGGAGGCGCGCAAGCAGGCGTACGGAGAGCGGTCGCCCCCGCTCAGCGGGACTTCAGCCTGCCCAATTGCGGGTACTTAACCCATGTCAAAAAAGTTCACGCCTGGCGCACGGCTTTGTGTGCGGTTGTAAAAACGCGAACTTGTACACAAGTTCGGCCTTTATATTGGCGTCAACAAACTCGAGGGAGACGCCGATGGACCGATGGATTGGCCCGCTGAAGCTATTCAGCCATGTCGTGTTGCTGCTCATGCTGCTGGCAATCTTGTACGCTGCCTTCATCGCGGTGACGTACTGGTCGGGCATCAACGTCTAGGGGGCCGGCACCATGAACAAACGCCAAACCCGCCTGTTCGCCCTGGGCTCGTCGCTGCTGGCGGCCCTGGTCTTCATCGGCCTGACGGTGGACAGCCACCGCCAGTTCGACAAGCTCACCAATGCGCAGAACATCACCCCGGCCGTCTCGCGCGGCAAGGACGTCTGGCACAAGAACAACTGCATCAACTGCCACACGCTGTTCGGCGAAGGTGCCTACTACGCGCCCGACCTGACCAAGATCACCCAGCACCGGGGCGAGGCCTACCTCACCGCCTACCTGAAGGACCCGTCCAAGTTCTACGACGAGACGCGCCACCGGCGCCTGATGCCCAGGCAGAACCTGAGCGACACCGACATCACCGACCTGATCGCCTTCATGGACTGGGTGAGCAAGGTGGACAACCAGGGCTGGCCGCCGCGGCCCATCCTGGTGACCGGCGCCACGCTGCCGGGCTCGGACCTGTCGGTGGCCCAGCAGGGCGCGGGCGCACCGGCCGGCGGCGCGGCGCCGACACCGCCCGGCGCGCGCCCGATGGCCGGCGACGAAAACCCCATGGCCCTGGGCGAGAAGGTGTTTCGCAGCGTCACGCCGGCCTGCGCCGCCTGCCATTCGATCGCCCCGGGCGTGAACATGGCCGGACCGTCGCTGGCCGGGCTGCCCACGCGCACCCAGGCGCTGCTGGCGTCAAGCGAGTACAAGGGCAAGGCTACCGACCTGGCCGGCTACCTGCGCGAGTCCATCACCGAGCCCAGCGCGCACGTGGTGCCCGGCGCCATGTACTCGGCCAGCGGCGTCTCGTTCATGCCGACGACCTACGGCAAGGACCTGACGCCGGCGCAGATCGACCAGCTCGTGGCTTATCTGTCCTCGCTCAAATGAAACCCGGGGCGCGGCGCGCGCCCTTTCCTTTTCGCCGGAGACCCCCATGCGCTACCAATCCCAATCCGTCGCCTACTGGTATTTCGCCGTCGCCGTGGCCCTGTTCGGGCTGCAGCTGGTGTTTGGCCTGCTGTCGGCGGCCAAGTACCTGGGGCCCGACCCGCTGCTCTACATCCTGCCCTTCGACGTGACCAAGGTGATCCACACCAACCTGCTGATCGTCTGGGTGCTCACGGGTTTCATGGGCGCGACCTACTGGATGGTGCCCGACGAGTCGCGCACCGAGCTCTACAGCACCAAGCTGGCTTATCTCCAGCTGGTCCTCTGGACGCTGATGGGCGTGGCCACCGTGGTGGGCTACCTCTTTCGCTACGGCACCGGCAACAAGCTGCTGGAGCAGCCGCTGCCCTCCAAGATCGTCATCGTCATCGTGATGCTGATGTTCCTCTACAACGTCGCCATGACCATCAGGAATTCGGGCCGCTTCACCACCACCGAGGGCGTGCTGGTGGGCGGGCTGGGGCTGGCGGCGCTGCTCTACCTGCCGGCGCTGCTGGAGTACGAGAACTACACGGTGTCGATCTTCTACCGCTGGTGGACCATCCACCTGTGGGTCGAGGGCGTGTGGGAGATGATCCAAGGCGGCTTTCTGGCCTATTTGCTCATCCGGCTGTCGGGCGCGGACCGCGAGGTGATGGAAAAGTGGCTCTACGTCATCGTCGGGCTGGTGTTCATCGCCGGCATCCTGGGCACGGCGCACCACTACTACTGGGTGGGCGTGCCGAGCTACTGGCTGCCCATTGGCGGCGTGTTCAGCGCACTGGAGCCGGTGGCCCTCATCGGCATGGCGATGTATGCGTACTCGACCATCCGCCGCTCGGGGCTGGCGCACCCGAACAAGCTGGCGCTGCACTGGACGGTGGGCAGCGCAGTGTTCACACTGTTCGGTGCCGGCCTGCTCGGGCTGGCGCACACCTTCCCGAGCGTCAACAAGTGGACGCACGGCACCCTGATCACCGCCATGCACGGCCACGCGGCCTTCTACGGCGCCTACGCCATGATCGTGCTGGCCATGATCAGCTACGCGCTGCCGGCCTTCACCCGCCGGCCCGAGGAAGGCACGGCGCTGGGCTACGCGTCGTTCTGGCTGCAGATCGCCGGCATGTTCGGCATGACGCTGTCGTTCGCCACCGCCGGCATCGGCCAGGTGTACCTGGAGCGCATCATGGGCATGGGCTACCTGGACGCGCAGCTCAAGATCCAGATCCACTTCGTCATGCTGATCATCACCGCCTCGATCTTTGCCGTGGGCGTGGGCCTGTTCATCATCGACTTCTTCCGCTACCGGCCGGTGTTCGAGCTCTCGCCCGGCCAGGAACCCGGCGCGCGGCCCCTGAAGCCGGTGCGCCCGGCCATGGCCTGAAGGGCTTGCCGCACCGATGGCCGCGCGCCTGCCCCATTCCTTGCCCGCCGATGCGGCAGACGCGCCAGACGCGCCGGAGGCGCCCTACTACCTGCCCAGCGGCGAGGAAGCGGCGGTGTTCGAGCAGTGCCACGCGCGAAATCTCGCGGTCATGCTCAAGGGGCCGACCGGCTGCGGCAAGACGCGCTTTGTCGAATACATGGCCTGGCGCCTGGGCCGCCCGCTCGTCACCATTGCCTGCCACGACGACCTGAGCGCCAGCGACCTGATCGGGCGCTTCCTGATCCGCCACGACGGCACCGCCTGGCAGGACGGCCCGCTCACCCGCGCGGTGCGCGACGGGGCGATCTGCTACCTCGACGAGGTGGTCGAGGCGCGGCAAGACACGGTGGTGGTGCTGCACCCGCTGACCGACCACCGGCGCATCCTGCCCATCGACAAGACCGGCGAGGTGGTGCAGGCCGCACCCGGTTTTCAGCTGGTGGTGTCGTACAACCCGGGCTACCAGCGCATGCTCAAGGACCTGAAGCCCAGCACGCGCCAGCGCTTTGTGGCGCTGGACTTCGACTTTCCCCCGCCCGAGCGCGAGGCCGAGATCGTCGGGCGCGAAGGCGGCGTGGCGCTGCCCGTGGCGCGCGGCTTGGTCGCCCTGGGCCAGCGCCTGCGCGGCCTGCAGGACCGGGGCCTGGCCGAGGCGCCGAGCACGCGCCTGCTGATCGCGGCGGCACGGCTCATCGCCTCGGGCATTGGGGTGCAGCCGGCCTGCTACTGGGCCATCGTCTCGCCCCTGTCGGACGAGCCGTCGCTGGTGGGCGCGATGCGCGACCTGGTGGACGCGATGTTCGTCTAGCGTGCAGGCCGGCAAGGAAAAACGCACGCATGGCCGAGGCCGAAGACGTCATCACCGATGTGGCCCGGCACGCTACCCTCTACGCGCAGGCGCTGTGGCGCCGCCACCGCCCGGCGCCCGCCGGCGCGGCGCCGCTGACGCTGGCCGACGTGGCGCAGCGGCTGGAGCTGCTGCTGGCCGCCGTCTTCGGCCGGGGCTTTCGGCTGCGCGTGGCCCAGCCGCCGGCGCGGGCCTCGCGCCTGGGCCGCCTGCTGCTGCGCCAGCAGCTGCCGCCGGCGCAGGGCGCGGTGGCGGCCACCGACGGCCAGAGCATCTGGCTGCCCGGCGCGCTTGGGCCCGGCACGCCGCACGAATGGCAGGCGGCGCGCTTTCGCACCCTGGCGCTGCGCCAGGCGATGCGCGCCGAGCGCGGCAGCGCCGAGGCATGGACCGCCCTGGCGCCGCTGCTGGCGCGCGAGCTGTTCCTGCTCCTGGAAGCCCGGGCGGCCGACGCGGCGCTGGCCGCGCGCCTGCCGGGCCTGGCCGGCGCGCTGGCCGCGCTCGGGCAGGAAGCGCTGGCGCTCAGGCCACCGCTGCGCGCCTTTGCCGCGCCGCTGCAGCCTGTCGAGGCGCTGGTGCGCACCGCGCTGGCGCCCGAGGGCGACGGCGCCTTCCTCGCCGCCCTGGCCGCGCTGCCCGCCGGCCTGGACACGCGCCTCTTTGCGCTGCCCGCCAGCGCCGCGCAGGTCGCCGCCCAGGCGCGGGCGCTGGCCGGCGCGCTGGCCGGCGCCACGGCGGCCGCGCAGGGCACGCGCCTGCTGTGGCGCGACGCCTGGACCGGCGACCTGCGCGCGCCGCCGGCCTTGCGCCGCAGCGATACGCCCCAGGACGACAGCGCGGGCGACGACACCGACACCGCCGCACCGCGCAGCGCCCGGCTGGCGCGCCGGCCCGAGGTGCGAGACGGCCTGGACGACGAGGACGACGAGCGGCCCGGCGCCTGGATGGTGCAGACCGCCCAGCCGCAGGAGAAGGCCGAGGACCCGATGGGCCTGCAGCGCCCGACCGACCGCGACAGCGACACCGCCTCCGAGGAGTTCGCCGACGCCCTGTCCGAGCTGCCCGAGGCCAGGTTGGTGTCGACCCCCGGCAAGCCCAAGGAAGTGCTGGTGTCCGACGACCCGCCCGACGCGCAGGCCCGCCACGGCCTGCAGGGCGCGCCCGGCACCGCGCCCGAGCAGCGCCACTACCCCGAATGGGACTGGCGCGCAGGCGCCTACCGCACGCCCGGCGCCACCGTGCTGCTGCTGCCCGCGCCGCTGGGGCCGCAGCAGTGGGTGGACGACACGCTGGCCGCGCGGGGCGCCATGCTGCACGACATCCGCCGGCGCTTCGAGCTGCTGCGTGCCCAGCGCACGCGCCTGCGCAAGCAGCCCGAGGGCGACGAGATCGACCTGGCCGCCTGGACCGACGCCCAGGCCGACTTTCGCGCCGGCCTGCCGCTGGCCCAGCGCCTCTACCAGCGCGAGCGGCGCAGCCGGCGCGACATGGCGGTGATGCTGCTGGTCGATGTCAGCGGCTCGACCGACGGCTGGATCACCGCCGACCGGCGCATCATCGACGTCGAGCGCGAGGCGCTGCTGCTGGTGTGCCTGGCCCTTGGCGGCATGGCCGAGCCCTACAGCGTGCTGGCGTTCTCGGGCGAGGGGCCGCAAGCGGTGGTGGCGCGCAGCCTCAAGCGCTTTGACGAGCGCTACGGCAGCGCGGTGGCCCAGCGCATCGCCGGCCTGGAGCCCGAGCACTACACCCGCGCCGGCGCCGCGCTGCGCCATGCCAGCAGCCTGCTGATGGCGCAGCCGGCCGAGCACCGGCTGCTCTTGCTGCTCTCGGACGGCAAGCCCAACGACATCGACGACTACGAGGGCCGCTACGGCGTGGAGGACATGCGCCAGGCCGTCACCGAGGCGCGGCTGCAGGGCATCGCGCCGTTTTGCCTGACCATCGACCGCCAGGCGGCCGGCTACCTGCCGGCGGTGTTCGGCCCGCACCACTACGCCCTGCTGCCCCGGCCCGAGCTGCTGCCGGGCGTGCTGCTCGACTGGCTGCGCCGGCTGGTGTCGGCCTAGCCTTTGCTCTCTTTTCAATAGCACCCAGTGCAGGCGGCGCCTGGGCTTGCATCCGATTTGACTTGAAAAAGAACAAGCCCGGCGTGCGGGCGGCGCGCCGGGCTCCTGGGGGCAGCCGAAGCGGCCGCGTCAGCGCGGCTTGCGCGGCAGCCGGCTGGAAACCTTGCCCGCGCCGTTGTCGCGCGGCGGCAAGCCGGTGTGCTGCGTCAGCAGCCGGCCCTTGACAGGCGCCGCGGCCTTGGCCGGCGTGGCGGTCGAGTTCTTGCGCCGGGCGCTCTGGTAGGTGCCATCCGTCATCGGCTGATAGGTCGGAATCAGGTGGTGCTTGCCGTTGCCGATCAGGTCGGCGCGGCCCATGGTTTTCAGGGCCTCGCGCAGCAGCGGCCAGTTGTTGGCGTCGTGGTAGCGCAGGAAAGCCTTGTGCAGGCGCCGGCGCTTTTCGCCGCGCACGATGTCCACCGTCTCGCTGTCGCGGGTGACGCGGCGCAGCGGGTTCTTGTTGCTGTGGTACATCGCCGTGGCGCTGGCCATCGGGCTGGGGTAGAAGGTCTGCACCTGGTCGGCCCTGAAGCCATTTTTCTTCAGCCACAGCGCCAGGTTCATCATGTCCTCGTCGCTGGTGCCGGGGTGGGCGGCGATGAAGTACGGAATCAAAAACTGCTTCTTGCCCGCCTCCAGGCTGAACTTTTCAAACAGCGTCTTGAACTTGTCGTAGTTGCCGATGCCCGGCTTCATCATCTTCGTGAGCGGCCCCTGCTCGGTGTGCTCGGGCGCGATCTTGAGGTAGCCGCCGACGTGGTGCTGCACCAGCTCCTTGACGTACTCGGGGCTTTGCACCGCCAGGTCGTAGCGCAGGCCCGAGCCGATCAGGATCTTCTTGATGCCCTTGAGCGCCCGGCCCCGGCGGTAGATCTTGATCAAGGGGCCGTGGTCGGTGGTCAGGTTCTGGCAGATGCCGGGGTAGACGCAGCTGGGCTTGCGGCAGGCGGCCTCGATCTCGGGCTTGCGGCAGCCCAGGCGGTACATGTTGGCCGTCGGGCCGCCCAGGTCGGAGATGGTGCCGG
>Ga0308157_10006290_pt1 | contig 14341 bp, 6 predicted proteins | sample PhyBR1_FD_201035 | JGI IMG/M metagenome (GOLD analysis project Ga0308157, IMG submission 201035) | Phyllosphere microbial communities from UC Gill Tract Community Farm, Albany, California, United States - DLSLB.R1 | ecosystem: Host-associated > Plants > Phyllosphere > Unclassified | place: USA...
CTTGGGTATTTAGGAAAAAATTACCTATGGGCAGGAAGTCCGTTAATGAATAAGGTATCTAAAGGTAATGCAGGTTATGATGCCGAATATTGTAAAAAAGCGGCAAAAGCTTTTGCTGAACTTCTGACTATAACAGAAAGCGGCGCATCACAATATAAATTGGTTCCATTCAGCAAATACAGCGATAATTTTTATACAACAGGCGGTAACTGGAGAATGCCTGGATCTACAGAAGCTATTTTTAGAGGACCTTATTATGGAGCGAACGGATCTAACTGGGGAACTTCAAAACAATACCAGCCAGCTCCTCAAATTTGTGACGGTGATGTGAAATTTTTGCCAACAGCAAATTATGTTGATAATTACGGAATGGCAAACGGAATGCCGATTAAAGATATTACCAAAGCAGATCCAGAATCAGGATATGACCCGCAATATCCTTGGAAAGGCAGAGATCCGCGTTTTTATAATGATATTGTATTTGATGGCGTAAAATGTGTTACAGGATCTATGCCTGCCAACGAAGAGCAAAACAGATATGCCAATCTTTATACAGATGGAAGTTATAGAAACATAAGTTCAGGAAGCAGAACAGGATATTTGCTTTATAAATTCATTCCAAGAACAGCCAATAAATTTGATGATGGCTTTGGGTATGGCAACAATCTTAATATCCACCTTCCTTGGATGCGTCTATCAGATATCTATATCATGTATGCAGAGGCTGCTGCAGTTGGGTATGGAGGAGCAGCAGGAAAAGATCCGCAATTTTCAAAAACAGCTGTTGATGCTATAAATGTGATTCGTGACAGAGCTGGCGTTGGCCATGTTGCAACTGTATTTACAAGTGGTTTAGATGCGTTTATTGGAGAGGTAAGACGTGAGCGTGCGGTTGAATTAAGTTTTGAAGGACACCGCTTTAATGACTTGCGCCGCTGGATGCTTTTAATTGAAAGTCCATACACTTTGAAAAAATCAATTGAATTTGATAGAGCTGGTCCATTAGATGTCAATAATCCGAGCCAGAATAAAGTGCTTAATCTTCGTGAGGTGGTAATATTGGAGCGAAAATTTTCTGAAAAACATTATTGGCTGCCATTAAAAAATGCAGACGTGAATATGTACATGGAATTTTTACAAAATCCAGGATGGTAGTTCATAGACTATTTTAATAAACTAAAAAAATATAGAATAATGAAATTTATACAGCTTAAAATAGTGCTATGTTTTGCAGTATTAACTTTGTTACCTGCTAAGATCCTTGCACAAAATAACCAGAAAATAAACTTAACAGGGATTATAACCGGAGTAGAGGGCAAGCCTATTGAAAATGCAACACTTGCAAGTACTCAAGATAAGGTTTCGGTAACAACAGATGCCACAGGAAGCTATTCGATTACAGTTACGCCAGATGCAGATATAGTAGTACAGGCACAAGGATATCAATTACTTACTATTAAGGCTTCTGCGGGAATAGACGATTTAAGTCTTAGCCGTATTGCAGCAGATCAGGTACAGATTGCTTTCAAAAAAGAAGACGCCGAGAATTTGATGGGAGGTGTTTCTTATATAAATGTGCCTCAAATAATCGAAAAAAATTATACCACCTATAGTCTTGACGGAATTCAGGCTCTCGTTGGGGGATTTAATGGAAGTTTATGGGGTATGGGAGCATATTTAGTATTAGTAGATGGAGTTCCAAGAGAAGCTAATTCGGTACTTACTACAGAAATAGATCAGATTACTTTATTAAAAGGAGCATCTGCTGCAGCGCTTTATGGGAGCCGAGCTGCTAAAGGAGTAATTTACATTACAACCAAAAAAGGAAAAATTCAAAAACAGCAGATTACATCAAGACTGGATAATGGGGTTTTTATTCCCAAGAGTCTGCCTAAATATCTTGGATCTGCAGAATATATGCAATATTACAATCAGGCAAGGGTTAATGATGGTTTAGATCCTCTATATTCAGATGAAACGATCTATAATTTTGCTTCGGGGAAGAATCCGTACAGATATCCGAACGTTAATTATTATGCGCCTGAGTACATAAAGAAATTTTATTTTAACTATGATGCCAATGTTGAAATTACAGGCGGTAATAAAGTAGCCAAGTATTTTACAAATGTTAATTTCCTTTCGCAGCAAGATCCTTTGCAAGACTTTGGTGAAGCGGCTAACAATAATATGAATAGATTTAACATTAGAGGTAATGTAGATCTTACCATTAATGATAGAATTTCTGCCACAATTGGCGCTAATGCCATTTATTCTAACACAAGAGGCGTAAATACTGATTACTGGCAAAGTGCAGCAACATTAAGACCACATTTGTTCAGTCCTTTATTGCCAATTAGCATGATTGAGCCTGGCGATAAGGCAACATTAGCTCTTGCTAACAGCAGTAATTACATAATCGACAATCAATACCTTCTGGGAGGTACGCAGCTTAATCCGACTAATCCGTTTGCGGCAATTTATGCGGGAGGATATAACACGTTTACAAGCCGTAAGTTTCAATTTAATACAGGCGTTGATGTAAAGTTGGGAGACTTGTTGGATGGTCTTTCATTTCATACTGATTTTGCAGTAGATTATGCTACCTCATACACTCAGTCTTATAATAATATTTATGCTACTTATGAAGCCAGCTGGAATACTTATGCAGGATTCGATCAAATCAGTTCATTGACAAAATATGGAAAAGACGCTAAATCGGGAGTGCAGAATATAAGCAATAGCGCCTTTGCTCAAACAGTAGCTTTTTCGGGACAATTTGATTATGTGAAAAAAATAAAAGAGCAGCATAATGTGTCAGCTATGCTTATTGCTTCAGGATTTCAGCAGTCGCAATCGGCAGTTTATCATAAAACCAGTAATGCCAATTTAGGATTAAACGTAGCTTATAATTTTGATCAAAAGTATTTTGCAGAATTCAATGGAGCCTATGTTCATTCGGCAAAATTTGCAGAGGGAAATCGTGGAGCATTTTCTCCAACCGTGTCTGTCGGATGGAAAATGTCGCAAGAAGAGTTCATGAAAAATATAAGTGCTATCGATTATCTTAAATTGACAGCTTCAGGCGGTGTCTTAAATACAGATCTTGATGTAAATGGGTATTACTTGTATCAAAGCATTTATACCCAGACTGACGGTGCGTGGTTTAGCTGGAGAGATGGGGCGCTTAATAGAAGTACAGACTCGAGAAGAGGGGAAAATTTAAACCTGAGTTTCGCAAAAAGAAAGGAAATAAGCTTTGGTCTAGAAGGTTCATTCTTCGAGAAATTAATAACCTTGAACAGTAATTTTTTCATGAATAAAATGGAAGGAAACATTATTCAAGCGGCGAGTCTATATCCTAATTATTATACGACAGGCTGGCCAAACACTTCGTTTATTCCTTATATAAATTACAATGATGATAAACGCACAGGTTTTGATTTTGATTTAAGATTGAATAAAAAGGTTGGAACTGTAGATTTGGCACTTGGATTTACAGGAACTTATGTAAACACAGAAGCTTCTAAGCGTGCTGAGCTTTATGAGGACTCGTATCAAAACAGGCAAGGCAAACCTTTGGATGCTTTATGGGGACTTAAAAGCGATGGTTTCTTTAGAGATGCGAATGATATTCAAAACTCGCCTTCGCAGACTTTTGGACAAATTAAACCTGGCGATATTAAGTACAAAGATCAGAATGGCGATGGTATAATTGATGTGAAAGATGAGGTTTATTTGGGTAAAGCAGGATGGAACGGAGCTCCGTTTACTTACGGGGTTAACTTTACGGCTAAGTGGAACAACTTTACATTCTTTACAATAGTTACAGGCCAGACTGGTGCTTACGGAATGAAAAACAACTCGTACTACTGGATAGATGGAGAAGATAAATATTCTATAAAGGTTCGCGATAGCTGGACAGAAGAAACAAAAGATATTGCTACATTCCCTAGATTAACTTCATTAAACAGCGATAATAATTACCGCTCATCAGATTTCTGGATTTACAGCACCAATAGAATTGATCTTTCTAAAGTTCAGATTGCATACGATTTTCCAAAAAAAGCCCTGAGTCAGACTTTCTTTAATGGTCTTAGTGTTTATGCATTGGGAGCAAATCTTTTGACAGTGGCAAAAGAAAGAGAATTTATGGAATTGAACATTGGCAGTGCTCCGCAAACCAGATACTTCAATCTAGGTCTTAAAGCATTATTTTAAATTTTAGAAACACTTAATTTAATTAATATGAAAAAGATAAAACTATTAACTTTTATATCAATTGTGTTTGTTTTTTGCAGTTGTGACGATTTGATTGAACCTGCTATAGAAAATAACAGGGGATTGAAAGATATGTACGCGGAAGCAGAATATGCTCAAGGCATTCTTTTAAATGCCTATACCAGATTGCCTGGAAATTCTTGGTCTTTTAATGATGTTGCTACAGATGATGCTGTTACCAACGATATCAATAGCAACTATCTTAAAGTGGCAACAGGACAATGGACTGCCAATTTCAACCCATTGGATCAATGGACAAATTCAAAAAGTGCCATACAATATCTAAACATATTTCTTGCGGAAGCCGATAAGGTAAAATGGGCAAAAGATGATAATGTTAGCGTATTGTTTAAAAATCGTCTAAAAGGCGAGGCTTATGGTCTGCGAGCGCTTTATATGTACTACTTATTGCAGGCACATGCAGGTGTTGCAGCAAATGGAGAGCTATTGGGAGTTCCGGTTTTATTGGAACCTCAATCTTCAACTTCAAACTTTAATGTTGGCCGCAGCTCATTTGAGGATTGCATGAAACAATTGTATGCCGATGTTGCAAAAGCGGTAGAACTGCTTCCGTTAGATTTTGAAGATGCTGCGACTCTGCCTCCTGGATATGATAATTTAGCCGATTATAATCGCGTATTTGGGCAATATGCCAGACAGAGAATGTCTTCTAGAATTGCGCAAGTGGTAAGAGCTCAAGCGGCTTTATTGGCTGCGAGTCCAGCATTTAGTTCTGGAAGCACTACTGCTTGGGAAAGCGCAGCTAAATATGCAGGGGAATTATTAAATCTGAATGGCGGCATTGCAGGTATCGATCCGAACGGTTTAAACTGGTATAATAATGCGGCTGAATTGAGCAGTTTAGGTGGAGGAGTAAATCCTAAAGAAGTAATCTGGAGATCGGATATTGCAGAAAGCAACACTTTAGAAAGCGATAATTTTCCGCCGACACTTTTTGGAAAAGGGCGTGTTAATCCAACTCAAAATTTAGTGGATGCTTTTCCTATGGCCAATGGATATCCTATTGCAAATCCGGCCAGCAATTATAATGCTGCCAATCCGTATGCCAATCGTGATCCGCGTTTGCAGAAATTTATTTTAGTCAATCAGGCTACAGCTGGTGTAAACAATACTGTTATTACAACAGCAAGTGACGGAAGCACAAATGACGCGCTGAACAAAGTGGGAACATCAACGCGAACAGGCTATTATATGAAAAAATTATTGCGTCAGGATGTTAACTTAAATCCAAATGCAGTCAATAATCAAAGACACTATAAGCCTCGTATGAGATACACAGAGCTGTATTTGATTTACGCTGAAGCGGCAAATGAGGCATGGGGGCCATTGGCTAGTGGTTCTGCAGGATTTTCGGCTTACGACGTAATTCAGGCACTAAGAAAAAGAGCAGGAATAAGCCAGCCCGATTTGTATTTGGAAACTATTAAATCAGACCAGTCTGCGATGCGCAATTTGATTAGAAACGAGCGCCGATTGGAATTATGTTTTGAAGGTTTTAGATTTTGGGATTTGCGCAGATGGAATTTAAACTTAACAAGCGCAGCAGAAGGAATGAAAATTCAAGGTGGTGCCTATCAAAAAATTACTGTAGAAAATAGACTTTTTCAAGAGTATATGAATTATGGCCCTATACCATATTCTGAAGTTCTTAAGTTTAACGCTCTGATTCAGAACAAAGGATGGTAGAATTATTTCTATCTAAAATGTCTATTATATAAATGTATAGAAAAATGAAAAACAAGATATTTTTAATGGCCGCAGTTATCTTTGGCTTTTTGACAGGATGCACTAACGATGATCAAAATTTTGATGATTATGAATATTCAGCAGTTTATTTTGCTTATCAGTTTCCTGTTAGAACCATAACTTTAGGAGAAGATATATTTGATACATCGCTAGATAATGCGCATAAATGTAAAATTATGGGAACCTTAGGCGGGGTTTATGAGAATAATAAAGACGTAACAATTGATGTTTCGGTTGCCAATTCTCTAACATCGAATCTTTTATTTAAGAGCGGAGGCGATCAGATTGTTGCCATGCCTTCAAATTACTACACACTTTTGAGCGATAAAATTGTTATCCCGAAAGGTCAGATTTCTGGAGGAGTCGAAGTGCAGTTGACAGATGCTTTCTTTGCGGATCCTCTTGCCATAAAAAAGACCTATGTTATTCCGCTTCAAATGACAAAAGTTATGAATGCGGATTCTATTTTGTCAGGAAAAGCATTAGTTGCAAATCCATTAAGACCCTTAGCTTCCGATTGGAGTGTAGCTCCCAAAGACTATGTTTTTTACGCTATTAGATATGTAAATCCTTGGGACGGATTTTATTTAAGAAGAGGTAAAGACACTTTTGTTGGAAATAACGGAAACACTGCGCTTAATAGAGTAGTAAGCCGTCACAGCCAATATGTTGAGAAAGATCAGGTTAACAGGATAAATACCTTGTCAATGAAGACTATAGATTTTCCGGTTACTATTAAAGATAATACGGGAGCCAATATTAATTTCAATCTGGTGCTCACATTTGACGATAATAATGGGTGTACTGTTTCTGGAAACAATAGTGCTCAGTTTACAGCAATTGGCACAGGTAAATTTGTGAAAAGAGGGGAAAAAAACAGCTGGGGAAGCAAGGATCGCGATGCGCTTTATTTGGATTATAAAGTGAATTTTCAAGATTTTAGCCTAACAACCCAAGACACATTAGTGCTTCGTGATAGAGGCGTAACTGCAGAATTATTTACGCCAGTTGCCAAATAATTGAAATTATTAAAAGTATAAATTTAAACGATATGAATAAATTATATAAAATGGCATTACTATTCTGCACTGCAGCAGCAGTCTGGTCCTGTGCAAATGATAGTGTTTTAAATTTTGAATATGATAAACCTGAGTCTATTGCCAATCAGGAGAAAATAGATGCCTATAAAGATTTAAAAGCATATGTTGACAGATCTGGCAATCCAGATTTTAAATTGGGTGCCGGAATATCATTGTCGGAGTATGTTTCAGGTGGAGTTGTGAAAAGGCTTATCGATCGAAATTTCGACGAAATCACCATGGGATACGAAATGAAGCATGGGGCAGTAGTTAAAAATGACGGCACGTTTGACTTTTCTGGAATAGATAAACTGCTGGCAGCCACTCAGCAATCTGGAGTTACACTATTTGGGCATACTTTATGCTGGCATGCCAATCAAAACGCAGCTTACTTAAAGGGCCTTATCGCTCCTGTAATCATTCCGTCAACAGGTGGGCCAAGCTGGGATCTTGTAACAGGCAATGATTTTGAAGCAGATAATACTTCCAATTATGAGGTGAATTCAAATATAACCGCCGCATATACTGCAGCTGGCGAAGGTGCAAACGGATCGGGTAGAGCGCTTAAACTAACCAATGCAGCAGTTCGTGCAAACGATTGGGAGGCGCAGCTGTTTATAAAATTTTCTCCAGCCGTTCAAGCAGGTGAAAAATATCAGCTATCAATGGACGTTCGTTCAGATGTAAACGCTTCATATTCTACACAGGCTCACGTAACTCCTGGAGCATATAAGCACTGGGACTTTTTCGGAACAATTTCTTCTACTCCAAATTGGACAACCTATACAAAGGAAATTACCGTTTCGGCAGAGCAGGCAACTTGCGGAGCAATTGCTTTTAACCTTGGAAAAACAGCGACTGCTTATTATTTTGATAATATTAAATTAAAGAAATATAATCCGACAGGCGGAAGCACAATCATTGAGAAAACTCAAGAGGAGAAGAAAAATATCATTAATCAAAGTCTGGAGAAATGGATCTCAGAAATGATGAAAAAATGTGCTCCTGCCGTAAAAGCTTGGGATGTGGTCAATGAGCCGATGGATGACGGCAAACCTTACGAATTAAAAACAGGTATTGGAAAAACTCTGGCAGGTGATGAATTTTATTGGCAGGATTATCTAGGCAAGGATTATGCTGTAGAGGCGTTTAGATTGGCAAGAAAGTATGGTAATCCAACAGATAAGTTATTTGTTAATGATTACAATCTTGAATATAATCTGGATAAATGCAGAGGACTGATTAAATATGTAGAATATATTGAAAGTAAAGGACAGAAAGTTGACGGTATTGCCACGCAGATGCATATTAGCATTAATTCAAATAAAGAGAATATTGCAGCAATGTTTCAATTATTAGCGGCAACAGGTAAGCTCATTAAAGTATCAGAACTGGACATAGCAGTAGGAACTGGAGATGTAACTGAGAGTATGCTTCAAAAACAAGCTGAAATGTATAAATATGTCGTAGATATGTATTCAAAGTATATACCAGCGAAACAAAGATATGGCATTACTGTCTGGGGAGTTACCGATAGTAAAAAGGATTCTTCTTGGCTTCCTGGCGAAAAACAGGCTTTATGGGATTTGCAATTTACCCGTAAAGCAGCCTATGCGGGATTTTCAGATGGATTAAATGGAATGAAATAAATATACTTTTAAGTATTTTTTGTGGCCCGATGCAATTGCATCGGGTTTTTTTTTGAAAATACGGTTTGTACTTTAAAAAATGGTTAAATTTTTAACAACCGATTGTTATTTTAGTCTTTTTCTATCCTTTTTTAATTTATACCTGTATAAGATAAATTGTAAAATCTATCTTAATAAGCAATTTTAGTAAATTTTTACTTATATTTTTAAGGTTTTAGAAAAATTTATTCTCTTTTTTCAATATTATATTTTTTGTATAAAATGGGTCAATTGGCTACTGAATTATTATTTTTTTATTTTAAAATTATTTTCATAATATGGAATAATTAATTTTTTGAACATAAAAATCTTTTTAATGTTTTTATTTGTGTTGTTTTTTGAGTTTTTTTTAAATAAATTGTAAAACAACCGATTGTTTTATTGGTTGTTTTTTTATATTTGTTGATGGTATGCCGTTTGTAAAATTGATTCATATCGAAATAGTCTTTTTTGCAGTAAAGATTTTGAATATAAACTGAATAAAAGAAGCAAAGAAATCTTTACCAATGAAATAAAAATAAAAACCATTAACTATTTAAACCAAACAAAAAACAATAAATATGAAGTTAAAACTCAAAATTGCACTAATCGGACTGCTGTTAGTTGGCAGTCATAGTATAATGGCACAATCAAAGACCATTCATGGCGTGATTACCGACCCTTTGGGATTTCCATTGCCGGGTGCCAGCATTAATGTAGAAGGTACGCAAAATAGCGCATCGACAGATTTTGACGGTAAATACTCTTTAAAAGGAGTTAATCCTACCGATAAAATAACGTATTCTTATGTTGGCTTAGTTTCACAGACTATTACTGTAGGAGAAAGAAGCTCAATCAATGTGACTCTTGTTCAAAACACACAAAATTTAAATGAAGTTGTAGTAGCCTATGGTACCCAAAAGAGAGCTAAGGTTACAGGAGCGATTTCTACGGTAAGTTCAAAAGATATTACCGCAGTGCCTATCACCAATGCTGAATCTGCTTTACAAGGACGCGCTGCGGGAGTTACAGTGGTAAACGGTGCGCCAGGTTCTAATCCTACCGTGAGCATTCGTGGTCTGGCAACAATGGGAAACAGTGCTCCTTTATATGTGATTGACGGAGTTTTAACTGGGAATCTTTCTGGTTTAAGCCCTAATGACATTGAGAGCATCTCGGTTTTGAAAGATGCTTCTACAACCGCTTTATACGGTTCCAAAGCTTTTAATGGCGTTGTTATGGTGACCACCAAAAAAGGTAAAAAAGGCCCAGGTCAGTTAAACTTTAGCACTTACGTTGGCGGACAGGAAGTGACAAAACGATATAGTGTTTTAAATACGCAGCAATATTTGCAGTACGCTAAAGATTTAGGAAGCGATTTAACAGCAAGAGCGGCAGAGTTTGGAAACATCAATACCAACTGGCAGGACCAGATTTTTCAAACAGGAGTTATGCAGGATTACAACCTGAGCTTTTCAAATGGTACAGAGACTTCAACAGGGCGTTATTCTGCAGAATATATGAAACAGGATGGAGCTATTATAAATACAGGTTTCGAACGTTATTCTTTTAGAGCAAATAATACTCAGGATATTGGAAAACTAAAAATAGGAAGCAATATGGGAGTTTCTTTCAGTACGATTAATCCAGAGCGCAGTTCAGGAGGAAGAACTTTACTGGAGCATGCCATTAAAATGGCTCCATATTTCCCAATTTATAATGAAAGCAGTTTAGGAGGTTATCAAGGACCCAGTGCGATTGATGGAAATGATGCTGAAAACCCAGTGCGTGTTGCTAATTTAGGATATCAAAAAATTAACAACCTCTCTATTATCGGAAATATTTACGCAGAATTGGAAATTTACAAAGGTTTAAAATTCAGATCGCAAGTTTCTTTAGACTATTTTACAAGTAAAGACCATACTTTTATTCCAAGCTTTCAGGATGGTTCTTATCACAAGCAGGCATTTTCTTCAACCAATGAAACAAATTCTCAAGGACAAACTATCGTTTTCGATAATAGTTTAACGTATAAAACAACTATTGCTCAAAAGCACAATCTTGAAGTCTTGGGAGTTATTACTAAAATTGACGGAAAAGGACAAAGCTTAGCAGCAGGTAGCAAATACTACATTTCAAACGAAATTGATCAGTTAAGATATAATGAGGGAAGTTTAGGGTCTTCTAATTATGAAGAAAAAAACTTAGGATATATTGCTCGTATCAACTATGATTATGATGGCAGATATCTTTTGGCGGTGTCAGGACGTAGAGATGCATCTTCTCGTTTTGGGGCAAATAATCGTTGGGGGAATTTCTACTCAGTGGCTTTAGGTTGGAATATTGCGAAAGAAAGCTTTATGCAAAATTCTATTTTTAGCACCTTAAAACTTAGAGCTAGTACAGGAACAACAGGAAATGATAGAATTGATAATTACCAATACAGCGCTACTTTATTGGCAAACTATAATTATCCAATTGGAGGAGAAAATGCACCAGGTGTTTCTTTAGGTGTTGCGGCTAATCCGAACCTGAAATGGGAGTCAAAACTGGATAGAAATATTGGCGTTGATTTCGGTTTATTTGATGATGCGCTAACAGGTTCATTTGAATATTTCAATAATAAAAGCAGCGATATTCTTTTTGCAGTTCCTCTTGCTGCTTCTGTTGGATCTGCAGGCGGCGGAACTCAAATTCAAAATATTGCAGACGTAAAAGTAAGCGGTTTTGAGGTTTCTATTGGTTATAATGACAGAAAAGGAGACTTTACATGGTCTGCAATAGCAAATTTAGGAACAAGTAAAAATGAAGTGGTTGGTTTAGCGCCAGGAGTCACCAGCGTTTTAGGAGGCCCTTCTGCAAGAGCAGGTTTAGAGAATTTCTCTAGATTAGAAGTAGGACAGCCATTATTCTATTTTTATGGATACCAGACCAATGGAATTTACCAGAATCAGGCAGAAGTAGATGCTGTTTTTGGACCAGGTCAGACTGCCATAAAACCAGGGGACATTAAAATTGTAGATCGCGACGGCAATAAAGTGATCAATTCAGATGATAAAACAAATATCGGAAATCCCTACCCTGATTTTACTTATGGTTTAAACCTAACAGCAGCATATAAAAACTTTGATTTCAATTGCTTTATCACAGGAGTTGCGGGTAACGATATTTATAATGCAAACACATTTGACTTAAAAGGAATGAACCGTTTGTTTAACGCCAGCACAGATGTTTTAGATAGGGCAAATGTTGTAAATGGAGTTGTCACAAATCCTTCGGCTACATTGCCAAGAGCACAAGGGGCAGATATCAACTGGTCTTCTGCAAACCAACGTTATATTGAAGACGGTTCTTTCACAAGATTAAAAAACATCGCTATAGGATATACATTAACAGGAGATGCTTTTAAGAGCTATTTCTCAAAAGCGAGATTCTACTTAAGTGCGCAAAACCTTGTTACAATTACAAAATATTCTGGTTTAGATCCAGAAATTGCAAGAGCAGATGGTAATGCAAATTCAGCAGGTATCGATTTAGGAAGATACCCACAGCCAAAATCGGTGATTTTTGGAATTGATGTTACATTTTAATATTTAAAGACGATGAAAAAAATTAAATACATACTTATAGTACTGTCTGGAGCTTTAACTCTAACTTCATGTGACAGTAGCGAATTAGAATTGACTAATCCCAATACCTTATCGCCTGAAACTTTCTTTAAAACCGAAACTCAGGTGCAGTCCGCCGTAAATGCTTCGTATGCAAATCTTCAGACAAGAGGGCTTTATGGAAGAAATCTTTTCTTTGCGATGGACCTTATGGGGCATGATGCTTTAGGAAATCCGCAGTTGGAAGGGAACAAGAAACCTTTTCAAGATTTTTCTTTTAATGCGGGAAATGATATTATTCAATACTATTGGGAATCTTGTTATACAGGAATATCCAGAGCCAATTTTGTGCTGGATAACGAGCCTAAAATAAATGCGCTTTCGAATTCTGTTTTGTCTCAGGAAAGAAAAAACAAATATTTAGCAGAAGCTCATTTTTTAAGAGCCTACTATTATTTCCTATTAGTAAGACGCTTTGGCGATTTGCCAATTTATAAAACAGGTACTATTGTAGGAAACGCAAGAAGCCCTAAAGCAGAAGTATATGCCTTGATTGAAGAGGATCTGGTATTTGCAACGCAAAATCTTTTGCCAAAAGGATCGGAAGCCGCGGGAAGAGCCAATAAAGAAGCCGCTTACGCACAATTGGGTAAGGTGTTATTATATCAAAAGAAATATAGTGAAGCTTTAGCCGCTTTGAATAATGTGACAGGTTACAGTCTTGAAGATAAAGGGAATTTTTACAACAACTTTATGGAAGAAACCGAACATGGCAAAGAATCGATTTTTGAAATCGAATTTGATGAAAAAAATGGAACTGGTGACCAATGGGGAGCTATTGGAGACAGTGGAGGAACTGGTTTTGATGAGTCAACACTAAGAGGTCAGGAATACGGAAATCTTAGCTGGTACAATGTTTATCCCTCAGATAATCTTTTAGATTCTTATGAAGTAGGCGATAACCGTTTTGGAGATACTTTTTATGTGCCGGGATCATCTTATTTAAAAGGTGCTAAAGTAATGGTGGCAAGTAATTTTACAACCTCTGCCGGTATTAGAAGAGCGGGTTGGAAAAAATATCAAAACTATTATAATAGAGAAGATGAGGCAACACGTTCAAGCATTAACTTTAAAGTGATGCGTTATGCAGATGTATTGCTTATGAAAGCAGAATGCGAAAACCAAAGAGATGGAGGTTCGCAGACAGCGGCTATAGCATATATTAAAGAAGTTCGCGACAGAGCAAACTTGACAACGAATATCACAGCATCAAAAGACGCAGTGTTTGCTGCAATTGTGCACGAACGTCAGGTAGAATTTGCTGGAGAACAATCTCGTTTTGATGATCTTATAAGATGGGGTCTGGCAAGCACTGTACTGCAAGGCACAGGTTTTACAGCTGGTAAAAGCGAACTTTGGCCGATACCAAATAGAGAAACATCTTCTAATCCGAAAATAAAACCAAGCGATAACAATCCTGGTTATTAAGATAATTAAATTTTGGTTAGTTTAAGTTAAATAAAGTCAAGTTAAGTTAAGTTAGTTTTATATAAACAGCGCATTTACTGCGCTGTTTATTATTTACAGAAATAAAACTGTAGAAAAATTAATCGCATTTTCGAAATTATTTCAATTAAATCAGATAAAATGAAAAATACAGGCAAAATTTTATTTGTGCTCTTTTGTAATTTATTTGCAGCAAATATAGAAGCACAGAATCCCATCATAAAAGATATTTTTACTGCCGACCCGGCACCTCTTGTGCATAAAGGCACTTTGTATTTGTACACAGGACATGATGTGGCAACTCAGGAAGATACCAATTATAAAATGGCCGACTGGCACGTTTTTTCTACCATCAATATGAAAGATTGGAAAGATCACGGAGCCCTTCTTTCTCCAAGTGCATTTTCTTGGGCAACTGGCGATGCGTATGCAGCCC
>Ga0308157_10006291_pt1 | contig 14340 bp, 9 predicted proteins | sample PhyBR1_FD_201035 | JGI IMG/M metagenome (GOLD analysis project Ga0308157, IMG submission 201035) | Phyllosphere microbial communities from UC Gill Tract Community Farm, Albany, California, United States - DLSLB.R1 | ecosystem: Host-associated > Plants > Phyllosphere > Unclassified | place: USA...
TTCTTTAATTTCATTCATGATATTTACCAAAGGGCGTTATTATATCTGTCTATAGTGAATCCGCCACGGTGCCCGTTTCCGCTTCCAAAGTAGAAAAACATGGCAATAAAATATGCCATAAAGCCTGCATAGAGAATCTGCCGCGTTCGGTCTTTAACCGCGTAAACCAGATTACTCAGGCAGAACATCGTCAGGAAAAACATGTATGCTCCCGGAAGCCGCACCGCAAAAATCTCATTAGACCGGAAAAAATAAAACAGCGCCAGCCCAAAAACCGCAAGATTTCTCATGTATTCATACCACCAAACCCGCTCGCATCCTTTTCTGTCATATTTAATTAAAATTACAATAAAAATTAATTTCACAAGATCATTTAATCCGGTTTCTACCTGCGTTCCATAATATCTGTCATCCAGATAACCGGTATACGCGCCGGAAATATCCTGTGGGGCAAGCGAACCGAAAAATCCTGCTCCGAATCTGTACAATTCCAAAGGAGAGGAAAGAAGCGCAATAACAAGTACCCAGAATATTCTTTTACTGTTCATCGGGATTTTGACAATCCAGTAAGCGGGTAAAAAAACGATGGAGGTTTTATGAAATCCCAAAGCGATATAAATACAAAGCAGAAAAATCGGTAAGTTTCTTTCCTTGATAAATTTGAATGATGCTACACAAACCGCAATCCCCAATCCCTGCCTCATCTGTCCGGAATCTTCAAAAAACATAATCGGCATAAAATAAAACAAAAGTGCCAAAGTGGGAAAAGCTGCATTCCTGTAAATCGCTGTAAACTTCAGGCTTACCGTAATCATCGCCATTACAAAAGTCACAATGTAAAACGGCAGACCGAAATCAAAGACCAGTTTATTGATGAGCACAAAAATCCATTCAATTTCTTCAGAATTCTGCCGGAAAAGTGCTTTATCCACCACGTCGCCATAAGTCGTATACAAGGCAAACCCTGAGAAAAGCATTTTGTAAACCGGATAATCTGCGCCGACATTAATCCTGAATCCAATAGCAAGAACTACCAAAATACCGGTGATCCAGACGAAAACGCTCTGCTTTTTTTCCAGCCTGAAAATTTCCCAGTAACTCGCCAGCGCAAGAAACAGGAATATTATAATAAAAACAGGATGCAGGATGGGCATTTAGGGAGTTGTGTTTTTTACCAATTTCCGAAGCAGCTTTTCCTGCCCTGAGAAATAAAGCGAATAATAAATTTTTTTCTTCAAAGACAAATATAGCAGATAATTTTTTCCAAACCGCTGATACTGTAAGATTTCTGAGACAGAAATATGCTTTTCTTTCATAAATTTTCTGAGAGCGAGAGACATTTTCCTGTACACCTCATCATCTTTTACAAAAGCCAGATACGCGAGGAAAGTATAAACCCCTTCGAGAACCTGAAAATTCTTAAGTTCTGCTTTTCGGCGGGAAAAACGTGACTGGTTAAAAACGATTTCTACATCCTCAACGGCCTGAAGGATATCAAGTCCTTTCTCTGTATGAGTTTTCGTGATGGAATCGCTGCGCTCCAGATAATGATAATGGAAATTCTGAGTCTGAGCGATCACATTGCAGTCCAACAAAAGCTGCGGAATAAGCTGAATATCTTCAAAATGAATTCCTTTTTTAAATCTTTTGTTATCAAATAAATCTGCCCGGAAAATCTTATTACAGGCAAAATAACTCAGATCAGAAAACACGGAAAAATTATCATCCAGAACAATTTTTTCAGCCATATTCGGAATTTGGGTGAGTTTTTGCGTAACATATCCGTGTTCATCTACTTTCTGAAGATTGCAGATCACCATTTCCGCGGAATGTTTTTCAGCCAAATCATACATTTCCTCAAACATCGTTTCCGAAACCTCATCATCACCATCTACAAAACCGATGAATTCCCCGGTCGCGATGTTTAATCCAAAATTTCTTGCGTCACTTAAACCGCCGTTTTCTTTAGTGAAAGATTTAATTTTTAAAGGAAATTTTTTCTGAAACTCTTCAATAATTTTTTGCGAACCGTCACTGCTGCCGTCATTGATGACTAAAATTTCAATTTCCTGCAAAGTTTGATTGACCAAAGAATGCAGACATTTCTTCAGGTATTTTTCAACATTGTAAACAGGAACAATCACAGAAACTTTATACATATCCGTTTTTTATTTTACCTTTCTGTACAGATAATAATCTTTTCCGATCGGTCTTATACCGTAAATCCGGCGGAGAATTTCCGGTGCATTCTGATGTATTTCCGCAATCGGATAACTTTTCACAAAAGCGTAATGCGAACCGAAATAGGCCTTGTCATTAGGCTTTATTCTGTAATAACTTCTTCCGTCGCCGGGCTGATAAATGATGGTTAAAATATAATCAGGCTTATAATCCTTCACCGAGTTCATCCACCAGAATTTTTCATCTTTCAGCATTTCATCTGTTATTTTTTTATTCACCAAACCCACCTCATCATAAGTATAAAGTCCGGTATAAAAAGGAATTTTCCCTGCAGGTTCCAAAAGAATGGATTTGCTGAGATCTGTCTTTCCGTAGCCAATATCTTTGGCAATCTGCATCCGCTGCGTTTCTTCCATATAGCCGATCGCATAGGACTGAAGCATTTGAAAAACGTACATTCCCGAAAAAACAATAAAAACTGCAGGAATTAAAAGCTGTTTTCTGAGTGGAATATAATTAAGCAGCCAATACAAGACTCCAGCAAAAAGGAAAACCCTCGGAAGCCAGTAATACCAGTCGAAATAAGCTTTAAAAAAGGCAAAAACGGTAATTTTCAACAAGGCAAATGCGAGTACTGAAAGCAGAATTGTTTTTGTTTTAGAGGAAATCCGCGTTTCATCTTTAATGATTTCATAAATACAAAATCCAAGAAAAATCAGGAATCCGATAAAAACCAGAAAAGTAAAAAGGGAATATTTTTTAATAAGCCCGCCATAATAAGCCCATTGATAAAGAAAAAACTCAATACTGTTGTTCTGGGTTAAATTTTTATACGCAATTTTTTTAGCCGTAATCGTATGATTCACCAACTCACCAAAATAAAATTCGTTGAATAAAACCACACTTACAGCTCCCAGAATTCCACCAAAAAGCAATGCATAATTGATTTTCTCTCTTATTATTAAATCCGCCAAAAAGAAAACCCCGAGAAAAATAACAGCGTCAATTCTTGTCCACAGCAGCAGAACCGGAAAAACAATGTACGCCCAGTTTTTCCTTTTGTAAATTCCGAAATAAATGAGTGCGTTGTAGAGAAAAAACAGAATTCCGTATTCCATTCCCAGACATGAAGCAGCAAGCGCGGGCGGAGTCATGTTGAGGAAAATCACAAAAAATCCGCGTTTCAGAATATCTTTCCGAAACAGAATTTTCCCAAGCCACCACGAGCCTATCGCGAAAAGAACGGAACTGAAAACAAGTATAGGACCGATAAATGAGTCACCAAAAATCAGCTGAAAAACTGCAGAAATAAAAACGTAAAGATGAGTTGTGGAAGCAGAAATTCTTTCTCCGCCGTTGAAACCGATCACGCCATAATCGAGTAAATTTCTCGCGACGCGCCAGGTTATAAATGAGTCTTCCTGAATGTGTTTGGTAAAAAACAATGGCAGCTTGATGATTACGGTGATGATCATCAGCAAGTAAGGATTGGAGAAAATCTTGGATAGAGATTTACTCATACCCGTAAGTTAACTGATAACGGTTGTAGCGCTCGTACATTTTGCTCATGCAGGCCGAATATTTTTCTTCAACGAACCAAAAAATATGAAGTCTCTTATAACCCTGAGCTTTTAAAAACTCTACTAATTTGGGTGATTTTTCTGCCCACAATTCAATTACAAAAAGAGGTTTATGGGTTTTTACAAATCCGTGCATTCCTTCCAGAACCTGTTCCTCAAAACCTTCGACATCTACTTTTACGATGCAGAAATCTTTGATCTGCAAATCTGCGAAAAGATCATCAAAACGAAGAATCTTAACCGAATCGCTGCTGCTGCCTTCTTTTTGACTTACCGAAGCTTCACCCAATTCGAGTTTATTGAAATAAATGGTTTGGTCTTCAGTTCTGTTTCCTAAACCAACATTGAAAATTGTGGCGTTTCCATCTACTTTATTCAGTTTCAGGTTGTTTTCCAGCGCAACAAAATTGATTTTTAAAGGTTCAAAAGAAATAACGTTCCAGTTTTTCTTCGCCATCAGCGTACTGAAACGCCCGATATGAGCACCTACATCGACGAAAGTTCCCTGTTCTCCGTTTACATATTCGGTGAGAAAAAGGGTGAGATCCGGCTCATAACTTTCCAAAGTTGCCCAAAAATCAATTGTATTGGGCCGTGTTTCAAGAACAACATCCTGATATTTAAACTGAGCTTTCGGAAATTTAATTATTCCGGGGAGCTTTAAAGCCTTGAAAATGTAATGGTTATAAAAAGCAGCAAGGAAATATTTCTGCTCATAGCTCTTCCCAACAAATTGAGATTTGATACTGTGTACCGTTTTTCTTAAATGTTGTCTTTTTGTCATCGGTGTTTATAAGTAACTAATATATAATATTTTAAAATATTATATTGAATTAATTTCAGGTTTTAAGAAAACGCCGGTCGAGCATGCCGCGTTTTGCATCTTCATACTCAAGTCTCGAGCATGGAATAAGGTTCTGCACATTTTCGTCCTCGCCAAAATACCATAAGCCAGAGAAACTGTCCCGTTTAAAAGCAAACTGCTCGTCATCGATCATCACCCAGAACGTTTCGTACTGTCTTTCTGCCGGATGCGATTGCTGGATATTCATTCCTTCAATTAAGTGCCAGATCATCTGCGCCAATAACTGGTGGTTCAGAAAAGTTTCAGAATGTGCATTGAAATTAAAAATTCCAACAGATTTCAGGTTTTCGCTTAATCCTATTTCTTTCATGTAAGCACAGATTTCCCTTTTGTTCAAACCATTTATCTGCGGATTTACCGAAAAACCGTCGCCCATACTTTCCACCGCATCACAGTTAAGCGTTACCAAATCTGCGCGCCGGAAAAAAGGTTCTGTTTTTTCTGTAGAATTCATCATTTCCGCAAGTCTTATCACTTCGAATTCCACTTCTTTCATCAGTTTCACAGAATCGAGTTCATTGAGATGTTTCTGATAACCGAGATGGTGATAGTTTTTGATGGTGAAGGTTTTTGAACTTAAAATTTTGGACAGAAAATTCTTTTCGGAAATCTCTTCGCCTTCATTTGAGAGGGAAATTATATTGGAAATCTGCGTATAATTAATATTTTTCTGGTGAAAATTCAATGCTGAAAACAGAGAAAAAGCCAGATCATTACTTCCTCCAATAATTACCGGAACGGCATTTTTGTAATGGCACATCGAAAGGATTTCCTGCAGAATATAGTGGGTATCCTGATGCGACCTGCCCGAAATTAAATCTCCCAAATCGCAGACCGGGATTTCAAAATCAAGTTTTGAAAGGCGGTAAAGCTCTTTTCTTATGGTTTTAAAATCAAGAACTTCTGCTTCACCATTTTCCACGCCGCGATAATCTGAGCAGAAAACGAGAACGATCCCATTTTCCTTAATTTCATGTGAAATAATATTACCGAGCTGCCAGTTTTCAGTTATAATTTCTTTGGCCGGAATAATGATGTCTTCGATGTTCATTTTTATGATAAATTTAATGCTTCAGGATTTTATGAGGCTGATAACAAAAGTAACAAAAAAAGCACAACCAAATGATTGTGCTTTTCTCTAAAATTAAATAATTCAATTATTGTTTAATCAGTTTTTTAGTGACTGCTGAGCCGTCTTCCATCATAATTTTAATAATGTAATATCCGCTCTGCATTTTCGGCGAGGTTACTTTTCCGTATTCTACTTTTCCTTTGTTAATAAGTTTACCGCTGAAATCGTAGATCTCATAATCTTTCGCATTTGCACTGTTGATGTAAAATTCATCTTTAAAAGGATTGGGATACACCTGTAAATCTCTGTTCTGAGGTTTTGGGCTGTTATAATCACCCGTAGAAAGTGTGCCGCCGCTACTTTTAACAACCGGAACTCCCAGAAGTCTGTTTTCATCTTTTGCACATCTCACACTCATTCCTGCCTGCGGATAAACCCCGGTCCCGGTCTGCACTTTATTTTGCTGAAACTGCATTGCCAAAGCAAAGCCGGTATTCATATCTGCTAAAGAAGCCGTCCAAACTCCTGATCTGTCCAGGGTTACTTTGTTAGCTCCCAATTCGCCTCTAATGCCGTCTTTAGGAAAATTGCCAATAAAGAATGAAGGAGATTCAAATTTCCAGCCGTTTCCGTCTACTGTGGCGCCGTAGAAAATACCTGCATCATGCCACTGATCCTGAATAACTCCTGGTTTTCCGTAAGCATCTGCATGAGAGCTGTTATACCATGGCGAATTTCCTTTGGATCCTGTATAAAGGTTGGCAAGGGAAACATCGGGAACTCTCCATCCTTCAGGACAGGGATCGAAAGGAGATTTTTTATCGCCGTGTCCCCAGCGGTTTTCCGCTTCTCCTCTCTGATCAGAAACCCAGTCGCGTATTTTGGTGAGATCGTTGGCATAGTGATTTCCGCCATCATACAGCGCGCCCATGGCTGAATGATACATAAAGCGCATCGGATTCTGCACCGAGTATTTAATATTTTCTCTTACTTTTTTATGCCTAACAGGATTGGTGGACGCATAAACTTCGTACTTATCAGTGTAATCCGTATCATAGTTCAATCCGGTAATGGTTTTCTGGGAAGCACCGCTGTCAACATATACCGTTTGGTTATTTGGAGAGGTAAAGGAAGGAATTGGATCTTTTCTGCCCCACTGGTAATGCAGCCCGTTCGCTAATCCTGAATTCAAATCACTGTTTTCTGCACCTAAATTTCTATCCATAAATACCGTTTTTAACGGCGGTGTTTTGCTCGATGTAGGATTGATAAAATTATGGCTGACAGAAACCGGATCTTCAGTAACATATGTTATCGCGTTAGCTGTAGGATCGTCTTTGGTTGCCCATACATGCCAGCTCCAAAGTGCGGGATTATCTTTACTCCCATTATGAAGAGACACTACAGCATTTCCTGTTTCTGCAGGATTCAGCTGAAGATTAATTATTGAACTTTTTACATCAGCAGAATTTATATTAAGATTGATGCCTGTAATCAGCTTGGCATTAGTACTCCATAACACTTTCACCATTAAGTTATCTGACGCGGGCATTTCATGATCGGAAAGCAACTGATTGTGCACCGCAAAAGCTTTGCTTACCGGGATCTGCAGATCGCTTTTGTTGACAACGATATAGGAATTAGGGTTATTCAGTCCTGTCTGATAATCTTCTTTCTGACTGATGAAATATTCTGTGGCAAAATTTCCTATTTTACCCATATTAGGATCTTTCATGCATTTCACCGCATTACCTGCTTTTGTCGGATTGGTCTGGTTATTATAAATTGCATGAAGCCCGACTGAAGTATTTGTTCTGAAAGGATCAGAAATCATAGAAAAAATCCGTGGGTCACCGCTTCCGTAGGTTGCACTCCATAATCCGCCGTTGGATCCGTTATCCTGAAAGGTTACGCCCACAGGCGCATTAGGTGCAACAGAATTTGGATAATAAACATAACCGCCCGAAACGGTTAACATTCCCAGATTTCTTGAGCCACCCTCTACATTAGTAAAATCCATCCCTAATCCCGGATACACTTTTATACCCTGCAAATTAGGATTCACGGCATCAGGAAAAAGCTGGCGGTTAGCCACTACGGCGTCATCATTTTTATAATCTCTCTTTCCGAACATAGACAGATTATTATCCATGGCTTCTCTTGAGTAGTAGGAAGGTACACGCCAACCGTTTGGACATGGATCCATTTCAGATTTCAATTCATATGATCTGCTTTCAGCTTTTACAGCGGCATTACTGCTGTTTGCGTGGCTGTATCCGCCTTTTGCATTATCTGACCATAAATCCCAGGTTACCGTACTATAGGCATCGCCGGGAACTTTATACTTTTTGTTTGAAAACCAGTTTCCCGCAGCATCAGTATTAATAATGTAATTAATAGGATTATTTACAGCGTACTGTATGTTTTTTTCAATTTCATCGAAAGGCCTTACCTTCACTGGAATGGTATTTACCGGATCAATCTGCTTGTGTTTTAAAACCCCTACTTCTCCGGAAATTTCGTAAAACTGAGAATCTTTATAAACCAAAGGGGGGAACGGATCCTTTCTGCCCCATTCATACATCAGTCCACCGGATTTCTGCCATCCGCTTCCGAGAAAACTGTTGGAAACAGCACCTAAGTTCCGGTCCATGTACTCTACATTAACTGGCGTTCCATCAATATCAGTTTCATATCCCTGGGTATAAATTACTCCGTTAGCCGGATTATCGGTTACCCAGACATGCCAGCTCCAGTAGATTTTGCCATTCACTTTGAATGCAATGACAGCGTTTCCTTTGCCCCTTCCTTTATTCACCTCAACTTTTAATTTAGAGGCAGAAGGATCAGCGGATGGTAATACGCTTACATTTTCTATAAGTCCCGGGACATCTTCCCAATACAGAGAAGCTGTTTGAATACCGGCAGGAATCGGCGTAGAAATACCGTTAGTTTTCAGATACTCATAATTGGCCCATATTTCATAGGCCTTTTTTACGGGGATTTCTATTCCGCCATAATTATGGGACTTTGCAAGTTCCAAATCATAAATATAGCTGTTAGGAGCTTTGGAAAAATTCTGAGTCTGAGAATTTGCCAAACCGGCTAAACAACAAAACAGTATAAAATTAATTTTTATCATTGGTTAAATAATTTACAGGTGAGTGCAAATTTTTTAACATCGTTTGTGTAAATTTTTTTTTAAAACATTTTGGTTCAGTCATTTGTGCGTGGCAAATATATAATAATTTTAACATAAAATACTTAAATTGTTAATATTCGAATAAAATTATTCAAAGATTAAAAATGATGAAATCACGTAAAAACACCACCTAATTAGTTAAAAATGAATGATAAAAGGCCATCAGGAAGGTACATCCAAAAAATTAATTAATAAAAATTATTAATATGAAGACCTCAATACAGCGAAAACAGTACATTTTAACATAATCTGCATTATATTCAAAGAAAATTATCCGGTTTACTGAATTTTCATTTAAAACAAAAAAAACTTGCCATTTAGAAAATGACAAGTTTCGTATAAATTTTAAAATTTAACTTTATTTCTTAGCTGCAGGTTTTTTTGCCGCTGTTTTCTTTACAGGTGCTTTTTTTGCGGGAGCTTTCTTCGCAGGAGCCTTTTTTACTTTTTCCTTAAATGCATTTTTGTCCTGCGCGGTGATCCATTTTTTCACCTCATCCAGCGAAACTTCAGCTAACTCTTCTGCGGTGAATTTTTCATCGTTTTTAGTTTTCGGGATTTTGAACATCGCTTTCCCGAACTTAACGAAAGGTCCCCAACGCCCATTTTCAATGGAAATTTTTTCTTTTTCCCATTGCTGGATATAACGGTTAGCCTCTTTCTCCAATTTTGCATCAATCAAATCGTTGATGTCGCTTTGGGACAGATTTTCAAAATCATAACGCTTCGGAACATTGATGAAAAGGGCCTGATACTTAATAAAAGGACCAAATCTTCCCGTGCCTTTGGTCACCGGTTCTCCTTTATAAGTTGCAATAGGAGCATCGGCAGCTTTCTTTTCGTTGATGATTTCCTCCGCTCTTTCCTGAGTTACTGAAAGCGGATCTTCTCCACGAGGAATACTGATGAACGCCTCTCCCCATTTCACATAAGGACCGAATCTGCCGACACCAACTGTTACCGTTTTTCCGTCGAAATCATTCAGATCAAACGGCACTTTGAAAAGCTCCAAAGCATCTTCCAGGGTAATGGTTGCAATATTCTGCGAAGGCATTAAGCTTGCAAAAATTGGTTTTTCTTCATCATCCTGTTCCCCAATCTGAACCATAGGACCGAATCTTCCGATTCTCGTGATGACATTCTTGCCGGATTTTGGATCTACTCCAAGTATCCTTTCCCCATTCGCACGGTCCGCATTTTCTTCTACATCCTGAATTTTAGGATGAAAATCTTTATAGAAACCCTGCAGAACTTCTTTCCATTTTTCAGATCCGCTGGCAATATCATCAAAATCCTGCTCTACTTTTGCCGTAAATCCGTAATCAAGAATTTCTGCAAAATTCTGGGTAAGGAAATCATTAACCACTTCCCCAATATCGGTAGGAACAAATTTGTTTTTATCACCTCCGAATTTATCTGTCAGAATTTCTTTTTTGAGTTCGTTTTTACCCAAAGTCATTTTAAGAATTTCTCTTTCCTGAGGAAGAATTTCTCTTTTGTCAACATACTCGCGGTTCTGAATCGTCTGAATCGTCGGCGCATAAGTAGACGGCCTTCCGATACCAAGCTCCTCCAGTTTTTTTACCAAACCGGCTTCTGTATATCTTGCAGATGGTTTTGTAAACTTTTCGGTGGCTTCTATTTTTTTATAATCTAAAGCTTCTCCAACAGCAACTTTCGGTAATAATTTTTCGTTGTTTTCTTCCTCGTCGTCTTCCGTTTTTGTGATGCCGTAAACTTTTAAGAAACCGTCAAAAACAATCACTTCACCCTGAGCTTCAAAATGCTGGGGAAGTTTTGGATTGCCAATTTCAATTACCGTTTTTTCTATTTTGGCGTTGGTCATCTGACTTGCCAAAGTTCTTTTGTAGATTAACTGGTATAATTTATTAAGCTGTTCGTCCCCAATTTTTTTCACTGAGAAATCAGTCGGGCGGATTGCTTCGTGAGCCTCCTGCGCCGATGAAGATTTGGTGGTATAATTTCTTGGGTTGGAATACTGTTCGCCAAATTCAGAAACAATCTGAGATTTCGCTCCGTTAATCGCTTCCTGCGAAAGATTCACGGAATCAGTTCTCATATAAGTGATAAACCCTTCCTCGTAAAGCCTTTGGGCAACGCGCATCGTGGCTGTAACGCCGTATCCAAGACGGTTACTTGCTTCCTGCTGCAATGTTGATGTTGTAAACGGTGCAGATGCAGAGCGGGTTCCGGGCTTGGTTTCTACATTGAGAACCTTAAATTCTGCATTTTGAGACTGCTTCAGAAAATCTTCAGCCTCACTTTCTTTCACAAAATCCTTTTTCAGTTTTGCTGAAATCTCCTGCTTATTATTATTGAGAAAAATCCCTTCAACTTTAAATGCAGATTTTGGCTGAAAACCTCTGATCTCAAGTTCTCTTTCCACAACCAAACGCACCGCTACAGACTGAACACGTCCTGCGGAAAGACCGGTTTTCACTTTTTTCCAAAGCACCGGCGACATTTCGAAACCTACGATACGGTCCAGAATTCTTCTCGCCTGTTGTGCGTTCACCAGATTCTGATCGATTTTACGTGGATTTTCAACTGCTTTTAGGATCGCGTTTTTGGTAATTTCATGAAAAACAATACGTTTTGTATTGTCGTCATTCAGTTTCAGTTCCTGTGCAAGATGCCATGCAATAGCCTCTCCTTCGCGGTCCTCATCGGAAGCAAGCCAAACCATGTCGGCCTTTTTCACAGCAGCTTTCAGTTCGGTTACGAGTTTCTTTTTATCTGCAGAAACTTCATAATCCGGAGTGAAAGTGGCCAGATCAATCCCCATTCCTTTTTTGGGAAGATCACGGATGTGTCCGAAACTGGATTTCACTTCGAAATCCTTTCCCAAGTACTTCTGAATGGTTTTTGCTTTAGCCGGGGACTCTACGATTACTAGATTTTTTGACATCGAGAAAATTTTTGCAAAAGTAGAAGTTTTTTTTTAATGAAAATTTTAACTCTGATTTTTTAGTCCGCAAAGTTTAAAATGATTTTCCGGTTTAAAAGTCAATGTGCAATAAATCAGAAGTATAAACCAGTACTTACATTCATAAAAACACGCATTTATTATTAGAAGTATGATTTAAATACCTATTTTTGAATAAAAACTATCCTGTCCATGTATGATTCCCTAAGCTCAATTGTGGAGCGTGACGCCTACAACAGTATATTATATGTGGTATTGGGTGGATTATTACTGCTTTCGGTCTTTCATCTTGTGATGTTTTTCCAGAACAGAGACCGGGCATATCTGCCGGTAGCAGAAAGCGGTTTTATCAAGACCGTTTCAGATAATATCGGCTTTGATTATTTTACTAAAGTTTTCTTCACTATTGTTTTCAACTGTATTTATTTTTTCTTTTTCACCGAGTTTCTTAATATTAAAAAGATCAATGCCAAATGGTACCGGATTATCGTTCTTCCGGTTTTTGTGATGATTATCATTGCGTTTGTTAGTCTTTTGCTTCATTATTTCTATGCTTATGACGGGCTTTTCAATTCCTTTAAAAATGTTTTCACATACTTAATAACCATCCAAACGGTGATTTCTTTTTACATTCTTTCAAAGGTTAAGAACAATCTGAAATATTATGTAGTTTTTGGCGGTCTCATTTTATTTGCATGCTCCATGATAGGAGACAAAACGGTGAGGCAGCTTCCGTGGATCAACCTGAGCAGAAAAATGGGCGACTTCATATTTTTCTTCGGACTTTTTATCGAAAACATTGCTTTTTCTTTTGCGCTGGGTCATAAACAAAGGATTAATTACCACGAGAAAGTGGCATTTCAGCAAAATTTCATCTCCCAGTTACAGAAAAATGAGATGCTCAAAGACGAAATGAACCGCGAGAACGAGAAAAGACTCATTATCGAAAATGAGAAAATAAAATATCTGCAGGAAATTTCAGATTTGAAACTTTCTGTACTCCAGAGCCAGATGAATCCGCATTTTATTTTCAATGCTTTAAATTCAATTAAATATTATATCCTCGAAAATGACACCCAAAATGCGGTGGATTATCTGACCAAATTTTCAAAAATTATCAGAACCATTCTTTCAGCATCTACAGAAAAGGAGTTTACACTTTCGCAGGAACTTCAAACGATACAGCTTTATGTCGATATCGAAAACCTGCGCTTTCATAATCACATTGATTTCTCTATTGACATCGCGCCCGAAATCGATATGAACAAAGTAAAACTGCCGCCTATGGTTCTGCAGCCTTTCATCGAAAACGCTATCCTTCACGGCGTTGCTACAGTGGAAGACAAAAAAATTTCGATTGAGGTGTCGGTTAAAGACCATGCAGTTGAAATTTCTATTTCCGATAACGGAATCGGAAGAATGGAGGCCGGAAAAAGAAAATCGGTCATCAAAAATAAAACCAAATCTCTGGGTACAGAAATAGCAGCGGAAATGCTCAAAAATTATTTTAATGACAAAAAGTATCAACTTCAGTATATTGATTTACACGAAAACGATATCGCATCAGGAACCAAAGTGCTGATCGCCATCCCCAAGCCCGATATTTACGAAATAAATACGCTAAAATTTAACTAAAATTTGCTATATTCGCAAACTTAATTAATGAGGATAATTCCTTTTGAACTGACTGAAAATGAAGAAGTTTAACGAATATAAAAATCTCGACTTAACCGCTGTTGCAGAGCAGGTTTCAGATTTCTGGAACGGGCATCAGACTTTTAAAAAATCAGTGGAAATCCGTGCAGGAAAACCCGAATATGTTTTTTATGAAGGACCGCCTTCAGCAAACGGAATGCCCGGAATTCACCACGTTATGGCGCGGGCGCTGAAAGACATTTTCTGCCGTTACCAAACCCAGAACGGGAAACAGGTTTTCCGTAAAGCAGGTTGGGACACCCACGGTTTGCCAATAGAACTGGGCGTCGAGAAAGAACTTGGAATCACCAAAGAAGACATCGGAAAGAAAATTTCTGTTGAAGAATATAACCAGGCCTGTAGAAACGCCGTGATGCGTTATACCGATGTTTGGAATGATTTAACTGAAAAAATCGGTTATTGGGTAGATCTTGACGATCCGTATATCACTTACGAGCCAAAATACATGGAAACCGTTTGGTGGCTTCTGAAGCAGCTTTATGACAAAAAATTATTATACAAAGGATATACAATTCAACCATATTCTCCTGCTGCAGGAACCGGACTGAGCTCACATGAACTTAACCAGCCCGGAACTTACCGTGATGTTTCTGACACTACTGTTGTGGCGCAGTTTAAGGTTAAAAAACTGGCAGATGTTTTAACTGAAAAGCTGAATTTAAACAAATCCATTAGTTTAGAAAACGAAACTTGCGGCGGAGTTAATCACTGGGCGGAATTTGACAAGGAAAATGAACAGAAAGCAGAAAGTATAATTCCAATTTCGATACTTGCCTG
>Ga0308157_10006294_pt1 | contig 14332 bp, 10 predicted proteins | sample PhyBR1_FD_201035 | JGI IMG/M metagenome (GOLD analysis project Ga0308157, IMG submission 201035) | Phyllosphere microbial communities from UC Gill Tract Community Farm, Albany, California, United States - DLSLB.R1 | ecosystem: Host-associated > Plants > Phyllosphere > Unclassified | place: USA...
TCCGTCTGCATCTTTATACGTAAACTCTTTGGTTTCGGCATTATAGCTTACATTTCCTCCCGTTACTTTGATTAGGTTTTCGATGATTCTTTTTACGTTGGTATCTCCTGCAATTGTGCTGAAATTTGAGATTACGTCGCCCACTACTTCAATATCTATCTTATCGCCTTTTTCGTTGGTATAAGTATAAGTACCTGCTCCGTTGTTTACGATTGTCGTTACGGTTTCGTTTGCTTTTACTATCTCAGAAATATCGATTACCTGTACGTTTCCGTCTGCATCTTTATACGTAAACTCTTTGGTTTCGGCATTATAGCTTACATTTCCTCCCGTTACTTTGATTAGGTTTTCGATGATTCTTTTTACGTTGGTATCTCCTGCAATTGTGCTGAAATTTTTGGTCACGTCGCCCACTACTTCAATATCTATCGTATCGCCTTTTTCGTTGGTATACGTATAAGAACCTCCACCGTTGTTTACGATTGTCGTTACGGTTTCGTTTAATTTTACTAAGTCTGCAATATCGATTACGTGTACATTACCATCTGCATCTTTGTAAGTAAACTCTTTTGTTGTAGCATTGTAACTTACATTACCGGCATAATTATAGATAATCTGTTCTAAAATATTCTTAACACTACCATTATTAACAATTGAGCTGAAGTTTGAAGTGACATCGCCAACAACTTCAATATCTACCATTACACCTTTTTCATTAGTATATGTGTAAATTCCCTCTCCTTTATTTACTACCGTTGTTTCTGTTTCTTTTAGTTTGATAATTTGCCCCAAGTTTATTATTTGAGTAACACCAGCATTATCTACATAACTAAATTCTTGTGTGACAGGATCATAAGTAACTATTCCTTCAGGAAGTTTTACATCACCTGTTGCCATAATCCTGTTCCATCTGTTGTTGTACCAGTAATAGTATCCTGGAGTAATATCACTAACGGTTGCTGTATTATACACTAATAAACTTTCAACATTTCCTTTTACAATTGTAGTAGTATCTGTTGTGCTGGTTAAAGCAATATTTGGTATTAATAAACCTTTGTTGCTAGAAACAATTTGCAATTGAGCTGATGGATTCGGGTTATTAGTTCCTACTCCCACTTGAGAATAAGCAGAATAACATCCCAAAACAAAAACTAATGGAAGTAATCTATTTTTCATAGTAAAATTATTATGGTTATTAAATATTTTTGATTTAAGCATCTTGAAAAACCAAGATTTTAAAGCAGCAAATATCTTTTTAAACCATGTAGTACTTTACCTATAAAAGTTATTTTAGTTACAAATTAAGCCACAATTAAAAGGTTTATTCTTACAAATATTACTAATTTAAAGTGTAACTAAAAAAGCATAGATTACCAGAAAAGTAACTTTATTTATTAAAAAAAAAGAGAACTTACGTTCTCTTCCCTATTTTTAGCAATTAAAACTAACCATCAATTTAATTTAATAATATCCAAAAGCCAGGATGTTATAATTATTTATCGATCAATTTTTGAACAATCTCTTTTAATTTATCAACCTCTTTTTGAAGAGTTTCAATTTGTTCCTGCTGTTCTTGTACCGCTTTAACCAACGGCACTACAAATTCTGAATATCTCAGGCTATAGAAATTATTGTCTTTTGAGGTTTTACTATGCCGCTGAATTCGTAACCAATTCCGTTAGCAGCAGCCTCAACTTCCTGTGCAATAAATCCTGACTGTAAATCTGTTGTTCCTGTTTTCATATTGTAAACTACAGGACGTAGTTTATTGATAAAATTCAAACCATAAGTACTCGTTACTATATTTTTTTTCAAGCGTATGTCCGAAGGATTTGACCAAGCCACCTGACCTCCAATACTAATAATATTAGTATCTCCTATCTGAACCGTATTTGAACCTCTTCCGATTGCTCCAGTACCAATAACTATTTGGTTCGTCTGATTACTATCTTCTGGTACTGTATAATTTCCAATAAAAACAGAATCATCTAAATTATCAAATGCCGTTCCTCCGCTATACAGCCCTATAGCAACATTATTATTTCCGTTCGCAATTTTTAATGAATGCGACCCGATCGCTATATTATCATTTCCCTTATCCATAGTTGAAAGGGTTTCATATCCAATAGCAATATTTTGAGCTCCAGTTGTATTATTAAAAAGAGCACTAACTCCCATGGCTATATTTGTTATCCCTGTGGTATTTTTAGCCATAGCCATACTTCCAAATGCTATATTAGCAAGAGATAATTTACCTATTAAACGATTGTTTCTTTTAAAAATCAAATCTGCATTATCGGTCGTACCTATAAAATGTGTTCCAGGCGTCGTACCGGCATTCCCATTTATACTCCATCTTTCATTAGAGTCTTTAGCCAAATCTTGAATTGCACCTTGTACATTTGTTGAAGGGACTGCAATTGTCAAAGCCGATGCCTGAATAGCATCACTAGGAGTATCTAATGCTTTTTGAAAGGGAGATGCTATTACGTATGGATCTGCATCTGTACCTGTTCCTGTTAACGTTATGTTTTGTCCCGCTGTGGTTTTACCTGCTTCACCATCGATTATTAACCTTTGCCATTTATCAGTATACCAATAATAATAACCAGGTTTGATATCTGAATTGTCAGTAGTATTGAATACTAATAAACTATTTAGATTACCCTTTGTAATAGTATTTACATCTTTAGTACTTTGCAAAGCTACACGAGGAATCAGAAAACCTTTGTTAGAAGATACAATTTCAAGTTGAGCAGAAGGATTAGGGTTGAGTGTTCCAACACCAGATTGAGCAAAAGCTCCATAACTGCCGAATGCAAACAGGAGCATTAAAACTTTATTTTTCATAATTATTTTTTACTTTTTTAAATTCGCTCTAACCACGATATAGCTTTTTCTATAGGTAGATTTCTGGTATGCTATCTACAAACCATACTCGTGAAAATTTTAAACAGAATAGATTAAGATATTTTTTAAAAAATCCCGACTGCTATGGCAGTCGGGATCTTGTATTGAAAGCTAACTAATATTATTTTTTTGATAATGCTTCTTCTAATTTAAGCAATCGTTGTTCATGCTCTTTAATTTTCGCATCCTTAATTTCAAGCTGAGCTTGCTGTTCTTTTATAGCATTGATTAACACTGGAATCATATCTGCATAATTAACTCCAAGTCTTTTCTCTGCATCAGTACCTACATTTACTACTTCTGGCAGTATAGTTAATACTTGTTGAGCAGATACTCCCAGCTTAACTGTATTTGTATTATCTGATATCCAAGTATAAGAGATTGGATCGATTTTAAGCACTTCATTTAAACCATAGCTTAGTGGTTTTATATTTTGCTTTAAGCGAATATCTGAAGTTTGAATTACACCATTTGCTGCCCAAACATCGTTCCATCTTGCTATACTGTTACCAAGATGTGCTTTATTGTCATTTCCTGGAAGAAGATCACCAAATTGATTAAGTATTAATTTGGTAGTATTATTCAATCGGTTAACTGATGGATCAAATCCAGTTGTACCAAAAACTAGATCAGATCCTGCACCAGGAATATAATTTGACGAAATTGAACTTGTTACTCCTGCACCGCCAAAATCAAGACTTCCTAATTGTCCGCTTATAGTAGAACCTAGTGCTAAGTTTCTGTATAAAATTAATTTTGAACCAATAGGCGAATTCTCATGTCCATAATACGTCATAGTATTTTCTTGAGCTGATGCATCGCTCGCCCCAATACTGAATTTGTAAGGAGGAGTAAGCCCTAAACCTAACCATCCTTTGGTTGTAAGGCGCATTTTTTCTGAACCATTGGTAATAAACGGAATATCAAAGTTATCTTTTGTACCAAAGCTTTTTTGCTTTCCAAAGTCATTACCACCTCCAAGCCATGGTAAGTCTGTAGACCATTGAATTTCAAGATTTCTATTTGTAATTAACATAGCCTCACTTCCTGCTGGCACCATATCTATTACAAGATCGGCGTTTAATATTTTACCTGCTCCTGATACAGCAATTGTTCCGCTTGTACCTGCCTTCAGGTCTCCTTCTTTAACTACACCAGTTGCACCCGTTGCTCCTGTTGCTCCCGTAGCTCCTGTTGTTCCTGTAGCACCTGTAGCACCTGTTGCACCTGTTGCTCCCATAGCTCCTGTTGCTCCCGTAGCTCCTGTAGCACCTGTTGTTCCTGTTGCTCCTGTAGCACCAGTTGTTCCTGTTGCTCCTGTAGCACCTGTTGCTCCTGTTGCTCCCGTAGCTCCTGTTGTTCCTGTTGCACCTGTTGCTCCTGTTGTTCCTGTAGCTCCCGTTGCTCCTGTAGCTCCTGTAGCACCTGTTGCTCCTGTAGCACCTGTAGCTCCTGTAGCTCCTGTAGCACCTGTTGCTCCCGTAGCACCTGTTGCTCCCGTAGCACCTGTTGCTCCTGTAGCACCTGTTGCTCCTGTTGCTCCCGTAGCTCCTGTTGCTCCCGTAGCTCCTGTTGCTCCCGTAGCTCCTGTAGCACCTGTTGCTCCCGTAGCTCCTGTAGCACCAGTTGTTCCTGTTGCTCCTGTAGCTCCTGTTGTTCCTGTTGCTCCTGTAGCACCTGTAGCTCCTGTTGCTCCTGTAGCACCAGTTGTTCCTGTTGCTCCTGTAGCTCCTGTAGCACCAGTTGCTCCCGTAGCTCCCGTAGCTCCTGTTGTTCCTGTTGCTCCTGTAGCTCCTGTTGTTCCTGTTGCTCCTGTAGCACCAGTTGTTCCTGTTGCTCCCGTAGCACCTGTATCACCTTTTGCTCCTGTAGCACCTGTAGCACCTGTAGCTCCTGTAGCACCTGTAGCTCCTGTTGCTCCTGTAGCACCTGTAGCTCCTGTTGCTCCTGTAGCACCTGTAGCTCCTGTTGCTCCTGTAGCACCTGTTGCTCCTGTAGCTCCTGTTGCTCCTGTTGCTCCCGTAGCTCCCGTAGCTCCTGTTGTTCCCGTAGCTCCTGTAGCTCCCGTGGCACCTGTTGCTCCTGTTGCTCCCGTGGCACCTGTTGCTCCCGTGGCTCCCGTGGCACCTGTTGCTCCCGTGGCTCCTGTTGCTCCCGTGGCTCCTGTTGCTCCTGTAGCACCTGTTGCTCCCGTGGCACCTGTTGCTCCTGTTGCTCCCGTGGCACCTGTTGCTCCTGTTGCTCCCGTGGCACCTGTTGCTCCTGTTGCTCCCGTAGCACCTGTTGCTCCCGTGGCTCCCGTGGCACCTGTTGCTCCCGTGGCTCCCGTGGCTCCTGTTGCTCCTGTAGCACCTGTTGCTCCCGTGGCTCCCGTGGCACCTGTTGCTCCCGTGGCACCTGTTGCTCCTGTTGCTCCCGTAGCACCTGTTGTTCCTGTTGCTCCCGTAGCACCTGTATCACCTTTTGCTCCAGTGTCTCCAGTAGCTCCTGTGTCTCCCGTAGCTCCAGTATCTCCCTTAGCTCCAGTATCTCCCTTAGCTCCAGTGTCTCCTTTTGCTCCAGTTTCTCCTTTAAGTCCCTCAATAAAAGCGTTCACATCCTTGCCGTCGTTGCCTGGAAGTTCATGCCAGATATCGTATGCTGATTTTCCATCCACACCATCTCTACCGTCTCTACCATTAATAGCTGTCCATGTTCCATCTGAATTCTGAACATACACCATTTTTGTAGTAGTATCAGTATAAATATTTATATCTGCTCCTGGATAACCCGGTGTACCTTTATTTCCCGGAGCTCCAGTACCTCCGGCAACTCCAACCTTACCATCTTTCCCGTCTTGTCCGGCACAGCCGCAAGCATCATCAGAAAGGGCAAGTCTATGCCATTTATTAATGTACCAATAGTAATAACCTGGTACAATATCTGCTATTGTCGCCGTATTAAAAACCAATAAACTGTTTACGTTACCATTTTTAATTGTAACGGCGTCCGTTGAGCTTGTCAGCGCAACTCTTGGAAGCAAGACTCCTTTATCTGTTGCAACAACATCAAGTATTGTTGATACATTTGGACTAAGTATCCCTACTCCAACTCCTCCCTTAGGAGCTACTCCTTGAGAATAGACTCCATAACTACATAAGACAAATAAGAACTGTAATAGTATCTTTTTCATAAAAATGCTTTTTGTAGTTTTTTTTTCAATTTTCTTTTTCAATTTTTAAATTTTTAATAATTCTTGTTTTAGAGACCAAAAAATTCATACTTTCTAAGTTTAATACCTCTTACTAGGGAACAAAATGAATTATTCTTAGATCCTGCAAATTTCTCTCGATTATTAGGTAATTTTTACCCCTATAGGTTATAAAAACAATAGATTAAGACTTTTTTATTATAATTGCAGCTTCGTAAAAAATACCAGAATCTCAATATTAGTGGGAGCTCAACCTATTACACAAAAAAAAATCCAACCTCAGAAGAGCAGTTGGATATTTTATTCCGTTTTTTTTAGACCTTAAACAATTAGCGATTCTGAATTTTTCTGATTTCTTCACTTTGCATCACTTCTTGTCACCATTTCTCTTACCTAAGTAACTCCGTAAGGAGAACCCGATCTTTGCAGCGTTTTTTGTGAAGATTTCTTCTTCTTCGAAATGACAAGCAGTGTGCTAATAGTTACTTTTTTCTTCATTTTATGTCATTTCGACTAAACACTCCGCGGCAACCTGTATAGCCAGGATTTATATTATATTGTATATATAGGTGTGCACTGCGCATCTTGCTCTGCACAACCAATATGATGCGATAATAAACCAATACAGAAAAGTATATTTTAACTTATATTTACTTAAGGACACACCAGTCAACTTACAAAAACTGATACCTTCCTAAAATTTTTACTGAATAATAAAAAGAAAGCATTTTTGTGTCCAATTATCCATATCACAAATTGATAAATGCATTTCTATTTTGCAGGGGTTTAAAGCTTGTATTATTTTGTCCATTTTATATTAAAAAAAAGAACGGACAACGATAGCGCCAACTTTTAATTTTGCTACTTTAGTTTTATCAAAACTATTTCCGAAAGAATAAACCTTTACCAATTACCTCAAAGAGAACAAATGAATCTGGATTTTTATCAGCCGAAAAATGAAATTTTAAAAAAATATATTGAAGGGTATTACTTTATTTCAAAAAATAAAAATTCGGGCTCTGTGCAATATCTTACTTTCCCCAATAATTTCTGCATTCTAACTACCAATGAAGATCTAGATGTTGAAATACAAAATAACGAAGTCATCATAAAATCATCGCCAGATAAAAATATCATGACATGTGTAGTTTCCCGTTATACCAAACCTATTAAAATTCATTACAAAGAGCTTATTAATGAAGTTACGATTTACTTTAAACCATTAGGAATAAGTCAATTTTTATCAGATTCAAAAAGTATTTTTTCGGAGAGTACTATTTTGGATTTTACTTTTATGCCTGACTTTAATGCTAAAATGATTGAAATTTTCAATTTGGCTAAAGACAGACAAAGTCAGGAGCTTGAAGATTATCTGCTTTCTAAATTACAAGTCAAAGATTTTTCTTTAATTGAAAAAATACTCGCCGATATTGAAACAGATGAAAAGATTGAAGAAATTGCTCTTAAACATCAAATGAGCAGGCAATATTTGAATAAGCTCTTCACAAAACATATTGGCAAATCACCTTCAGAGTACCGAAAAATTCATCGTTTTAGAAACTCAATCCTTAAACAGAAACAAAGCAAAAATTTTTCTGAGTTATCTCAGTACGATTTTTACGATCAATCTCATTTTATTCGAAACTTTAAAGAGCTCACAAACAGGAATCCACAAATATTTTTCAAAAATATAGATACAGAAAAAGAAAATATTTGGCTGTTTGTCTAAACAGTTTCCATTTGTACAATTCTGCGATTTTGGGATCATATACTTTTACCAAATACCAAATAATGTAAAACAAAAAAAATCCCACAAATATGAACTGGCAAAAAATCCATCTTTTTTTACACACCTTTTGCAGATACTTTCTAGCTACCATCATCATCTTATATGCTTACGGTAAAATATTAAAAACCCAGTTTGTATCACAGCCAAGCGTGTACGATATTCCAATTGGCTCTCTCGATGGTTTTCGACTTACTTGGTATTATTATGGTTACTGCAATTGGTATCCAATGGTTATTGCTGTTACCCAGATTATAAGCTCGTTTCTACTCTTTTTTAGAAAAACGACAAGGATAGGGATTATTCTTTTCCTAACTTTTATGGTCAATATTCTTTTAACAGATTTTGCTTATGATATTAATGCAAAAGAAATTGCGATAACATTAACCCTAATGGCATTGTTTGTACTATTTTCTGATTATAAAGTTTTTCTAAAATATTTTTTGGAAGAACCCCCATTGTATCAAAACAGTGACAGACCCAAATGGATGAATAAGATTAGCGTAATAAAATTCGTTTATATTCCTGCAGTATTCATTGGTTTCTTTATCATGTTCAGTATTATGAAAAACAAATACATGTCACAAGACGATTTTTACGGAACTTGGGAAAATCTTCAAACTAAAGAAAGGCTACATTTTGAAATCATGAATAATTTTCAAATTAACAAAACAGATCGGCTAGATAGCATTGTAAATGGAGAATACTCGTTTACCAAAGATTCTTTAAATTTAAAAACTAACGATAACTCGCAACATAAAACAAAAGACTATCTGAAAGGGAAATATATCTTGCACAAAACGGATCTAATTATTACAACCAAAACTGACAATCTAAAATTTGTAAGGATTAGATAAATAACTTCATAGTCAAAAGTCATTTTGCAATCTCTTAATTAAGCAATTAGCAAGCGTAATTATATAACAGTGAGCGAATAGTTTTCATCTAATTTTATATTTCAATTAGACGAAAAAGCTATTTCGTTGCTAAATTACTTGCTATGCTTTTTTTAAATCAAAAAAATAGAATATCCAGTACACGAACATCTGATAAAAAATATATCTTAAAAAGTAGTTCTAGCAGAACAAACGAAAAGCGCATCTTGTCTAAAAAAGCAATTTGAGTAACTCACCGCAGTAAAATGCGCTTTTACGCACTTTAATATTTAGGATATGAAGAATGAAGGAAAATATACCAATGATCTAAAAGGAAAAACAGTTGTTATAACGGGTGCAAGCAGTGGTGTCGGCCGTGCAGCCGCAGAAGCTTTTGCTCATGAAGGATGCAATTTAGTTCTAGCAGCCAGAGGTTGGAAAGGTATTAATGAAGTTGTAGAATTTTGTCGAGCATTCAATGTTCCTGTTGTAGGTGTTTCGGCAGATACTTCTATAGCCAAAGATGTAGAGAAAGTTGCCACAGAAGCCCTCGCTATGAGCGGTAAAATCGATATCTGGATCAATAATGCCGGAGTGATGGCAAGTGGAAAATTTGAAGAAATTCCGTTAGAAATTCATCAGCAGGTTATAAAAACCAATTTATTTGGATATATGCATGGAGCTTACAACGCCATCAAAATTTTTAAAGATCAAAATCAAGGTATTTTAATCAATAATGTATCAATTGGCGGCTTTATGCCCGCGCCTTACAGCGCTGTATATTCTGCATCAAAATTTGGTATTAAAGGTATGATGGAATGTTTGCAGGGAGAAATTTCTAACCACAGACATATTCATGTTTGCAATCTGTATCCTCAGTTACAAAATTCTACGGGAAATCTTCACTCTGCCAAGTATTCGGGTTTTGATATCAAAATTCCTTTTATTGCTTCTGATCCACGCGAAACTGCGGCTAAAATGGTTTATTTGGCAAAACATCCTAAAAAAGATTTGTTTCCTGATTTTAAAGCAGCCGCCATTACTACTACCTATAAATTATTTCCAAAATTAATTAGTAATACAGCATCGACAGCACTTCGTCTAAAAATGAAACTTAACCAAAATAAGGAAAACAATCCTGGAAATGTGCTTACCAATTCGAAAGAGCCATTACGAGTCTACGGGAATCTGCCTTCAAAAACAGATTCTAATTTTGCTAAAACTGCAATTATGGGATTAGGTATCGCAGCCGCTTTATTTTTAGTTCTTAAAAAATCTTCTTAAAGGATACTATTAAAAAAATTGCCTGAATCATTATTTTTATATAATTTTGTATCGATCATTACAAAATAAAATCAAATGAGAGGCAGACCCACAATCTATGAAGATTCTAATATTATCAAAAAGGCTCAAGAAGTTTTTTGGCAAAAAGGCTACAGTGCAACCTCTTTAAGCGATTTGCAAAAAGCAACTGGAGCTGGAGCCGGGAGTTTCTACAATACTTTTAAAGGCGGAAAAAAAGAAGTCTTTAAAAAAGCTATTGAAGAACGCAGATTAGCTTTTGATGCTTTTAAAAATGAACTTGCTAAAAGTGATTCGCCTTTAGAATTAATTAAAGATTTTTTTAGAAGTATAGCAGAAGCTGACGCAAATGAACATCTGAAGGGATGTATTATCGCCAATACAATCGTCGAAATGACTTATATAGATGAAGATCTGGAAGCAAATGCTGTACAGATTTTAAAAGAAGTCGAACAGATGTTTACAGCAACCATAAAAACGGAACAAACTAAAGGAAACATACAATCTCAAACTGCTCCTGAGATTCTAGGAAAATACCTCATCACGTTTTGGTGCGGACTTAATACGCTCCGCAGAATGTATCCTGACAAGAAAATATTAAAAGATCAGATCGAAATGCAATTAGCTGTCATCAGCTAATTTTTTTGACTATTTATGTATCAATCATTACAAAATTAAATATTAAAAAAATGGATTTAAAATTAGAAGGTAAAAAAGCTTTCATCAGTGGATCAACTCAAGGAATTGGTTTTGCCATTGCACAACAATTATTAAATGAAAAAGCAGAAGTAATCATCAACGGAAGAGGTGAAGAAAAAACAAATCTGGCGGTACAAAAATTGAAGACTGAATTTCCTAACTGTAAAGTGTCCGGAATTGCAGCAGATTTTAGCAAAAAGGATCAAATAGATACGCTATTAGGCCAATTAAATAACATTGATATTCTAATTAATAACATTGGCATATTCGATCTAAAAAACTTCGAAGAAATTGAAGATGAAGATTGGTATCAAATATTTGAAATTAATGTAATGAGTTCTGTTCGTCTTTCTAAGAAACTTTTACCACAGATGCTAGAAAAGAAATCAGGAAGAATTATTTTTATAAGCAGTGAATCTGGAGTAAACATTCCAGGCAATATGATTCATTATGGAATGACTAAAGCAGCAATGACTGCTGTGAGCAATGGCTTATCAAAACTAACCATTGGAACTGAGGTAACCGTAAATACCATTCTAGGCGGACCCACTTATTCTGATGGTGTTGCGGCTGTTATAGAACATATAGCATCCCTGCAGAATATTGAAGTGGAACAAATGAAAAATAGCATTGTACAGCAAACCAATCCGCATTCTTTATTGCAGCGTTTTATAAATCCATCTGAAATTGCCTCGCTTGCCGCTTATCTGGCAAGCCCTCTTTCTCTGGCAACAAATGGAGCTTCTCTAAGAGCAGATGGTGGTGTTTTAAAAACCATATAATAGAAATTTAAAAAGCCAGAACTTATTGTTCTGGCTTTTTAAAACTTTCAAAATCAATTAAAAGTTATTCTTTTTGATCCACAAAAACATACAGTTTCTGAACTTTACCATTTTCGATCACAAACAAATCCATACCGCTTACAATAGATGGTTTTACTTTTGAACCAAATTGCCAATACAAACGAACTATATTATGATTGGTTTCAACAGATTGGGCTGTAAATCTAAATTCAGGATTTTTAGTTTGAAGTTCTACGATGAATTTACTGATATCCTCAATTCCTTCGGCAATAAAATGACGGTCAACCATTTCAACATTCACCGCATAAACTTGATTTAATAAAGCTTTGCGTTTCACCTCATCTTTTTCATTCCAGATTTTTAGATGGTTTTCTACTACTGCCGTGTTCTTTTTAGAATCGAAATCATCAGCAGAAACTTTTTTCAGGACTTCATTTTTTGGGGACCATAAGATCGTTTTTGGATTTGTTTTTTCATATCCTTTCCCATTAGGATAAGAAACCAATTCCATTTTAGATCCCCAAGGTGTTTCAAAATAAACCCAAGTTTCTCCTGCTGTATCACCAGAAGGCATCATAAAAGGTTCTCCTATTATTTTTACACCTTTGCTTTTCAAATATTGCACAGATGCATTGATATCTTTTACATAAAATGCAATATGAGATGCTCCAATATCGTCTGTATTAGGGTGTGTTTTGCTTCCTTTATTGTCTGCATATTCAAACACTTCTATACTTGCTCCGTTTCCTGCATTGATCATTTTTATGGTAACGGCTCCAGTATTTGGATTAATGTGATTTAGTTTTTTCCAATCGGCGTCAAGCGGAATTGGTCCTAATTGAGTTACAGGTGTAAAACCCAGAACATCATTAAAAAATGTAACGGCTTTATTAAGATCAGGAACATTGATTCCGACATGATCGATTCCGACGATTCCTGCACTAGTTTGTGCAACTGTTTTTTCTGAAGCAGAAAAGAGTATTAATAAATTAAGCATTGTGGCTGCTGAAGTTTGCACTTTTTTATTTGATTTTTTATGCGTTGTTTTCATGATTATTTTCAATCTTAAGTAAATTATTAAAATGTGTTTAAAGGAGGAAATTAATCGGTGTAAGCTGCGACCCATTTTGCTTTAATATTGGCACGGGCTTCTATAAATTCTTTATCGGTTCCTTGAGCAATGGCATCTAGTGGAAAACGAAGCGGTCTCTCCCCTTTTTTCATACTTACCAATTCTAGAATACCATTGGCAATGGTCTGCGGATTCATCTCAAACTGAGCCATTTTTCCAAATAATGCTGTTCCTAATGCGTTGAATTTTTCGGTTGCTGCTTCTCCATATTCTTCTACAATTTGTGTTTTGTCAGCGTGAATGCCCGCTTTAGATCCGTTATTCATTTCTGTCGGATAAACTCCTGGCTGAATGCTTACGTTTTCAATTCCGTAATCGGCAAGTTCGTCCTGCAATCCTTCTGTAAAACTTTCAACCACTAGTTTTGATGCGATATACGGAACCATAAAAGGAAGTGTGTGCGCGCTTGCTCCGGTTGTAATGTTAATTACGAGTCCGTTTCTTTCTTTTCTCATCGAAGGAAGCACTGCCTGATACATGCGAAGTACGCTGTAAACGTTGACATCAAACATTTTGCGAACCTGATCGATAGAATATCCTTCAAGCAAACCAAAACCGCTTACTGCTGCGTTATTGATTAAAACATCTATTTTTCCGTATTTAATTAATACTTTTTCGATTGCTTTAGTAACTGATGCATCATCTGTAACATCGATATCTACTACTTCAATGTTTTCTATTGCTTGCAATTCTTTCGCAGCAGCGGCATTTTTATCATTTGTATTTCGCATTCCTGCAATTACGGAATGACCTGCGTTTGCTAATGTTACAGCTGTTAATTTTCCAAAGCCTGTACTTGTTCCTGTAATGAAAATTGTTTTTGACATGATTTCTAATATTTAAATGTTTATAATGTTTGTTTCTTTTGAACATTACAAAGTTGCGATGAATGCAAAACCTGCACATTGATTAGAAATAAGTAAAAACTTGATATAGATCAAGAGTTGGAAGAAGGCATAAAAAAAGGAGCTTTAAAAGCTCCCTATATGTTTATTTCTTTGCTGTTTGTTTTCGAATACGGCTTAGCGTTTCTGGTGTCATACCCAAATACGAAGCGATCATAGTTTGAGGAATTCTCGAAGCAAAACCTGGATACTTACTTATAAAGTTCAAATACTTTTCTTCGGCCGTTAAAGTAAGTGAAGCCTGAATTCTATTTTGAGCGGCAATAAAACTTCTCTGCAGAATAGCATTTACCATATTATTAAATGCTGGAATTTCTCTGCATAGCAATTCAAAATTCTCATGAGTAAAAAGAACAAGCTCTGTATCTTCAATAGCATCAATATTAAAACGAGACGGTTGCTGCATCATTAGGCTCTCGCGATCTCCTGTCCACCAATTTTCGATACTGAAACTATTTACATGCTCACTGCCTTTTTCATCAACGGTATAAGTTCGAACACAGCCTTTTGTAATAAAAGCATCGTATTTCCAGACATCTCCTTCTTGAAGCAGATATTGTCTTTTACGAAGTTTTTTAATTATAGCAAATGATTGAATACGTTCCGATTCTGCCTGAGTCAGTTCTGTATTTTCTTCTAGATACTTTTGGAATATTTCATACATAGCATGTAAAATTATGCAAAAGCCATTTGAAGAACAAATCTTGATTGGAAATAAAACCTATCCTTT